>ENA-ORLW01000706-ORLW01000706.1-human-gut-metagenome-genome-assembly--contig:-NODE-706-length-44598-cov-3.876238_pt1 | contig 44598 bp, 39 predicted proteins | sample MGYA00243017_ERZ508829 | MGnify/ENA primary metagenome ERZ508829 (study PRJEB26277, sample SAMN04329776) | human gut metagenome | biome: human-associated habitat | host: Homo sapiens | place: USA...
TGATTTTAATTCATCAACAACATCTTCAATTTTTTCTATGCTGAAAACACTCTTGAATTTTTCAACTAATTGTAACAGTTCCATTTCAACGTCCCCATTCCTTTAAAAATTTGCAATCAAAAACCGCCGTTTACACGCTACGGCGGTTCCCGATTGATAGAAAAAAAAAAGGAGAAAACCCTATTGTGAATTTTTCACATTACTATAATAACACGAAATATACTCCATTTTACTCCACTCTTTTAAATTTCTTCGATTTTTTTTAATGCCGACCTATGTATTTGATATATTCGTGATTTTTCATAGTGCATTTTTAGACAGATTTTATTTTCATTCAGTCCTAATATGTATTTATATCGCAGTACCGCCTGTTCCTGTGGGTCCGACAACTTCGCAATCGCAGTTTCGATTGTTTTCAACTTTTCCGCCGCCGTTGAATATTCAGTTTTGTATTGTTCCTGTAAATCAATCAATTTACAAATCAATTCGGATTTATCGGTTGACTTTCCGCCGCGTGGCATATCATTAACTATTGCCGTCACTTTATTGATTTGCGACTGCAATTTCTGTATTTGATATTCAATACTCTCTGCATTTCGCATTATTTTTCTGTATTCCTGTAATTCTTTTTGCGTCAATGATATGCCCCCTGTTCCGTAATCGATTGCGATTTTTAGTTTTTGTTTAACAACCTGTGTTGTCCGTTTTTACTGACTATATACAAATATTCCGGTGTTTCTTTTTCAATTTTCCAATTTTCCGATTTTAAACCGTGTTCGGCAAGAAATAGTTTCTGCCGGCGGTTTGGATTGATTAATCTTTTCAATGCTTTTCCTCCTCGTCCGCCTCTAATGTTGCTGCATTTATAAAACACAACAAGTCTATCATTTTCTTGTCGGTAAATGACATATCCTGTTTTATTAAATCTGCAACAAGTGTTAATGCCGCCACTAATGGAACTTTTACCGTTTCATTCATCGGATTTATAACGTCCTCTAATTCGGAAATATAACTTTTCATTAATTCGGTTTGTATCTCCATAAATTTTTTCTTTGCTTTTGCAAATTCTTTATGTGGCTTTTTGCTTTTGGTGAGTTCTTCAAAAATATTATTTATTTCGTTATTTTTTTCTGCTATGAATTTTTCTTTTTTCTGTCTGTTCATTTTTGTACCCCTTTCAATACTCTTTCAGATTCACGATGATTATGTGCTACATTTTTATATTCATTGCATTGCCTATTAAATTCTTTATATGGGACTTTCCCACTTCCAAACAGACTTTTTAAAAACGTTTTTTTTGTATTTACAGCCAAAATCTTTCCGGTGCCTGTAATCGTCAATATATAGACTTGTTTGTTCTGACTGTGCGCCGTTTCTATAATCTCTTTGCTTATTTTCGACCACATACCTCCGAACTCTTTGTCTTTTACTATTCTTTTCAAATCTCCTGCTTTCAGGCGACGTATGTATGGTTTCATATATTTGGATTTATATTTTCTCATTGTTTATTTTTCCTCTCTTAATTTTTTGATGGATGAACAGCTAAATGATATATTTGTTATTGGCTTACAAAAATAATAATTCGCAGGTGTATACATATTGGGATAACCATTCCCCGTCTTATTCAGTTCTCCGGTGATTACATCACCGTTATTCAACGTGACAGTAACTCTCTTACCTAAAAACTTTTCTAACTCTGACCTTTTCATTTTTGCCGCCTCTTTTCTCTTGATTTTATATCATTTCGGTTCCGTACTGTTTAATTGAACCGTATACCGTCGCTACTGCTATATCTAATTCTTTGCTGATTTCCCTAATTGTGAACCCTTGATTTTGTAAAACCACAATTCGATTATGGTATATATACCGTTTATTGTTACTTCGTGACTGTGGTTGCGGTTGCTCACCGTTGCAGGTGTACACCCATTCGGGACGTACACCTTTTTTCAGTGCCTCGGTGACATTATGCCACGCCTCGCTGATACAGCTCACGGAACACATTTGTATTTTAAACGGTTTACCACTGTTTTCGTCGATTTTTTCGTTCATCATTTTTCCACATACTGAACAATATGTCTTTCTCATTTTTGCTCCTCCGTTTTTAACTCGACCCAAACTAATGCGGTTTCGATTTCGTCCTCGTCAAGACTGTCCCTGTGCGAGGTTATTGTGTGTTCTCTCAATAACACACCCTCGCCGTCCTTGTATATACATCTTACGGTGGTATACTCGTCTATTTTTGCATTTACGTCCGGCTCCCAATCTTCAACGTAGAATTCGCTACCGATTTCTAATTCATCAAAATCTTTTCTATACAGCTTTATGGGGTTAGCATTGTATGTCTTATAAATATATAGCGGTTGTTCCTCAATTAATCTTGTTTTCATAATAAAATCCTCTCTTTCGACTTATATCGTGATTTCTTTTCCCTTTGGTTCAATTTCTATGTTGTTTTTAGTTTTTGGTGCCAACACTTCACCACTGCCACTCCCGACTTTAACGAATTTTTCCGCAAATTCGTATAATTCCTGCACTGTCACCCCATTACCGCGCTTTCCGGCAATTTAATGCCGTATTCATTTATTTTATCTACAACTTCTTGTAGACTTTTTTGACTTAAATTTCTTACCGACATTAACTGTTCTATACTCTCAATATCGCTTATTTTGTTAATCAGCGCACGTTTTAAACAGTTGTATGTACGAACTGTAAACCCGCAATCTTCAATAGGCGTTTGATTCGGAAAATCTTCTTTGACGACTTCAATTTTTATCAATCGTTCCCATTTGACGAAATGGAACTCGGCTTTTGCCTCGCTACCGTCGTCTTGCTCTACTAAAATTCGGGCATTGACAGCCGTTATTACCGGCTTGTCGCCTGCCAATCGCAGGAATTGTTCCTGCAACCCGATTGGCGCGACCACGGCAATAATGTCGCAGTCCTCTATTTCTGTTTTTAACTCCTGTGCAGATTGTATTGTCTTGTTAATCTGCACAATCTCAACGTCGCCTAACGCCGCTCTTTGTTCAGCCGACATCTCGTGTCGGCTGAACCATAACACTTTTTTAGTTTTTTTCATAATAAAATCCTCACTTTCCTGAACGTAGCATATAAAATAGTAGTTGTGTCATTGACCGTTGACGGTCCTTTGGGTGTGCGGCACGTGCAATTTTTAATGTCCAGTTCACCGTATTATCTTCTATCGGTGTCGGATTTTCAAATTCGTCCACCAACTCTCTACTCTCCGGACACGCTACATATACACCCACTTCCCACGGCTTTTCGTGAATGATTTGTTTGTACGTTTCCATTGTCGTAACAATGTAATTCCTCTCACCCTCAAAATTTAAACCGTTGCCACTGTGGTAATCAGCCTTACAGCTTTTCACCTCATAGCAAACAAATTCGCCTTTTTCAATTCCGCTCACACTTTGGTTTTTGGGTATGAATTGAACGAAATCAACGCGTTTTTCTTTGCCTTTTCCACTTCCGCAGTCAAGTGTAACTTCGCTCGCATAGTATTTACCTGCTAATTTCCTTTGGACGAGTAACTCACTCAAAAATCTTGTTGTTTCTTTCCTTTCCATTCCGTACCTCGCTCTCATTCTTTTTGTTAATATAAAACTATTTCCTCGTCCTCTTTACGAATATCGACATCATATAAAATTTGTTCGTCAAATTCGTTTGAAATAATAACATCATAATCTTCGTAACCCTCTCTGATTAACCGTCCTAATTCATCATGTAATTCTCGTACCGTCATATTCTTCCTCTCTTTCCCGACCTTAGCATATTGTGACATTGACCGTTTCACTGCTTGTCGTCCTCATAAAATTCTTCACTTATTTCAATCTGCCTAAAATCTTCCTCCAACCACCACCTAAACACATCATATCCTGTTTGCCATGTCCCCTCTTTGCCGTTTGCTTTTCTTGTTTTAAGCATTCGGTCAAATGCTTGTATGTATGCTTTTTCATATTTCGGATACCTACGAAATTCGGCATATCTTGTTGCCTTACTTGCTAATGGGCAACCAACGCAACCCACACGTTTGAACCCCTCGCAATACAGCGGGTTTAATTCTATCTTTTCACTTTGAACATAATTCTTCACGTCCTCGTCTTGCCAATCGACAATCGGATTAACAAGCGTTTTCGCCTGTTTCTCGCAGCGTTCATACCAACGACGCTTGTCATCGTTGTCGTTATTTAATACAATTTTCTTTGCTTTATTGTTATTGAAGTCCTCAAATATTCCACGCTTAGAGCGTGAACGGCTTTCGGCTCTGCGAACACCTGTCGCAATAGCCCTGTTTCTCCCCCCTTTTTCCTTTAGGACAGAGCAACAGTACCGCATTAATCGTGTTGGCGGTAACATTACCTGCGGTATCAACGACCACATTGTTACCCTTTCGCCCTTGTACGTCGGTTTCTCGACGGTACATTTAACACCCTGTAACTCTAATCGTCTAAACGTATCTCTGATATGGTACACCGTTTCGGGTGCGTCCACGGTTGTATGGTTATGTAATACCTCAAAATTGATACCGCTATTCAATGCCAACTGCAATAATACGTCGCTGTCCTTGCCGCCGCTGTAACAGATTATCAGCGGCGCATTGTATAGGTGTTCTGACGTTTCCGCGCCTAACTTTAACCGCTCGAACGCTTTTTTCTCTAAATCCATTTTTACCTCCGCGCGTTAGTCAGTTATTTCAATTTGACCGCCATTATCCAAAAAATTTGTTTTGTAATTACGTTGAAAACCGTCACGTATTATCCCTGCAAACTCCGTTAGTTGTTTCATATTCATTGGTGTAGCCTGTATTGTACCGACGCATATACCTCGTGACACAACATATATTAAATGCCCCTCACCACGTGAATAGTATTCAATAGCAAATTCATCACGAAATGCTGTTATATATTTCGTGTTTAAAATCATTATTCTGCCGTCGGTTCGCGTGAATAATTTGTAAATTTCACTACCACTGCCGATAGTAAACGTCAACGCTGATAATCTATCTAATTCTTCAACTTCAATTTTCGGATTTTGTTCGTTTGTGCAATCATATGCTTGATATTTTTCACGGCTTTCCTCTTCAATTCCCATTGCCGTGAAATAATCATCAATTTCCCACTGTGGGGATATACCCTGTACTAAAACAGTTACCACGCCGTCCGACAAATATTTCATATCGCCGTACTGCTCCAACGATATGTATTTTCTTTTTCGGCAGAATTTGAAAATATAATCTAATTTCATTTATCCTACCCCCTGTCAAAATGTTACGGCAATGTTCAGCACCGCCGCCGCAAGCCAATACACTACTTTTCGCCAATCTCCCGTAATCGTGTACGGGATTGCTGACATCAGTTGTATAACTATTAATGTCAGCGGCAAAATTTTTTCTTTCGTCATAATTTTATACCCCCTCAACTCTTGTGCCGTCCTCATACTCTAAAAATCGGACAGCCCCGTCATATTTTACTTCGTAACCTGCAATATCTTCGGGAAGTAAAAATTTCTTCCCGTAAATATTCTTCATATCGTCCCACACATCAAATGGGACTGAATAAAATTTGTCCTGTATATTTACCGCCACAAACGTAACGGCTCCAAAATCCTTCTGTTCTCTTAGCCACTCCATTTGCGTATCTGTTACCGCATTTCTTTGTATACGGCTTTTCTGCGTGCTTTTCGCCTCAAACGCAATAGCACGACCGCCGTACAATACACCCTTGAAATCCGGCTCGGCTCTGCCTGTAAAACGACCGCTGAATTTATTCCCTGTTGTTTTTTTCGTAACTATGTACGGTTCATTGACTTTATTAATTATCGCTATCTCTTTTTGACGGTAATAGTTGCACCCTCTCATCAATAAACCCTCAAACGCTCGGCCACGTGCCGAACTCACTTTATTTCTCAAAATTTGTTCGCCATTGTTATTATTTTCATTAGTTAATTCGCGGAATTGCTCCGCTGTCATTCTTTCCATAATGTTTACCTCTCTTTTTTGATTTCATTTTGTTTAACATTACACATTTTTCAAATGATTTAATATCTTCCGCCGTTGCTCTCGGTGCGTTTCCGCATATCCGAATTATGCACGGTGTATCTTCGTATTTACAACCGTTACAACCGTCATTCATTTTTTAACACCTCCGAACCATTACATACTCTTGGTACGGAAAACCGCTGAAATCGTGGAACCCGTCAAACCTATGTATTATTTCATAGTGTTTTTTCGCTCTCGGTGTGCTTGTCCACCTTTCGGCTTGTATTATTCTGTATCTGATTTTTGGTTTTTTCATATTTCTGCTACTTGTGAAATCTTTTTCCGATTTCTCGCTGTCGCCTTTTACAAAATACATTGCCAAATCATACATAGAATCAGTGTATATATTTTCTATATGCACCTTGCCGTGTTCCCATAGGCTGATAATGATACCTATGTCAAATACATTTTTGATTATAAAATGATGATGTAACCCACCCCTGACACCGCGTTCAGTCATTGCGGTATATGTCAACGGTATATCTTTCTTCTTTAACTTTTCACGCAATCGACGAATAAATCGACTGCGTTGTTTTTTCGCCATTACCATACTGTCAGGACGTTCCGAACGTCTGTATGTTAATGTCACCCACCAATCCGACTTTTTGAAATTGGTGCATATATTCCAAACAATTCTTTTTTTCTTCAACAGTTCATTTCTTCGCCGTTGTACTTCTGAACACTCATTCCAATTCGGACCTCTTGGAATGTTCTTTTTCCCATATCTTGCCGAGAAACTTTTTTCTTTGAAAATGTGTTCCCCTGCAATGATAGTTTTTTCTATGTATGCCATATATCTTAATCTGCTTTCGTTCTAAAATTAATTACTTAAACAAGTTATAAAACCTTGATTTTTCAAGGTTTTTTTGAATTTTTCTATTGCCTATTTTTTCGATATATGATATAATAGTTATTGGACATTTTATATCATATAATCGTTTTTAAAACGGTTAAAAAAGTAGTGGTTTGGCTGAACCACTATTTTTTTTGTGTCAATTCTTCAATCGACATCTGCACCGACTTTGGCGGTGCTGTTCGTTGCGTTGTCGGTTGTTTCGCCTGTCTGCATTTCCGACAGATAAACCCGCCTGTCGGTGTTACCGCCCCCGGTATATTCTTCGGGTCAACATATGTCATATACCATTGACCGCATACCGTACATTGATGATTGTATGTCTTTTGTCTGTAACTCACTGTACCGCCGCTTTCTTTTTAAACAACGGCAATACCTTTTTTTCATTGACCGTTGCTCCGCACTGTCTGTTCACCACCGCAAGAATTTCGTCCGTTTCTCGCAGAAACTTCTGACGTGGACTTTCATAATCCTTTCTATTTTTCTTGTTCGAGAGTAAATCATCAAGCATTTGCAGTGCCAAACGTTGGCCCTGTTCGTTTAATCTATCAATTTTTTCTATGTATTTATCGTACATTTTCATCTTCCTTTCGCTCTGCTCGTAGGCACATAGGAACCGCCCTATCAGATTTCATTAAAATTTCATAATGTATTAGGGGGTACTATTCGGGCGGTTCGTATCTGCCTGCGAGCTTGTCCTATCGTGGGAGCATTACGCCCCCTTTTCTTCTTCCTGCGACAATCGTCGTTGTCGCGCATTGTACAAAATCGCGGTTATTTCATCAATAACCCTTTGATGTTCTTCCTGTGGTGGGTTCGGATTTCCGACCATTCGTAGCCGCCCCGTTTCACCTATTTTTTTCTCTTGCACTATTTTGGTATCTGTCAATTCTACCAATGTAAAACCCTCACACAATTTCATCTTAATCACCTCGCTTATTTTTATGTAATTTCTAATTTGTCCTATGCCAGCAGTTCTATCTCTGTTTTTCTTGCTCTTGTTGAGCAATCCACTCAACCGATACATTGAACAATTCTGCAAGTTTTGTAACTAATGATAAATCTAAATTACGTTGTCTTTCACCTTTTTCAATTCTCACATAATATGCTCTTGAAATTGATAAATTTTTAGCAACTTCCTCTTGTGTCATTTTGGCATTCTCACGAAGTGTTTTTAAATATTCTCTCATTTTTTTCACCCCTTTGTGTCATTTTGGTACCTTTATTATAGTACCGTATTGACACATTGTCAATACTTTTTTTCATTTTCTTTATATTTTCTTATTTTTTATGTGTCTTTTTGACACTTTTGTTGACTTGTGCCAAAAAGACACTTATAATATATTTAAGAGGTGATTAATATGAAAAACCTAAAATATATACGCAACCAACAACATCTTACGCAACAAGAAATGGCAGATAAATTAGGCGTAAAACGTCCAACATATTCACGTTATGAAAGTGGCGAACGACAACCAGATAACGAATTACTGATAAAAATGGCTGATATTTTAAATGTTACAACCGACTATTTGTTGGGAAAAGTTGAAGATAGTCAATATCTTGACCCTAAATTAAGTAATATTGAATGTGCATTATACGGTGAAGTTAAAGAATTAACAGATGAACAAAAACAAGATATATTAGATTATGCACGTTTCAAAAAAGAACAATGGAAGAAGGGAAAACAATGATAAATCAATTAAATCAATATGCAATAAACCATAACATAGACGTCGATTTTTTCCCAATGCGAGCAACCAAAGCGCTGTCCATTCCCGGAGCTATCGCATTAAATCCGTTAATGATTCATACAATGCCGGAATTTATAGACGCATATGCACACGAATTGGGTCATATTGCAACAGGGTCGTTTTATAAAATCAATTCAAAATTTGAAACACGGCAGCGTATGGAGGAACGTGCAACCCGTTGGGCGGTTCAGGAACTAATTCCGGCTGATAAACTGTTATCGGCATTTAAAAAAGGATATACGGAAGTATGGCAGTTAGCCGAATATTTCAACGTTACAGAAAATTTCATAAAAAATACGATTAGAGTACATAAAGTAAAGGGTAATATTTAAGGAGTGATAATGATGCCATTTGACGATTACAGGGAAAGCGTTGCAATATATTTACGTAAATCACGAATGGACCCGGACAGCGAAAACATAGACGAAACATTGGCACGCCACGAAGATACACTATTAAAATTAGCGAACCAAATGGATTTAAACATTGTTGAAATCTACAAAGAAGTCGTATCCGGTGACGGTTTATTTACACGTCCTGAAATGTGTCGGTTGTTGCAGGACGTGGAGCAAGGGAACTATTCAGCTGTTTTATGTATGGAAATAGACAGATTAGGCCGTTCGTCGCAAAAAGACGGCGGTATTATTTTAGAAACATTCAAAGACAATGACGTGCGAATCATAACCACAAGTAAAACCTACGACCTAAATGATGATGTTGACGAACAGGTTGTAGAAATGCATTCGTTTATCGCACGGCAAGAATTGAAAGCAATCCGCCGCAGGCTGCATAAAGGAATAGAAAAAACGGTAGAAATGGGCTACCACATAGGCGAACCGCCATACGGATACAGACGAACATACATTGATAAACGTCCGACATTAAAAATCTGTGAGGAAGAGGCAAATGTCATACGAATGGTATTTGATATGTATGTAAATCAACATATGGGTACACAAACCATTGCCGACAATTTGAACAAGATGGGATATACCCCACGAAAAAACGACCATTTTTCACGAAATACAATACAATTTTATCTACAAAATGAAACGTATATAGGTAAAATTGTATGGAACAAACGAAAACACATCAAAAAAAAATTTCCTACCGACAAACACCGTACTGTGTTAAATCCTGAAGAAAAGTGGATTGTATCGGAGGGAAAACACCCTGCAATAATATCAATAGAATTGTTTGAGCAAGCGCAGGAAATCCACCAATTACGAACACACCCACCTACTGCGCACGGTATAATTCGTAACCCATTTGCAGGATTAATTTATTGTAAAAATTGCGGCGAATTAATGCAACGTCAATTTTCAAAAATCAGCGGTAATAGATTATTGTGTCTACATCCCGGTTGTATTCGTTCCATTAGGACAATGTTTGTTGAACAGGTTATTCTTGACGCGGTAAAAGACATTTTAAAAAACAGTTCGTCCGCTGTCCAAAACAGTGTACAAAAAACAAACAACCTACAAATAGAAATGTTGGACAGGACAATCAAAGATATTAACACAAAAATAAAACAGTTGAATTCGCAAAAATCCAAACTACACGATTTATTGGAACAGGGTGTTTATGATGTTGATACGTTTTTGGAACGTAGTAATGCAATCGCTGAAAAAATCCAAAATTCAAAATCAGTCTTAGAGCAACACGAGAAAAAATTAAACAGTATAAAATCCGTTCCGACAGTGCAAGAAGTGCTACCGACATTACGTTATTTGATAGATGAATATGATAACCTTTCGGCAGGCGAAAAGAATGTAATTTTCAAAAAATTAATCATACGTATGGTCTACAACCGCACAAAAGAACACAAGGGCAATGATTTTGATTTAGATATAGAATGGCGTTTCACTATGTAAACCCTTGTTTTTATGTGGTTTCTTGACCGTTTTAATTTTGTATGCTCATTTTCTCTAACTTGAACAATCTTATTCCCTGCAACTGTCATATATCTTATCAGTATGTACACACACTGCTTCACGGAAATTTGTATCACAAGGATATTTTCTTTCTCTTCCGCAGTCATTACAGCAATTTCTGTTACAATCAGCCATTTATTATCATTCCTTTCTATGTTTTTGGGATTTTCCCTTGGTATAGAATATGAAACTCACCGAAAAGTGTTACTTTTACCGATTATTTTAAATTAAAGTCTGAAAATTGCAAACATTTCTATTTGGATTATGATATAATATGAAAAGTTTAGAAGTATCACGAAAGGAATTAAAACATGAACAAAATCACAGTAACCACAAACAAAAAAGCATCTATGTCCGATTTTTACGGTATATTTTTTGAAGACATAAACCATGCCGCCGACGGCGGACTTTACGGTGAAATGATACGCAACAGGGCGTTTGAATTTTCACCTATGGACAATCCGTCATACCAGGCGTTGACGGCTTGGAAACGTATTGAAGAGGGCGGTGCGTCGGTATCGTCATTTGTATCAAACAAATCACCGTTTTCAAAGCGAAATCCGAATTATCTTATTCTTGAAATTAACAAAGCAGGCACAAGAGCCGGCATAAAAAATCTCGGCTACAACAGCGGTATTGCGGTAAAGGAAAATGAAAGCTACAATTTTTCATGCTACGCAAAAAGTGACAAGCCTTGTGAAATAACAGTTTCAATAGACAACGCATACGGTGAAGTCATTACAGAAAAGTCGCTTAACATCACGTCAAACGAATGGACGGAGTATTCATTTACATTAACATCACCTGTTGACGATTTGTCGGCAGTGCTTGCAGTCACATCAAAGCAAGAATGTAAATTCTGTCTTGATTTTGTATCGTTATTCCCCGTAAAAACCTACAAAAACCGTAAAAACGGTATGAGAAACGACATAGCCGAAATGCTTGCGGACCTAAAGCCTAAATTTATGCGTTTCCCGGGCGGTTGTCTTATCCACGACGGCACACTTAATTCCGACGACAGAAACTCAATGTACCGTTGGAAAAACACAATCGGTGCTGTAACCGACAGACCGTCACGACGTAACAACTGGCGATACAATCAATCGTTGGGACTCGGATATTTTGAATACTTCCAATTCTGTGAGGACATCGGTGCAAAGCCTTTGCCTGTACTTCCTGCCGGATATAATCCGCATATGGAGCAAGCCGTTCCGCTTGACGAAATGCAGGAATGGATTGATGACGCACTTGACCTTATCGAATTTGCCAACGGCACTGCCGACACGAAGTGGGGCAAAATAAGATGTGATATGGGACACACCGAGCCGTTCAATCTTGAATATCTTGCAGTCGGCAACGAAGAAGTCGGTCAGGGCTTTTGGGACAGATATGACCTTTTCCACAAAGCCATAAAAGAGAAATATCCGCAAATAAAAATAATCAATTCCGCAGGGCCTTTCCCGCAAGGCGGTGAATTTGAACGCGGTTGGAACAACGCAAAAAAGAACAGCTCTGACCTTGTTGACGAGCATTACTACACATCACCCGAATGGATGCTTGCCAACTGCCACCGTTACGACAATATGCCGTCAGACGGTCCGAAAGTATTCTTAGGCGAATACGCGTCATGGGGCAACACATATTACAACGCACTTATCGAGGCGGCATATATGACAGGACTTGAAAACAACGCACACGCAATCGGTCTTGTATGCTATGCACCGCTTTTATGCAATGTTGACTACATAAACTGGCAGCCCGATATGATTTGGTTTGACAATCACAGAGTATACGGCAGTGCGAATTACTATGTACAAAAAATGTTTATGAACTGCACAGGCAGCGACCTGCTTGACGTAAAGCACGACGGTTTTGACAAGCCTATCACTCTTGGCAGTGACAAAATCAGCGGTAATATTGAGATTGAAGCTGACAGATGCAGTGCGAAATTTTACGATATTAAAATCATCGACATCGCAACAGGCAATGTAAAAACATACGACAATCTATCATTCAGCAACGGCGGCAAAGCCGTTATAGACAGCATAAACTCAAATCATTACAAAGTCGAATTTACCGCCAAACGCACGGCAGGCGACAAAGGTTTCCGCCTGTTCTTCGGCAAGTCGGACGATAAAAACTTAATTCAATGGTTTATCGGCGGTTGGCAAAATCAAGACACAGAAGTCAACGCACAAGTAAACGGACGCGGTTCGTGCCTTGACCACAACATTTTCTCCGTAATGACAGGACAGGAATACAAGCTTTGCCTTGAAGTCAACGGCAGAAATATTACTACATATATAAATGGCAAAACCGCAAACACTGCAATCGACAAACAGCCTGTTATGGAGGAATTGTACTACACCGCAAGCAGTGACGATAACAACATTTATATTAAAGCGGTCAATGTGCGTGACACCGAAATAACGTCTGAAATATGCGTTGAAGGCGTAAACGGCATTAACGCAAACGTAACGGAGCTTTCCGGCAATTCGCTTGATGATATAAACGATTTCGATAATCCGAAAAAGGTATCGCCGAAAACATCGGCTTTAACAGCCGTATCAAATACATTTGAATACACATTCCCGCCACAGAGCGTTACAATATTCACTGTACAGAAATAAAAAAATCATAAAGTTCCTCAAACGTCGAAACTTTAGATTTTATGCCATTTCTGTCGCACATGTCGCCAGAAATGATTTTTAATGAGGTTAGCACCTCAAACTCCCAATAACAAAGTAAACAAAACCATAACGGTTTTGTTTACTATCTAAATCGGACGATTACAATCGTCCGATTTTTTTGTAATCAAATATTACAAAGCGGAATAAATATAAACAAAAGGGGGTATCCGTATGGAAAGCTTTGAAACTGCTGCACCGATAATAGTTCTTATCTGTTCACTTACCGCACTGTTATTTTCATTCATCAAATTTTACTCCGTAAAGCGAAAAAGCGAAGGTACGGATATGATGAAAAGCATCAGCGTCAAAATACGCAAGGGTGCAATGGCATATCTTAAACGTCAATACAAAACTGTCGGAATATTTTTTGCGATTATGTTTTTCATTTTGACCGTACTTGCGGCGAAAAGATTTTTAAGTCCGTTTGTGCCGTTTGCATTTTTGACAGGCGGATTTTTTTCGGGATTATCGGGATATGTGGGAATGAATATCGCCACATATGCCAACACACGCACCGCGAACGGTGTTCGTGACGGACTCAACAAGGGTTTAAAAATCGCGTTTGCGTCAGGCTCTGTTATGGGGCTTACCGTTGTCGGTTTGGGACTTTTCGATATAAGCGTGTGGTTTATTCTTTTAAAATTCGTGTTTAAACTAAGCATAAACGACGTTATGACCGCTATGCTCACATTCGGTATGGGTGCAAGTTCAATGGCACTGTTTGCACGCGTGGGTGGCGGAATATTCACAAAAGCGGCTGATGTCGGAGCGGATTTAGTCGGCAAAGTCGAAGTCGGTATACCTGAGGACGATCCGCGTAACCCTGCCTGCATTGCCGATAATGTCGGCGACAATGTCGGTGACGTTGCAGGAATGGGCGCTGATTTGTATGAATCGTATGTCGGCTCGATTATTTCGTGCGGAGCACTTGCGTCGGCGGCAGGACTTGGCTTTAACGGTGTACTTGTGCCGATGTTTATCGCTGCAATCGGCATAATTGCGTCTATTATCGGCACGTTTTTCGTTTCGACAAAGGAAGGTGCAACGCAAAAATCGCTTTTAGGCTCATTAAGACGCGGTACATACATTGCGTCAATCCTGTCGGCAGTCGGCTCGGCATTTCTTATTTTCACATTACTTCCCGACAATTCAAATGTATTTTGGGCAGTTATTTCGGGACTTATCGCAGGAGTGATGATAGGATATTTCACAGAGTATTACACGTCAGACTCTTACAATCCTACAAAAAACCTTGCAAAATCTTCAAATACAGGCTCGGCGACAATCATAATAGACGGTATCGCACTGGGAATGTCGTCAACGGCGATACCTGTTATTATAATCGGAATTTCGGTAATTATAAGCTACTTTACTGCAGGAGGTATGGCAAGCTTTGAGGACGGACTTTACGGAGTTGGTCTGTCGGCGGTCGGTATGCTTTCAACACTCGGCATAACGCTTGCGACAGATGCATACGGACCTGTTGCCGACAACGCAGGAGGTATTGCGGAGATGTCGGGACTTCCCGATATAGTGCGTGAAAGAACGGACGCACTCGATTCACTCGGCAACACGACCGCCGCAACAGGCAAAGGTTTTGCAATAGGCTCGGCGGCACTGACCGCGCTTGCGCTGATAGTTTCATACACCGATAAAATAACCGAAATGGGAATTGAACTTAATCTTTCCGTCACTAATCCCGCAGTGCTTATAGGCTTGTTTTCAGGGGCAATGCTGCCGTTTTTGTTCAGTGCAATGACTATGAGAGCTGTCGGACGTGCGGCACAAAAAATTGTTGTTGAAGTAAGACGTCAGTTTAAGGAGATAAAAGGATTGATTGACGGAAAAGCAGAGGCTGATTATGAAACGTGCGTTGACATATGCACAAAATCTTCGCTAAAAGAGATGATTTTCCCCGCCGCACTCGGAATACTTGCACCGATAATTGTCGGATTGGTGCTTGGGTGCAACGGTGTTGTCGGTATGCTTGCAGGTGCTTTAATATCCGGTTTTGCACTTGCTGTAATGATGGCTAATTCGGGCGGTGCTTGGGATAATGCGAAGAAATATATCGAGGCAGGTAATTTCGGCGGTAAGGGCAGCGAAAATCATAAAGCCGCTGTTGTCGGCGATACGGTCGGTGACCCGTTTAAAGATACTTCCGGTCCATCCGTTAATATATTGATTAAACTTCTGTCTATGGTTTCAATCGTTTTCGCCGCACTTATCGCCACATACGGCGGTATGGGGCTGTTTTAGGCATACAAAAAGGCAAGCCACATAAGTGACTTGCCTTAAATTTTTATTAGCCTTGTGTATTGTAGCTGTAGTTTGGAGCCTCTTTAGTGATATAAATATCATGAGGATGGCTTTCCTTTAGACCTGCACCTGTAATTCTTACGAACTTACCGTTTTCCTTTAACAACTGAATTGTCTTAGTTCCGCAGTAACCCATACCCGAACGCAGACCGCCAAGTATTTGGAATATAGTATCAGAAACAGGACCTTTGTAAGGTACACGACCTTCAACGCCTTCAGGAACAAGTTTCTTTGAACCTGTTTGGAAGTATCTGTCCTTACTTCCGCATTCCATAGCCGCAATAGAACCCATACCTCTGTAAACCTTAAAACGTCTGCCTTGGAATATTTCAAATTCGCCCGGGCTTTCGTCACAGCCTGCAAGCAAGCTGCCAAGCATAATTACGTCAGCACCTGCCGCAACAGCCTTAACAACATCACCCGAATACTTAACACCGCCGTCGGCGATAACAGGGATATTGTACTTCTTTGCAACTTGGCTTACGTCATATACAGCAGTAATCTGCGGTACACCGATACCTGCAACGACACGGGTTGTACAGATTGAACCCGGACCGATACCGACCTTAACACAGTCTGCGCCTGCGTTAATAAGTGCCTCTGCCGCCTCACCTGTTGCGATATTTCCTGCAATTAAGTCCAAATCAGGGAATGCCTCCTTGATTTCCTTAACCTTATTTATGATATTCTTACTGTGACCGTGTGCACTGTCAAGTACAACAACGTCAACACCTGCGTTATATACAGCCTTAACTCTTTCCAATGCGTCGTTTGTAACACCGATTGCCGCACCGACCAAAAGTCTGCCGTTCTTATCTCTTGCAGAATTCGGATAACGGATAGCTTTTTCAATATCCTTTATTGTAATAAGTCCTTTTAAGTGATTTTTCTCATCAACTATCGGCAACTTCTCAATCTTGTGCTTTGAAAGAATTTTCTGTGCCTCTGAAAGAGTTGTTCCGACAGGAGCAGTTATAAGATTTTCGCTTGTCATAGCGTCTTTAATTTTCTTTGCAAAATCTGTTTCAAATCTCAAGTCACGGTTTGTAATTATACCGATAAGCACGTTATTGTCATCACAAATCGGAACACCTGAAATTTTATATTTACCCATAAGCTCATCTGCGTCTTTTAGCGTATGGTTTTCAGAAAGACTGAACGGATTGGCTATAACGCCGTTCTCACTTCTCTTTACTTTATCAACTTCCGCAGCCTGCTGTTCAATCGTCATATTCTTATGAATTATTCCGATTCCGCCCTCTCGTGCGATTGCAATAGCCATTGACGACTCTGTAACAGTATCCATTGCCGAACTCATCAGCGGTATGTTAAGCGTTATGTTTTTAGTTAGTTTTGTTGTTAAGTCAACTTCGTTAGGTGTAAAATCAGATGCTTGCGGTACAAGTAATACATCATCAAATGTAAGACCTTCCTTAGAAAATTTTTCTTCCATTCTTATAACTCCTCTCATTAGTATTAATTTTATTAATTATAACAAATTTTGCGGTTTTTTTCAAGACCTTTTTTACGTCATTTTAAAGTTTATTATAATTGATTAATATAGTCTGTAAGGCATATTCGCATTGTGGCAATATCACTAATTTTGAAAACTTCGCCCTTTAATCTCGACGAACCCGCAAGTCCCTTGATATACCACGCAATATGCTTTCTCGCCTCTTTTATTCCGCGGCTTTCGCCCTTTTCTTCAACAAGCATTTCAATATGTTCCAACGCTTGTGCAAGTCTGTCCTGAGGAGTCGGTTCAAAGTTCACTTTGCCGTTTTTCAGATATTCGTTTACCTGTCTGAATATAAACGGATTTCCCTCGCAGCCTCTGCCTATCATAACCGCGTCACAACCCGTCATATCAATCATTCTTTTCGCATCCTCGGCACATTTTATATCGCCGTTGCCGATTACCGGAATTGAAACCGATTCTTTTACTTTCTTTATTATATCCCAATCCGCCGTTCCGCTGTAAAACTCTGCCCGCGTTCTGCCGTGTATCGCAATCGCCGCCGCTCCGCCTTGTTCTATAATCTTTGCAACTTCAACTGCATTTATACTGTCATCGTCCCAACCTTTACGAATTTTTACCGTCACAGGCACAGGCGACGCGGAAGAAACTTTATGCACTATCTCGCCTATTTTTTCGGGTGTCTTAAGCAATGCGCTGCCGTCACCGTTGTTTACGATTTTAGGTGTGGGACAGCCCATATTTATATCTATTATATCAGGTTTTACCGCCATAACTTTCGGTATCACTTCCGCCATTATATCAGCGTCAGAGCCGAATATTTGTATCGCACAAGGACGTTCTTCGTCATCTATCCGCATTAAATCGGCGGTTTTTTTATCGTTGTAGTACAGTCCTTTCGCACTCACCATTTCCGAATACACAAGTCCTGCACCGTATCTTCGGCATATTTTTCTGAAAGGTAAATCAGTTACTCCCGCCATCGGTGCAAGAAATACGTTGTTTTCTGTTTCAAAATTTCCTATTTTCATTGTTTCGCCTTTTATTTTTCCCTTTGTTTTTGATTATATCCAAAACAGACAAGCCTGTGTTATGTTTTTGGCTTGCCTTTCGATTTGCCACCACTCCGTCACTTCGTGACACCTCTCCTCAAGGAGAGGCTTTTCGTATGGCTCCCATTGAGGGGAGCCGGCGGCGTAGCCGTCTGTGGGGTGGCTCTTTTCTCTCTTATCTATTATCTGCTACTCGGGCGACCGATGATCGCCCCTACGAACGTTAAATTATCTTCTTTTTGAGTATTCCAATATTTTATGATTATTTGAGAAGAACTGCAAATTTGCGTCAAAATACAAATGTGAAACTTCGCCCTTATTCATTTCACCGTTTTCGATTTTATTTGCACAATCCCATGTTGTATCGACAATCATCCATCTGCCGTCAACGTATACTTCATTCCATGCGTGATTTTGTTCGTCGGTTGCAATACTTGTATCTGTCCACGCGGTATCATTACCGACACCAAGTGCGTATCCCGACACGACATTACACGGTATATCAATACTTCTGCACAGTGACGCCATAAGCGTTGCAAAACCAAGACACACTGCCTTACGGCTCTTTACTATATCCGTTGCGTAATACGGCGGTGCCTCGTCACTTGCAAGGCTGTCAACGTCATAATACATATAAGAACATATCCAATCGTGCAACGCAAGCACTTTTTCATAGTCGGTCGTTTTATCTGCCGTAAGCTGTTCGGCGATAGAGATTATACTGTCACTGTTTGATTGTATAGACGCGGTGTATTTAAGTGCCTCTTTAATTGACTTATCCTTTTCATACATTGCCTTATTATGTTCAAACACAGGTGACTGTTCGATAACCCAACCGCCGTTGCCGTCACGCACAAGTTTTACATAATTATACACCCAGCTTTCAAACTGTCCGTAAGGCTTATCACCGGTATACACGTCAACACCGACAGATGCGCCGTCCGTTTTCGGAATTGATATTGTTTTATTGAAACTATTTTCGGAATTTGCCGTAATCGAAACCTGTTCAAGCGTTTCACCGTTTTCATCGATAAATGCCGCAATCAAATTTGATTTACTTCTTGAGCCGACAATTCCGAATATCTGTATTCTGTCATAATCCGCAATCATAGAAATATTTTCGTTCGGATAAAACGAAAGCATAGGACTGTTCTGTATATACGCATTGACCGCCACATCTGACGGATCAATAGGTAAATCCTCCTGTTTTATCATTGCCATAAGCTCGGACGGTGTAGGAATATAATCCGTCACCCTCGAAAGCCGTTCGGACAATGCCGAAACCGAATCCGTAACCTCTGGACAATTTTCTTTAAGATACGGAACATAACTTCCGAAATTCAAGAAAAAGTCTGTCTGCGAATTAATCACGGCTATTCCTATTGCTAATATCAAAAGTATGGCAAAAAATTTCTTTATCGTTTTCATATCATACCACCATACCAAAATCAAATTTTATATAAAAAATGCTGCGACCTAAGTATATTCTTAAGCCGCAGCATCTTCCTTATTGGAGGCGCCACCCAGATTTGAACTGGGGAATAAAGGTTTTGCAGACCTCTGCCTTACCACTTGGCTATGGCGCCGGATACAAATAACAAAAGACGCATATTTTTGCGTCTTTTGTCTTGTAGTAAATGGAGCGGAAGACGAGATTCGAACTCGCGACGTTCACCTTGGCAAGGTGACGCTCTACCACTGAGCCACTCCCGCATTTTTCACAATTCATAGAATTGTGAAGTGGTGCCTTCGGGTGGAATCGAACCGCCGACACAGGGATTTTCAGTCCCTTGCTCTACCGACTGAGCTACAAAGGCATATGGCGACCCGGATGAGGCTCGAACTCACGACCTCCAGCGTGACAGGCTGGCGTTCTAACCAACTGAACTACCGGGCCATAACACTTTATTTTCATAAAGTGTATTTGGTGGGAGTTACAGGGCTCGAACCTGTGACATCCTGCTTGTAAGGCAGACGCTCTCCCAGCTGAGCTAAACTCCCATTTGCGCTGACCTGTTGTGTCGGCCAACAACATTGACTATTATAGCAGACCTTTTTTACTTTGTCAACACTTTTTCAAAAAAAATTTTTATTTTTTTAAAAAAGATTTTTTTTGGTTATTTTTGACTGATATTTATATTTATTTTTATGTTTTTATGGTGTATAATATTACTAATATAAAATGTATAACTTAGAGGAGGAAACACTTATGAAGAAATATATAAAAAAGTTAATTTCAATTCCCCCTATATTGGCGATAAGCATTTCATTGCTTACTGCGTGTTCTGTTCCGCAGAGCGAATCGACTCCTTCTCCTTCGGAGAAATCAGCAAATGAAACCGTCTATGCTTTTGTCGGAAAAGATATACAAAATCCTTACAACCAAAAAGTTTTTGAGGGTTTTGAAACCGCTTGCAACGAAATCGGCATTGAGGCGGTTTACAAAGCACCGACTTCCGCAACCGCTGACAAACAAATTGAAATTATAAATGAACTTATAGATAATAACGTGGACGGAATCGCCATTTCCGCCAACGATGCCGACGCACTTGAATCTTCACTTACCGAGGCTCTGAATTCAGGCATTGAAGTAATATCGGTTGATGCACCCGTAAATTCAATTTCACGAAAAACACATATTCAACAAGCCGATCCGGAAGTACTCGGACGAAATTTTATAAAGAGTGCGTATGACGTTTCAAACGGTGAAGGCGGTTTTGCGATTTTAACTTCCACAGGCAGTGCACCGAATCAAAATCAATGGATACGCTATCTAAAGCTCGAAATAGAAGAAAATCCCAAAAAATACAGCAATATGCCTCTTATCGAAATAGCTTACGGCGATGATGATGCAACCAAATCTTACACGGAAACACAATATCTTTTGCAAAATGACGCTATTAAAACTATTATCGTTCCTACGACAATAGGCTTGAGTTCCGCCGCCAAAGCACTTAAAGAATCCGGCAAGGATGTAAATCTTATAGGACTTGGTTTTCCGAGTGAATTATCCGAATACATAAAAGACGGAACGTGCGACAGATTGTACATATGGAATACGACCGATCTCGGCTACCTTACCGCCTACACGCTTAAAGCCCTTGACGAAAATGAAATAACAGGCAGCATAGGTGAAACATTTACCGCCGGTTCACTCGGCGAAAAGACAATCACCGCTGACAAGGACAATGCAAGCGAAATAATACTCGGCGACCCGATTATGTTTGACCGCACAAACATCGACTCATTATCGGATATATATTAGTGTAAAATCTCCAAAAAAACACATTTATATGTGTTTTTTTATTTGAAATTATTGCACTGTTCTGCCTATTATGATAATATAATTATACTTATAATTAATTATTCATATTTTCTTTTTTGGGGAGGCACAGAATATATGTATAAAAAAACAATATCAAAAAGATTGAGACTTCCAATTGCCCTGCTTGTCACTATTGCTATTGTTATAATCAGCTATGCCAGTTATATTACCTATGCGGCAAATCAACGAACGATTTCTACTCTTTCTGAAATTTCACACCAAAATCAGACTATTTTCAGTCTTGAACTCGGAAGAGATGCAAAAATCATAGAAAATGCGGCATCTTATATAGAAAAATTGGGTTATGCCTCTTTTGACGATATTCTTACATTTTTAAAGCATAGCCAAATCGATGATCAACAGCATCTTTTAGGAATTATAACACCTGACGGCAAGCTTACCGACATAAACGGAGTCGAAATCGACTTATCTCAATTTCCTAATACAAAAGAGGCTTTTAACAGCGAAGAAACTAAATTCTTTTGCGATTCATATAATGATTTTACATTTCTTGTATGCACTACACCCATAAGAATAGACGGCGAAAATAAATTCGTAATTTTCTCTACATATCTGACTTCCCAATATGCAGATTCAATTTCAACGCCTACATTTGAAAACAAAGGATATTCTTACGTCATTGACAGCGACGGAAAAAGAATTGTCGGTTCATCTCATAATGGTTCATTCGGATTGACATTCGACAATCTGTTTGATGAAATGAGTCAAGCGTCAAGCAAAAATGACAGTGCCATACAGCAAATGCAAGCCGATTTAAAAGAAGGTAAATCAGACGGAATAATAATGCTTAACGGCATTGAAAAATACATTTATTATACACCGCTTAATATAAACGACTGGTACATACTTACCGTTGTGCCAAAAAACGTTGTGACAAAGTACACAACTCAAATTCTTATATGCTGTTACCTGTTCATCGTATTTTGCTCAATCGTATTTTTCTACCTATTGCATACGGCAATCAAAGCAAAAACCACCAGTCAAAAGCAGCTTGAGGAAATGGCTTACGTTGACAGTCTTACAGGCGGTATGTCATATACAAAATTTGTTTTTGAGGCTGAGAAAACACTGAAAGACAATCCAGATGAAAATTATGCTTTAATTAACCTTGATATAAACAATTTCCAATATATCAATGACTTTTTCGGTGATGACGAAGGCGACAGAGCTTTAAAATTTTTGTGGTCTGCCATTTATAAGCGACTTGAGCCAAAAGAATTGTGTTCAAGAATTTTTGACGACCACTTTGTCGCATTAATCACATACGACAATACTAAGTCGTTAGATAACGCTTGCGCAGATTTCTTTAACTCGCTTAAATTATACAGTCCGGCAGGCGGTGTATATAATATGACGGTATCTGTCGGAATTTATCTTGTGGATGACAGAGATATGAAGATAAATTCAATGCTTAATCGTGCAAGAATAACACAAAAGCATTTGAAAGGACAGTCCTCACAATCGCAATATGCAATATATTCTTCAAAGCAACGTAATGATATTATGATGCAGAAAACGATTGAAAACGGCTTTGAGGATGCTATTAAAAACAAAGAATTTAAGGTTTATTTCCAACCTAAATTCAATATTAACGCAAACAAATTTGACGGTGCAGAAGCTCTTGTACGTTGGCAAAAACCTAACGGAACAATAATTTCACCGGGTATGTTTATACCGCTGTTTGAAAAGAACGGCGATATTATTAAGCTTGACAAATATGTGCTTGAAGAAACTTGTGCCAAAATCAGAAAATGGCTTGATTTGGGCTATGACGTTTCGCCAATATCGGTAAACGTATCACTCCTGCAGTTATTGGACGAAAACTTTGTTGAGGATCATATCAAAACAGTTGAAAAGTACGGAATACCGCTAAATCTGATTGAAGTTGAATTTACCGAAAGTATTCTTGCAGAAAACGAAAGCTTGCTTATTTCGCTTACAAAGCAATGTAAAAAGCACGGAATTAAAGTTTTGCTTGATGACTTCGGCAGCGGATATTCTTCACTTAATATGCTTAATCTTCTGCCTTGCGACATCGTTAAACTTGACAAACGTTTTGTCGATAAACTGGAAACAGACGATAAGTCAAAGGCCATTGTTTTGAGCACAATATCGCTTGCACATACACTTCAAATGTCGGTTACGGCAGAGGGTGTTGAAACAAAAAATCAATACGATTTATTGAAAGAAATGCATTGCGATACAATTCAAGGTTTCTATTGTGCAAAGCCAATGCCTGAGGACGATTACGAAAACCTAATCAAAGGCTGATAAATTACAGACATTATAAAAGGCTGTCGATTTCGACAGCCTTTGTTTTATATTTGCCCTTTCATCTTAAGCACTCGCTCTACTGCACTGTTTAGTGTCTCTTCACTGATTTCACCGCATTTAACCGCATTTAAAATCTGATTATAACCTGTTTGATAATCGGTCGTTATAAGTAAGTCGTTACCCGCATTTACCGCTTTAACGTATACATTCTCCATATCTGCGACTGCACCCATAGCAATGTCGTCTGTCATTATAACACCGTCAAAACCGCACTCATCTCTGAGCATATTGTGAATTGTCGGCGAAAGTGACGCAGGGTTTTCACTGTCAAGTGCATTGACCGTATTATGTGCCACAAGCACACTGCTTGCACCTGCCTCAATTCCGGCTTTAAACGGAAGCAAGTCGTTTTCGCGTATGCTCTCGGCAGTTTTGTCGTCATAAACAGTGCCTTGATGACTGTCACCGCCTACACCGCCATATCCGGGAAAATGCTTTAATACGCTCATAATCCCTGCGTTATTCATTGCCGTTACCGTCTTTGAAACGAAATCAGCCGTAACTTCCGCATTTTGTCCAAGACTTCTGTCATACATATAATCAGACGGATTTGTCGAAACGTCCGCAACGGGTGCAAGATTCATATTAACTCCCAAGCTCAAAAGGAGTTCCGATTTTTCCGTTGCATTTTCAACTACTGCGTCCATTCCGCCCTCATTGTAAATCTCTTGCGGTGACTTGAATTTTTCGGGTGCAAGATTAGGGTTTGAACTTACTCTTACAACCGTTCCTCCCTCCTCGTCCGCACCGATTATAAGCGGTATGTCGCTTTTATCTTGATAACTCTGTATTTTTTCTTTTACTTCGTCTTTTGTAAGTCCCTCAAAGTCACGTCCGAACATCATTATTCCGCCCGGTTTTATACTCATTAAATCATCTGTTTGTTCGTCATCAACGCAACGCACAAACAGAATTTGTCCCACTTTTTCTTCAAGGCTCATTGTATCTATGAGCGTCGGCTGTTCTGTATCAGATACTTCGTTCTTCACACCGCCGCAGGACGCAAGCATTGCGCACATTGCAATACTTATAATTATAGATATTGTTTTTTTCATCACTTTCCCCTATTTCACATACAACATTCCGTTTTTATCCTCAAGTTCAAAATACGCAGGACGTTCAAGCGGATGCTTATTCGGCGAATGTAACAATAACAGTAATTTGTCATCAAACGTTTTGAAAATCATACCGTGTCCGCCGTCTTTTTTAAACAGCAGTTCGTCACGTTGTACCCAATTACCGTCTATGTCGCCGTTATCCGACACTGCAATAGCCTCTGTATATCCTTCTTCGCCCATACTTGACCATAACAAAAGTAACGTACCGTCAGCACATCTGTACGGAAACGGACCGTCCGTAACGTATATACCTTTGTTTTTCTGTGCCTCGGCAATCCAGCTCGCCTCACTCGCTTTAAACAACAAAATCGGTTCACCGACTGCTCTTTTTAAATCTGCACTCATTTCAATCGCACACATTTCACCGTCATTTACCTGTACCCATTCATGGCAAAAAATCATATACGGCTTACCGCTTTTGCTTATGTATAACGTGCCGTCAAGCGATTCCCAATCCGGCGGTGTAATTGTACCCTCACTGTGTACCGTAAATTTGCCGTCCGGCTTGTCTGCCTTTAATACCATAGTTCCGCGACATCTGTCCGCCGATTTGAATGACGCAAACATATAGAACGCGCCGTTGTACGCATAAACCTCAGGCGCCCAATAATGTCTGTCCGCCCAAAAATCTGCCGTTCGCGTAAATATCTCTTTTGGTTCAGACCAATTTTCAAGGTCGTCACTGACGTATACGTCAAGCCCTGTCGCGTTGTCCTCCCACACTTCACTTCCGCGCGATCCGTATAGGTAATATTTGCCCTCATACGGCAATATGAATGGATCACGTATGTTTATATCTTCTCTTTTCATTGTGTTTCTCCTTTTATTTTTGCCACCTCTCCTTTAAAGAGTGGCTTTCGTAGGGGCGATCATCGGTCGCCCTTTTTGTGTTTTCTTCAACGGGCGACCAATGGTCGCCCCTACGGTTATCTTACAAGGGACATCGACGTGCCGTCCCCTACTTTCGTTATATCGCATCTGCCACCTCTCCGTCACTTCGTGACACCTCTCCTCAAGGAGAGGCTTTTGGCTCCCATTGAGGGGAGCTGTCAACACAGTTGACTGAGGGGTGGCATTTTATTGTTATCCCACGTTATACCATATGAGACAGTCCGCTACTTTCCCTGTACTGCGGTCATAATTTGATTATACGCCCAATGATTTGGCGAAACATCATCGAACGGATTTTCTACATTTTCCGCTATCGGATTAGCAAGCACTTTATTCATCATTGTAACCGCTTCCGCGCGAGTTACTGAATTATCAGGCTTAAACGTGCCGTCCTCATATCCGCTTACAATATTTTCATCATACAATGCTTTTATATATCCTGTTGCATAATAATCGTTTGGCACATCTGAAAATTCTGTACATATTCCATCTCCGTCAAATGAGCCGTATTCACTCAAAATAACCGCCAATTCTCCGCGTGTTATATCTATGTCAGCCTTAAATGGACCGCCATCATATCCATGAATATAGCCCTTTTCAGCGGCATATCCGACATAATTCGCATACCATTCATCACCCGACACATCGACAAAATCACTTGAATACGTCTTATTTTCGTCAAAATTAGCATACAATCTAGATATAATTGCCGCCACTTCCGCACGGGTTATTGTATTATCCGGTCTGAATGTGCCGTCCTCATATCCCGAAATATACGCTTTACTTCCGCCGTTTCCTGTTTTAAGTCTTATAATACTGAATGAATTGGCAGGCGCATTATATGTAAAGTTATTGCTTGCATTTGTTAATTCGATTTCTTTCGGTACGATTGCATTTTTATTATCAAGACTGTTTTCTAAATTTGTATCGCCCGACATAACAGTTGTCTTTGCGATATTTGACGTTACCGTTTCGCCCGATACATTCATTCCGATATTTACGTCACTGTCCATTGTATTGACAACCTTAACGATAACGTCACCTGTTTCCTCATCATACACGCTTGACGAATACACAGGGCCGTATTCCTTAGGCTTTTTATATGAGCATATAAATTCATCATTCAAATATGCTTTGATTTCATCATCAGTCACTTCAACCGTAACGTCATACCATTCATTATCATTTATATGCACGTTACCGACATATGACTGTTCCGCAACGTTACCGGAAGAAGAACTTACACCGTTTACAATGTGCTGTATTTTTGCGGTTGTATTGCCCCAACCGCCTATATTAACTCTGTAATAATTCAATGCATCATCTGCCGCAACTCCTATTTGGAAACCCTCGCCGCCGCTCAATTTGCGTGCTTTAAGCGACAAAGTATATTGTCTGTTATCCGGATACGGGAAATAACATATCGCACCTGTTTCATCAGAGGATTGGACAAGTGCGCCTTCTTTATTCATTGTCCATTCGCCTTTGCCAATCTTCCAACCCCTATCTTCTAAATTATAATCGTCCTCATAATATTCTTCATCTAAGTTATAATCGTCCTCATCATCATATTCTTCAGACTCACTTGGCGTCAATACACCGATAGTATCACCCGAATATAATCTTATATCTTTAAATTCGTTATGTGTTCCCCAACTGCCGACTGCAACACCGCCTTGAAGTGCGCCATCTTTTTCGATACCGTTCAGCTTAACTTCTGTCGGCAAAGAATAATCACCTTGATTATTTGAGAACAGTGACTGAACGTAATAATTCGGTGTAAGAACGTAATCCGAATTATTAAACCAAATCATATCCGCCGCCGACCACTGTGTATTGCCGTACTTCGCAAACATAGGCGCGTAGCTCGCCATACGAACAACGTCCGCATTTCTTTCAAGACCTGTCATAAACGCCGCCTCTGACAGTGCGTTATACCAAGCATTACCCTTTGACGCATATTCACCCAAAAATACCTTTGTATTTGTGTCACGTCTGTAATTATCATATCTGTAAGCGTGCTGTCTGAACCAATCGGCTGTTTCATAATAATGCTCGTCCATACGGTCGGCAAGTTCCTCGTGTTCATTCGCCCAATTCCATGCAAGGTCGTTTGAACTTCCGCTTGACGCAGTACCGGATGTTGTTACAAGGTTAATATCGGGATATTTTTCGTGTATCTGCTTTGCAAATTCTTCGTATCTTTCAAAGTAAATATCGCCGTACTGCTCATTTCCGATACCTATGTACTTCATATTAAACGGCTTTTTATGTCCCATTTGAATACGCTTCTGCACCCATTCATTACTTTCATCAGTGCCGTTTGCAAATTCGATAAGGTCAAGCGCATCATCAATATACGGCTGTAATTTATCCATAGGAACAAGGTGTTCTTCGTCTGTTGCACTTCCGCTGCGGACTTGACACGCAATACCGCAATTCAAAATCGGAACAGGCTCCATTCCCAAGTCCTCACACATTTGGAAATACTCATAAAAACCAAGTCCGTAAGTCATCATATACGGCTCTATCGCAGACGGATTCCATATGTTTATCATTTCCTTACGCTCCGACACATCACCGATTGTATCTTTCCAGTTCCAAGCCGTATCCATTGTCTGTCCCTCAACGGCACAACCTCCCGGAAAACGCAAGAATTTAGGGTGCATTGCCTCAAGCTGTTCCATCAAATCCTTACGCAAGCCGTGTCCTTTGTATGTATCCTCCGGCATAAGCGAAACCATATCTACATCAAGGTCACTGTCGCCTGTATTTGTAACGATAAGTCCGCTGCCGTCACTTTCAAGTTCTTCGTCAGCAGTGAATGTAACAGAATACTTTTTCCAATCGTCTTTTGAATTACATTTTATAACGGCAGCAGCCTCATTAAAAGGTTCAACCTCAAAACTAGCCTTATGTTCATCTATTACAATTCCCAACGACACCGTCAGTTCACCCTCGCCGCGTGCATATACCGAAAAATCATATTTTTCGCCATTTTTAAATTCCATTCCGCTGAAAGATGTACCTTTATCGCAATCCCATTCGGTTCCGTCATAAAAACCGTCATTACAAATCATTTCACCTTTCGGAATGGTAATATATGTAGGATTATTTTCGTTCATCGGTTTATCTGTTTTAACCTGTATATTTTCGGCGGTATAATATTTGCCGTCCTCTCTGTTAGGCTCTTTGTATATTGAATAAAGTCCCCAATTATATAAATGTCCTTCTTTTTCATCACTCTTTTCAAAAGAACGGTTTTGCACCATTTCCGCATAAAGTCCGCCGTCTGCGGCAGAGTTAATATCCTCAAAGAACAATCCCCACATATCGTCCGAAACGTCCTTACTTCTGTCCGAAGCGTCAATATTAATCGAATAAGGATCTTCCTCACTGCCCGTCACATACAGTGTATACTCTCTTTCTGTGTTGCCGTATGACTGCACAAGTGTTACTGTTTCGGCGGTTTTATTATGCTTAACCGCACCTGTTTCGGTGTTTATAAGTCCGAGATTATCCGTTTCATTCCACACAATACCGTCCGCCTGCGGTAAAGTTATACTGTCGCCTGTCACAATCTGTTCATCGTCTATCGCATATGAATCAAGCATAACATCGGCATTTATTTCACCGTCAGCCATAACTTTTAATATTTCGTCCTGTGAAAGTGCGGTGTTATAAACTCTGAAATCGTCCACTACCGCCGACAAATATGCGTCACCGTCATAGTGCGACTTACCTATATAATTGGCAGTGTTTGTAAGTTCGGATATATCCTTTATACCCGACTTACTCTTTATAAGTCTGCCGTTTCTGTAATATGAAACGGTGTCGCCTTTAATTGTTATCGCATAGTTTACCCAATCTTTTGCGGTTTCCTGCGTGCAATCCATTGTATCAACGGTTGCACCGTTTTTTATCTCCACTCTTGAAGCACCGCCGCTGTACGGTGCAAAGAAAAAGTTTTGGTTTGAGTCAGTACCAAAATCGAAAACTCTGCCCCATGTTGTGAATTTATTAATCTTCACCCACGTTGTAATCGTCATATCGCTTGACAGAATATTATCCGGCAATTCGGCATAGCCGTCAGTACCGTCAAGCAAAAGACCTTTACCCTTGTTACCGTCATCAGTTACACTTGCATCGCCCGACAGTTTCAATTCATTCTTGCCGTTTTGGTCGGCAAGCTGTTTGTTTCCGTCAAACGTGTACTGTAAAACGGGTTTCGGTACATTTTCCGCCGCAATGCTCACACACGGTAATGACGCAAACGTCATTGCCAACGCAGACACCATTGCAATAAGTTGTTTTTTCATAATTTCTCCCTCTTTTTATATAAATTTTATTTGTGACTTCTGTAAATACATTCCGCAACATATTGTTCCAATGCATTCCACTCTTCAACACGTCCTTCTTTTATCGCCAAGTCAATCTCCGCAACTCGCCTCAGCATCCAAACAAGCGAATCCTCCGAAAAGCCTTTGGCGCTGTTTATATATTTTCTTGCAACAAGCAACGGAACGCCTATTCCCGATGCAACCTCAGCTTGTGACGCACCGTTCATTAATTTTACACGGAGCATTTTTTCAAATGTCGAAAGCATTAAATATATAAGCGTAAACACATTTTCTTTGACCGTTTTTAAATCGGCAAGCGTTTCCATTGCCTTTTGTGTATTGCCGAGCATAATCGCGTCCGTAAGTTCAAAAACGATAACTTCCATTGACTTTGCAACAACTCTGTCAATATCGGTTTTATATATTTCTTCATCACAAAAATCAATCAGCTTTTTAATTTCATTATTAATACTCGCCAAACCACTGTCACATATAGTTATAAGGTAATACGCATTTTCTTTTGAAATCTTCTTTTTTGCGTTCAGAAATTGCTTGACAACCCACGTCACAAGGTCAGCCTCGCTCAAATAAGTAAATTCAACCACTGTTCCGACCTTTGCCGCCGCCTTATACAAAGCACTTCTTTTATCAACCGCTGTTTCATCGAAAATCACGACCGTATCGTCAGATATTCTTTTAAACTTTTCGGTCCAAAATTCCTTTTTTTCTTCTGTCGATGCCTCATCTTTTCCGCTTTTCAACTGAAAAATACCGCTGTCCTTAATGTGTATCAGCTTTTTATCCGTCATCATCGGAAAGCTTTCCCATGCGTCGTCATATTCCGAAAACGCAACGTCACGGCCTTCAATTTTTATGTGGTTAAAGTCCGGAAAACCGCCGTCCGGAACACAGTCTTTTACCCTATTAACGTACATTTCACGCAGGTAATCCTCCTCACCGTAAAACACATACAAAGGCGCTAAAATACCCTCTTTAAGCTGTTTTTTCAGTTTTAACAAATTTCCGTTTTTCTTTTCCGCCATACTTATCTCCTATTATATATATCCGTTTCGGCACTGCCGTTTTTATGTATTATAAATTTTATATCGCCGTCATAATCAGTACGAAAAACCTGTGCATTTTTCAGTCTTTCAAGTACATCGTCATTCGGCAAATTATATGGATTATTCTCACCGACGCTTATAACCGCATATTCGGGAGTTAATTTTTCAACCCATTCTTCACACGTTGCGGTATTCGAGCCGTGATGTGCAACCTTTAACAAGTTCGTTTTGCCTGCTTTTCCGTCATCAATCAAATTCTTTTCGGCAAATGATGACATATCACCCGTAAATGTTGCAGAAAAACCGTTATACTCGACGTAATACACATATGAAGTATCATTTTCATCATTACTTAACCCTGTCTTATTTGACGGAGGAATAATTCTTATTGTCATTCCGTTATTATAAGTAAGAAGTGTTTCCTGTGAAATGTAATGCACTGTCGTGCCGTTTTCCCTTGCGGTATTTTCAAGTGCCGCACGCCATTCACTGCCCTCCATATTATCGGGCAGAAATAAATTTCTTACCTTTATATTCTCCATTGCCGCTATAATTCCCTGCACATGGTCTTGATGATAATGACTTACAAACGCACTGTCTGCCTTTGTTATCCCCTCTGTTTCAAGATAATCAAGGTACACCTTTTCACCGGGGTTGTAATCAGAATACGAATTACCACCGCCGCCGTCTATAAGCACATTAAATCGGTACGGTGCTTGAATTACCGCACCGTCACCCTGACCGACATTGACGAATGTAATTTCCACATTATTTGTACTAATCACTTCGCCTATTACATACGAAGTCATCAATGCCGCCGCAACAAAAATTGCAATACGCATTTGACTGTTTTTCTTCTTAATATATTTCACTCCCGAGGCAACGGCAAGAGTGTATATAATAAGTAATAACAAATTCGGTTTTGCAACTGTATGCGATACAAGACCGAGTTTATATGAAATTGTCGGCACAAGTTTTAGTATAAACAGCACACAGTCAACCGCCTGTTTAAACAGCGGTGCGGTGTTGAATACCGCAAGCATTACAAGCAAAATCGGTGCAAGCACCATAATCACCGTCACGCAAGGCAACATTATTATTGACAAAACAATAGAATATATCGAAACAGCACCGAAAAAGTACGCCGAAACAGGCAAAAGTCCGATTGTACAAATTATGCCTATCGCAAAAAGTCTGCGAATGTATTTTATATGTATAAATTTAAGTTTACCGTGCACACAGTCGTAAAAGTAATATATCATAATTGCCGACAGCACCGACATCACAAATCCTGCGTCAAACAGCATTATCGGGTTTGCCGCTCCGACCGCAAGCAACGTTATACCGACTATATCCGGATAATATTTACGTCCGAATTTACTTTCGGTAAATATTATTACCGCTATCATCACAGCCAATCTGACCGAAACGGTATTGTTTGCATTTGCGAAAGCATATATAATAAGAAGAAACACCGTCAAAATATCGCGTGTCTTCTTTTTGAATATGCCCAAAACAAGTGTCATTAAGGACATTAAAAGCATTATATGAAGATACGAAGAATAAAAATATCTTTTCGTACCCGTTTTGGTAAGTATCTTATCAAAATCGTCCGAAAATTCTTTTTTATCCCCTATCAGCACAGCTTTCATTATCGCATTGTAATCGCCCTTGTAATGCTTGTCAATTAATTTTGAAATTGAGTTCTTAAACGAATTGTTAATCGCATATGGTGAATAATCTTTTATCACTTCGTCCGAAAGTTTAACTTCACTGCTATATGATTTAAAGAAAATCCCCAATTTTTTATAATATTTCTTATAATCAAAGCCATTTCTATTCAATTTTTCAGGAAGTTCGTTGATAAATCCGCTGAAAGTTACAGTATCACCGTATTCCAGCTTATTATCGGAAGTAAGAAGGATTTTATCCCTTACCTTTTCATTATTTACTTTACGCACATCAATTACATATCGTACATTTTCATCTTCTTCACTGTCCTGCGGTATCTCGCACACGCGCCCGACGGCAGTCACATACCGCCCTTCATACTTATACAAATCATGCGCATTTTCGCTTACTTGGGCATTGCAAAGAACTGTGCCCATAACAAGCGCCGTCATCATAACAAGTATTTTTGTATTGAATTTATGTTTAAAAACCGACACAACTGTCAATACCATTATAAGGGACAAAAGAAAAATTAATGCAAACGCAATGTCTATGCGTTCGTAAATATACACCCCAATCGAAAAGAATACGGCGATTTTAATATATTCAACCATATTTCTTACTCCTTGTATACTTTAATTATATCAAATCGCAGTTTTCTTTACAACGGCAATGTAACTTTTGTAATCTTTGTAACGAGTTTGTAATATAAATGCACCGATTTTTACAAAGAAACATACTTTGCGCGTAATCTGCCTGTAATATTAGGCTGAAATTCTGTAATTTTTGAATTATTTGAATTTTGTACACTTTTACATTATTTCACGTGTAAAACACACTGTTTATGCGACATATTGAACATTTTACCCCTCGTTTTATGTTACAAAAGCTACTGTTTTATTACTGAATTGTTACAAAAAGAATACGATACGATTAAAAAAGTGTTGACAAATGGTTTAATGTGGTGTATAATCCTGTTTGTAATGTTTTAGAAATATATTAGAAATACAAATGCAATTTAAGTAATCGTTAAGAAAACTTAAATCATTAGGAGGTTTTATTTTATGAAGAACTTTAAGCATTCACTTATTGCTGTAATAGCAGTAGCAATGATAAGTTCACTTGCAGTAGCACAAGCATCCGGCTTAAACAATTCAAAAACAGAAAGAGAACAAAGAATAAATGCGGCAGCAGCAGAGCAGAGCATAACAATCGCTCAAAAGGATATTACAGACGCAGTTAAAGGTACTGCCGAGATTTCAACAGAACCTACAGAAACTTCTGCGGAAAATACAGCAGAAGAAAGCGAAATTGCAGCAAAGAGTTTTTACCCTCTTGGCTATGTACTTATCTCAAACGGTTCACTTGACGTAAGAGAAACTCCATCAGACGAGGCTAACGTTATCGACAAAGTCGAAGTATGTACAGAAGTTGAAGTTATGGAAAACTCAGAGGGTTGGTACAAAATAGCTTATAACGGCGGTAAGACAGGTTATGTTCCAAGTGAATCAATAACTCAAGATAAAAACCTTGCAGATGAGGCTAAAAAGAGTTATACTAATTACAGAATTGCTCAAGTTACACTTTCAGGCGAATCTGTAAGAGTAAGAAGTGCAGCAAACACTGACGCAGATGTTATAGAAGAACTTTCAGACGGTACTTATGTATATGTACTAAGCGGTGAAAATGATTTTATAAAAATTTGCTACGGTGATGACTATAAAGAAGGTTACGTTATCAATACTTCCCTTCAATTCACAGGTGAATGGATAGAAAAAGACACTATCGCACAAAAGCAACAGGAAATTGCAGACGCAAAGGCAGCCGCTGAAAGAGCAGAAAGAATTGCCAAGCAAAACGCAGCCGCAGCCAACGTTGCAACATCTGCACCGTCAGCATCTTCACAATCAGAAGAAACACAGTCGGCTCCGTCATCTTCATCAAAGGGACAATCTATCGTAAACACAGCAATGCAGTATCTTGGTGTTCCGTATGTTTGGGGCGGTACTTCCCCATCAGGTTTCGACTGCAGCGGTCTTGTGCAGTATGTATGTTCAAAGAACGGTATCAGCGTAAGCCGTGTAGCGGCAGACCAAAGAAATAACGGAACTTATGTAAGTCGCGACAACCTACAACCGGGTGACCTTGTATTCTTCGGCATGGGCGGAAAGATTCACCACGTTGGTATCTATGTAGGTAACGGAAATATGATTCACGCTCCTCAAACAGGTGACGTTGTTAAGATTTCTTCAATCAATACAGAATACCGTATTTCTCAATACGCAGGTGCAGTAAGAGTTTACTAATTCGATTTAATTATACTGTCCTCTCAAAATGAGAGGATAGTATTTTTTTGTGTTATTTTACAGTTAATTATTGACATAAATCTGTTCGATATGATATAATTCGACTATAAATATTGTAAATTACGGAAAAGGAGATGTTGTTATGAAAAAACGAATTATAAGCCTGCTTTCCGCACTTGCTCTTACTGCTCAAATCGTGCCATGCGCTTTGGCTGACAATGACGTGAAAGTGTATGTTAACGATACAGAAATGATTACGGACGCACCTATAATTATCGAAAATGACCGTACACTTGTGCCTGTTCGTGCTATTTCTGAATATCTTGACTATACAGTCGATTGGGACAACGATACACAGACAGTTGTAATATCAAAAACCAATACCGAAGTTGAACTGCATATAGGTGATGATGCATTTTTCGTAGACGGTATATTGCAATCAACAGACACAGCACCGCAAATCATTAATGATTTAACATATGTTCCCCTTGCCGTAATCGCACAGGCATTTCTATGCCAAGTAGATTGGGACGCCGATAAATATGAAGTACACATTACTCCGCCCTATGAATATGAAAAAGATAATTTTGCTCCGTTAATTCAATGCGGTATTATTTCGGAAAATGATTTAGACAAGGGCGAATATATAACAACTCAAGAAGTAATTGATATGATTTCAAAACTTTGTTTTTCGCGTATATCTGAAAATTCATTAAATGAATGGGATAACTACGACTGTCTAAAACCGCTTGACAATATCGACGATACGCAAAAGATTTCACTTTTACATCTCAATGCAGCTACAATACTAACCTTAAACGATATAATAGGTTTAAAATTTGAAGATAATCTCACAAATCTACAAGCTTTGACCTATGCAGTCCGATTAGCTGACAGCTACAAAACTTTATATTCCCAAAATTTTGAACTAACAGATGCAAGCGAAAGTGATATTTATAATGCCGCATATCAACACGGATTTATCGAAAATGAGGATATATCAAACGCAAATTCACCTATTTTGCGAAAAGATTTTTATGAACTTTTAAACAAAGTATTGTTTTATAACTATTCACCATATAGCGATGACGTAATAAAAATCAACTTATATCGCAGATTGGTATATAGTTCATAAAAACTAAAATTATTCCGAACCGATATATCAAGGGCAGATTTTTATAAAACCTTACAAAATCGTGTTTCATAATTCATAAAAACCTAAACTCAAAAGAGTTTAGGTTTTTATTTTTCCTATTGACAAAATTCGCATACAGAGTTATAATAGTTAGCAAGCTAACTATTAGCATACTAATAATAGAGGTGCTTTATGGATAAAAGTTTTCATTATATGATAATGGTAAACCAATCATTGTTTCAAAAAAAGGTATTGGACGCTCTATCCCCCTATAAACTCACAGCAGGTCAGCCGAAAGTGCTTGACTATTTAGGTAAGCATAACGGTTGCATACAAAAATCAATCGCTACAGGGTGTCAAATCGAGCCAGCAACGCTTACCGGCATACTATCACGCATGGAAGAAAAAAAGCTTATTATACGTCAAACAAAGGACGGAAACAAGCGTTCTTTATATGTGTATTTGACTGATGAGGGCAAACGGCTTCAAGAAATAGTGAATGATACTTTTGAAAAAGTCGAAAATGAGATTTTGAGCGGAATTTCAGAAAGTGAAAAGGAGCAGTTTATCAACATATTTTTTAAAATATGCAATAATATGACAAATACGGAGGAATTACAGTGACAAACAAAACAGAATTAATAAAACGATACATATTTTTACTTGTTGGACTTTTCGTCAACGGACTCGGCGTAAGCTTTATCACAAAAGCCGGACTCGGCACTTCACCGATTACAAGTATCCCCTACACTCTAAGTCTTGGTTTTACGCCGACAGTCGGAATGTTTACGTTGGTTTTTAATATTTTTCTTGTAATTCTTCAAGTAATTCTTTTAAGACGTAATTTTCAACTTCAAAACTTGTTGCAGCTGCCGATTATCGCATTGTTTTCATTCTTCATTGACTTAACAATGTCATTGCTCGGATTTATGCAGCCCGAAACATATGCTATGAAAGTTGTATCACTTATAGTAGGCTGTTTAATTCTCGGTTTCGGTGTGTTTATGGAAATGGTCGCAAACGTTGCAATGTTGCCGGGTGAGGCAACCGTCAGAGCGGTTTCCGATGTGTTCAGTACCGATTTCGGTAAAACCAAAATCGCATTCGATTCGTCTATGACAGTAATTGCGGCAATTTTATCGTTTATAATGTTCAAACACCTTGACGGCGTCCGAGAAGGAACTATCGTTGCCGCTATTCTTGTAGGCTTTATCGCAAGACTTTTCAAAAAATATATCGGCGGAATAGAAAAAATACTTATTTCTTGATTTTAGTCTTGACATTAGAAGATATTTATGGTATTATAATTGGGTAATTTGCCGATGTGGTGGAATTGGCAGACGCGCGGGACTCAAAATCCCGTGATGGCAACATCGTGTGGGTTCGACCCCCACCATCGGCACCACAAACCTTGTAAGCAGTAATGTTTACAAGGTTTTTCTTTTATTCCGCCAGAATGTTTTCAAACAAAATTTACCTGCAAAATTGTATAGGCTGCTACATACTATATCAGACGTTAAATCCCTAATCAAAATCACTGTGGCAATAACCCCACTCACATATTCATCTTTATTTTGAATACCCCAAAACAAAAAAGAAGAACCAAACTAATGGTTCTTCTTTTAAATTGTCATTCTTTTTTAATACTCACAAGCCGCAAGAAGTATATCGTTATATGCCCAATGTGTTTCAGAAACATCACTGAATGGGCAAGTTAATTTTTCAAGAATTTCAGGAGTCATTTTTCTATCAGTAATTCTGTTGATAATCGCAACTGCTTCACTTCTTGTAAGCTTATTATCAGGCAAGAATTCATCATTCACATAACCCGCAACAATTCCCTTTTCTGCCAAGGCATTTATATACTTTTTGCACCAATCAAGTCTTGCAATATCGGTAAATTTATCTTCGCCGTCCAACGGTTCAATATTAATATATCTTGCGATTATAGACGCAAATTCTGCTCTTGAAATCATATCTTCCGGACGGCATAAGCCATTTTCATCACCCGAAATATAATTCTTTTCTACTGCGAAATTGATATAATTCTGATACCATGTACCATCGTGTACATCGCTGAACTTATTTGCATATATCTTATTTACATCAAAGTCACCGTCAAGCACCGTCAATATCTTCGCCACTTCCGCACGAGTAATTGTATTATCCGGTCTGAATTGTACCACGCCGTTTTCTTCATAACCGCTTATATACGGTTCATGCTTGGTTATCGGCATTTCCGTTGGATTTGGTGTTTGATTTCCGTCATTCGGTTTAGGCGAATTCGTCGGTTCAACAGTCGTTATTGGTGTTTCGGTCGGAGTCGGTGTAGGAGTAGCTGATGATCCTTTATTTCCGCCGCCTGATCTCTTCTTTGTTATCGTTACATAATACTTATGTTCTACACCATATTTGTTTTTCACTGTGTAGACAACAGGATTTTTTTCTGAATCTGTAAAGTCCTGCGCACCTTTTGGCGAATAATCGTCACCGTGTATTTGCAAAACAGGTTCAACACTGTTAAGCTTTGCACTTGACTTCAACACCAATTTTACATTATCGTCTTCATACTCTGTTTCACCGTACTGTCCGTCAACAGTCAAACTCTCCAAATACGGATCATCACCAACACGTTCAATATGTACCGTATAAGTTACATCTTCATCGGCTGCCGATGAAAGCGTATACTTAACAGGATTGTCCAAATTACTGAAATCTTGTGCGGTATCGGCACTCGGTGATATTTCATCAGCGTCAAACGTGATTTGCGGTGTCACAGATGATAAATCATAGATATACGGTGATGATATATATATATCCGTACCATCTATCTTCGTTTCACCCTCTTGCACATCAGGTAATGTAAATTTAGTTATCTTACGAGTCGTACGTCTTGGAACTGTGATTTTTGTTTCACTTGAATAATTTGTATCAAAACCATCTATAACAAATTCAATTCTGTATTCCTGCTCACTTTCAGTATTGTAGTTAGTAGGAATATTAAGAGTTGCTGTTGCTGATTTATCTTCAAATGAAATTGTTTTTCCTTCTATCTTTGCACCACCGCTTATAGGCACTGCATACACCTTTACATCTTCAAAGAATATACCGTTCAAGCCTACTGTTACAAGTCCGCCCTTAAACGTTACCGGTGAAGTATAACTCACCTCGTTAATAGTAGGTTTACCATCTCTTGAAATATGTACAGTGTATTCTCTGTCCACATCATCCGCCGCCGATACCTTGTATACAAGTGACTTTGTTTCGTTATCAAAGTTCTGCTCCCCTTCCGGCGCATAACTGTCACCGTCAATTCTGAGATTCGGTGTAAGCTTGCTTATGTCAGTATCATACTGTACTTTTACATAAACATCCTTATCCTGTATATCAGCACTGCCAACTTGATTTTGAACATAGAAATTAGTTATAGTCCTCGTCTTACGTCTCGGAACTGTAACAGTTTTTAGCGGAACATACGATACATTTTCAAATCCGTCAACATCAAATACCAATGTATAATTCTTTGAATTTTCAGTATCATCATTTTCAGGCATTGTTATACTTGCAGACGCACTTCTGAAACCGTCCGTTACATCGCCGACAACTGCATCATGGCATTCAATCTTGCTATTTCCGTCCTCCGATACGGCATAAACTTTCATACTTTCGTTGAAAATACCTGACATTTCAACCTTAACATCACTGCCCTTAAATGTTTCGGGAGCATTTGAAACCGATACACTTGTTATTGTCGGCATACCCGAACGCTTAACTGTTACAGTATATGTTTTTGAAACACCTCCGTCACCTGTCACGGTATATTGTACAGGGTTTGTGAAATCCTGTGTTCCCTTTGGTGTGTAATCCTTACCGTCTATATCAACTTTAGGCGTCAACGCTGTTAAATCAGTCGTATAAGGCATATACAACGTGATTGTATTGTCGTCATCATTGATTTCGGCGTCCTTAGTCTGGTTGTTAATTCTAAAGCCTGTAATTCTACAGCTTTCTTTACGCGGTACTGTAACAATTCCCGACAGACCGATTTGCTGTTCTCTGCCGTTAATCGTTATTTTAAAGTCATATTTCTTATCCTCACTTGTATCATTTTGAGGTAATGTAACTTTACCGATTGCATGACCTCCGTAGCCGTCATATTCAAGCATTACCTTTTGAGTTTCTCCGTCACCGCGAGGTACTGCAACAACCTCCATTGTATCCTTAACCTCATCATCTCTTAAATACGGTATAAACTGACCTGTTATATCAACTGTTATATCAGTATCATTAAATGTTTTAGGTTGATTTATGTTTACGTTGTTTACCTTTGCAACGCCTTCTCTCAATACATTGATTTGATATACATTTTTTGTTCCGTCCTCTGCAATGACGGTGTATTCTTTTGTACTGTTCAAATCTTGTGCGTCTGTAGGCGTATATGATACACCTGTATGACTTACTTTAGGTATTACATTGTTTAAATTCGTGTTGTACGGTACATACAAGTACAACTTATTTCCGTTTCTTGAAATTTCACTTTGGTTTTCCGAAACAACAAAATCTGTCAATTCTTTTCTGTTCGACTTTCTTTCCGGAACGGTAAGCGTTGTATTTCCAGACAAATCCTGTTTTTCACCGCAAGCACTTACAGATAATTCATAAACTCTCTTTGTATCATTATCATTCTTCGGAACATTAAGCGTAGCAATGTAATTACCGGTTTCGTCAACCTGTGCGATTGCAGTTGATATACCGCTTCCTTCAAATTCACCGCTTACAAGTTTTGCACTTACGGTAATTGTTTTTTCATGGTTTAGTGCATTTGCCGCATTATCAAGATTATCACCGTTAATCCGAACCTGTACTCTGCTTTCCGAGTTTTGTTCAGGGTCTTCAAACGTTATGCTGTTCACTTGAGGTGCTGCCTGTTTTTCAACATGAACAGTATAATCCTTAGTTGTAACCTTATCCTCCGCTGTAACCGTATAAACTACATCAGATGTAAAGTCCTGCTCTGTAGCCGGCGAATATGTCGCATACATATCTTCAAGCTCAACATTCGGCAGCAATGATGTAATATCCGCGTCAAAAGGCATTGTAATGCTTATATTTTTACCTTGTTCACCCGATATTTTTGTATCGCCTATTTGATTATTGATTGTAAAATCATTTATACCGATAAGTCCGCGCTCTTTTCTCGGGACTCGTATAGTTGAATTAACACTTGTTTGTTCGGTATCGCCGATTTTAGCTTTCAATGTATATATTTTATCCTCTGTATCGCTTGTATTTTCAGGAATATTGATTTCTGCCGTATATATATCAACACCGTTTACAAGGTCATATGTTGCCTCGACAGGATCAAGTCCGTCATCAGAATAAATATATACCTTTCTGTTATTCTCGTTTTCCGCATTCTTTATACTGCTCAATGCACGTCCGATTATTTTTACCGTAACGGTAGAAGCCGCACTTGATGTTGGGTTTCTAAGGCTCAGAGATGTAATCACCGGAGTTGCCTCTTTATATATCTTAATCATATAATCGGCAGTCGTTGTACCGTCTTGAGCAGTTACCGTATATTTTGTTCTCGCATAGCCGTTTATATCAACAGTATATTGTATCGGTTTACCTTGGTCATTTGAAATTCTTCCGCCGATATATGTAAGTTTTGAAGGCGTATAATAATCTTGATACTCATGATCATATGGCATATAAACCGTGATTGTATGACTGTCTTCCGATTCATAAATTGTACTTTGACCAAGCTGACCGTCTATTTCAAAATTCGTTATACTGCACACACTTTTATCATAATCGACTATTAAGTTATTTTTAAGTTTTGTTTCTTTATTCTTAACATCATAATATACTTCATAGACAACAGGTTTTTCTGCACTTTGGTTTTCCGGAAGAGTTATCGACGCAACATAATTGCCGTCTGAGTCTTTAATAACGTCACTTTCCAAAACAAGAGGAATATCCTCCAGGCTCTTTACTCTTATTTTAACGTTGCCTATAATTGACACACCTTTAACATTAAAGTCAACTTTACCGCCTTTATTGTCTTTTTGCGAGCTGTCATAAGTAACCGACTCTACATATACGGAATATAAAATTCCTTCTGCCATTGCACTGTCAACTTCTATTGTACCTGAATAATCATCTTCGCTATAGCCTACACTCATATTATATGAACCGTTAGGAACCATTAAGCACAATATATGGTCGTCGCCAATATAATAATCTGTATCTTCATATGTACAAATATTTTCTGTTCCCTTTGCACCATTCAATGTTGCTTTTACTTGATAAAGATTATCTCCGTTCGCATTTTTAACTGTTGATGTACTGTTTTCGGCAATATTAATATACGTCTTGCTGTCTGTAATAAATTCACCGTCACCACCGACTGCAGTTCCGGTAACAGCAGTAAGATTTGTCGGTACACCTGTTATTGTCAGCTTCGTATTCGCCTCGGTATTTACTGCATTTGCACCTATTCCGCCTTGAACATCAAGCAGATTGGCAAGTGGATTTGTTTCTGTTGATTTTATAGTAGGCTGTGGATTGTTTGAATACGAATTTTTTACAGAAATGGCATTACCCATCATTGATCTTAATGTACAGTTACCGTCTATTGTTATATCAACATTTCCCATAATATTTATCGGAGTAGCCGAATTAGACATTTTTATATCAAGATTCTTCAATGTAACAGGCGGAAGTTTCGTTGCCGAATCAAGGTTAACTATATTTTCTGTTGTTGTTCCCGTTATTACATATCCTAAATCGTTGGTTTTATATTGTACACCGCCATAGGTTACATAAAGATCAGTTACATAAACACTGCCATTTGAAACATCATAAACATCGGCTTGCTTTTCGGTATGTTCTGAATCCAAAGTAAGATTTACAGTATATGTCACTTCACTCTTATCATTACCCGTTATTTTATACGTTGCTGATGTTGTATTATTAAATTTCATTGCATCTTTTTGAGTAAATGCACCGATAAATTCTATGTTAGGTGTAATATTTTTCAATATGATGTTATAAGGTACTTTTACAGAGATTACTCTGTTCTCATTATCTATAACAGTATCCCCGATTTGACCCGGAATTTTGAAAGAAGAAACACTTATCTCTGTATTGTTTGTACAATTAAATGTATTCTTTGACATCGAATCAACTTTTGAATATCTGTAATATGTTGTACCGTTTTTATATACACGAATCCATTGATTTCCGGCATTTGCATACAAATACAACTTACCGTTTTTGTCTGTACGTGTTTTTATTTTCTTTTCTGCACCTGTATCATTATCAGAAACAAGTGAGTATTCAACATCTTGCTCATCTGTTATTCCGTCAACCGTTGTTTCTACCAAATACTGATTATACTTAGTTGCAGGAATTGTTCCGGAATTATTAAACGCATCAAATGATGGGTCATTATTTGGTGTTGTTCCGAGAGTTGCGTCTACACTTCCGCCATTAATTGTAATAGCGCCGTACGGAGTCTTATTTCCACCGTTACCGATGCCGTAACCTGAGCCGTTACCGACAGCTTTAACATAACCGCCGTTTACAATGACATTTCCGCCTCGGCCGCTTGTTCCCGATGCACTGCCTGTACCGCCTCCGATACCTGCCGCATTACTTCCAGAATCATTATCGGCATATGCGTAAACATTACCGCCGTTTATAAGTACGTTGATACCCGAACCGTCCTTACCGCCTCCGATACCGGCACCGCCATTTCCGCCGTAAGCATATACAGTACCGCTGTTTACAGTAAATTGTTTCATATCGCCTATACCGGCGCCGTTTGCAGACTTAAATGTTATAACACCGTCATTATCACCCGAATCTTCAACGATAAGTTTTGAAGTAGCCGTTATACCTCTTACCGCCGCAAGATTTACAGATTGTGACTCAATTTTATTTGTGCCTTTCAGTCTAAGGGTCAGTTCAACATCGTCACCTATCGTCAATGCATTGTTTATAGATGAACGAGATAAAATATTAATATTATCTAAAACAATGGTAGGATTTGCACCCTGTACCACTTCAATTACATTACTTGTTTGACTTGTTGATTGAACTATATATATTTCCATATTCTTTGGAATATCATAGCTTGTTGTACCAACCGTAACTGTTACCATATCGTTATTATCATTGTTTTTTGTTATTTTGATATTTCCTTTTGAAATATCAAACTGCGATTTATCATCACCCGTCAAAGAAATA
>ENA-ORLW01000710-ORLW01000710.1-human-gut-metagenome-genome-assembly--contig:-NODE-710-length-44522-cov-12.203487_pt1 | contig 44522 bp, 40 predicted proteins | sample MGYA00243017_ERZ508829 | MGnify/ENA primary metagenome ERZ508829 (study PRJEB26277, sample SAMN04329776) | human gut metagenome | biome: human-associated habitat | host: Homo sapiens | place: USA...
TATGTAGGATACAAATATGGAGAAGACACATCACTTGATACAATAAGAAATAATACAACAGATAGTACAATAAAAACTTTTATTGACTCATGGTATCAAAATAACTTAACAGATTATACAAAATACTTAAGTACAAGTGCAGTATATTGTAATGATAGAAGTCTAGGAACAGGACAAACATATAGTGCAAGTTCAGATTCAGAGTTCAACTTCGCACCATACTATAGAATGGACTATGGTACAGGAGGAGCAAAAGCGAATCCATCATATAATTGTACAGATATAAGAGATGCATTCAGCGCAGAAAATACAAGTGCAAAACTTACTTATCCTGTGTCTTTAATGACAGCAGACGAAATAGCATTTGCCGGTGGAGTAGCAGCAACAACAATGAACACTCCATATGCATGGTTTATAAGTAATAGTGCTGGAACTCAAGTATCAACTTCTTGGTGGTCATTATCTCCTAGCATTTGGGGCTTTGGGAACGCGTACGTGTGGAACTGGGGTTCCGACCCTGCGGGTTTGAACAACTACCGCGTGGACTACACTAGCGCCGCGCGTCCCGCCATTTCTCTCAAATCTTGTATCAAATATAGTACAGGTGATGGGACATCAGAGTCACCATATGAAATAGTTGAAACTTCAAGTGGATGCTAAACTGTGCCTCTCTTGTAATCCGTCCAAAAACCCTTTCGGACGGCTCCATCGACGTAAGTTGGTGGTAAGCAAAAAAATGAATACTGGCTAACCTGTGCTAGAAAGACTAATATTTCTGGCGTGTAAGTGCCAGTAGCTGAAAAATTGGTTTAAGTGTAAGTTCAACTGGTTGCTAACTATTAATATAACAACACTAAAATAATGGTGTTGTTTTTTAGTTGTTTCTTTTATATAATGGTTTTAGTAAGTTCTTATTTTATGTCGTGTTAAAGTTACTGGTAAAGTGCTATTATGTTGATGGGAGGTAAATTATGAATTTAGATAATATTGGTAAGTTTATTAAAGAAATGAGAAAAAATAAAAACTTAACTCAAGAAGAATTAGCAGAGAAGTTAGGAGTAAACAACAGAACTGTTTCTAGGTGGGAGAATGGTAAAAATATGCCTGATATTTCTTTATATAAACCATTATGTGAAGTTTTAGGTATATCTATTGAAGAGTTAGTTAATGGAGAGCTTACTAACAAAAAGAACATTAGCTATAGTGTAGAAAAGGCAATTATTAATACTGTTAGTTCTAGTAAAAAAGAGAAAAGTAAAATGAGTAAGATAATAAAGTTCTTAAGTGTTTTAGTAATAGTTACAACTATATTTGTTGTATTTGTGGTTGTATATTATAAAAAGAAATATCCTAGAATAGATATATATAACTTAGATATTATTAAAAGTGAAGAAAGTAAGTTAAATGAAGAGTTAACTTTGAATATGTTAGACTATAAAATATGGTTTTATGGAATAGAAAGTTTAGAAATAAATGATGTTAATAATAACTATTTTGATTTAAAAACAGCTTTGAAATATAATCAAATAAGTATACAAGATGTAGTGAATTTTTTAGAAAAAGAGTATGATAGTGAAAGAATTTTGATGTATGAACTAAGAGATGGTGGTACTAAAATATATAAGAGTAATAAGTATGAAATTATTTTATGTAATACTATAGAAGGTAATCATGATATCTATTTTGGTGTTCCTGATACTTCTAAAAGGCTTAATAATGCTTACTGTGGGAAAGAAGCCAACAATACGTGTTATTTTACTAGGACTTATCACGTTAAAAGTGTTGTACAAACTACTGATAGTGATTTTGTTGATATAACATTGGAAGATAACACAGTAGTTAAAGTAAATAGTTCATTTGGACTAACAGCTAGTAAAGACTATGAGTTTGTATTTAGTACATATAATAAGTTTAAGGATACTACTACAAATATATTTGAAAACTCTACTATAATGGAAGTGAAAGAAACTAATCATATAATTAATCAAGAAATATGTGTAAATTAGGAATGTTTTCTTGTGTAAAGTAAATACTATATTATGGAAAATATATGTGTTTTCTAGTAAAATATAATATGGAGATGGTTTTATGAAACTAACAAATAAAGTAGCTGTAGTAACAGGTGGGTATAAAGGAATTGGAAGAGGTATAGTTGATACTTTTATTAAGTATGGTGCTAAAGTAATTGTGCTTGATTATGACGAAAATGTAACTAGTATGAAAAGTGATAATATACTAGCTTATGTAGTTGATATAAGAGACAGACAAAGTGTTACAAAGGCAGTTAAAAGTGGAATAAGTTATTTTGGTAAATTAGATATTTTAGTAAATAATGCTGGAGTTTGTAAGTTAGCTAGTTTTGAAGAGATGACTGACGAAGTTAAAGCTTTACATTTTGGAATTAATATTAATGGAATGTGGAACACTACTAAAGTATGTTTAGAGTATTTAAAATCTAGTGGTGGGGCAATTGTAAACATGAGTAGTGTAACAGGACCGATGGTAGCTGACCCTGGTGAAGTAGCTTATGCTACGAGTAAAGCCGCTGTTTTAGGTTTCACTAAAAGTTTAGCTGCTGAATTAGCTAAAGACAAAATTCGTGTTAATGCAATAATGCCAGGATATATTTTAACACCTATGGTTGAAAGTATGAGTATAGAAAGTGACAAAGACAACCCAGAAAGTGTTATTAATTCTATAGCAAGTGCTATTCCTATGGGTAGACTTGGGTTTCCTACTGAAGTGGGCGAGTTAGCTGCATTTTTAGCAAGTGAAGAAAGTTCATATATTACTGGACAAGGTATTGTAATAGATGGAGGTAGTACTTTACCTGAAACATCTAGTATGGGTGTATAAATTGTAAAAAAGTACTAGACAACAGGTGTGTTTTGTGGTATTCTATTAAATGTAAAACAAATGAAAGAGACGTTACATATAAGAGTTTCTAGAGAGTTAGTGGTTGGTGAAAACTAATAAATGAATATATGTATAAATCACTCTGGATGTGCTTTAAGGATAAGTTAAAGCCGGTTATAAACCGTTACAATAATTAAGTAAATACTAGGATGGTACCGTCTAATATAGACTCCTTATGTGCTGTCCTTTTTATTTTGGAGGGAAATTATGTATAAAGAAATTAAAGAAAGTACTAGTGCTTTGGAAAGCAAGTTAGTGAGTAAGTGGAAAAGTGAAAACTTACTAGAGAAGACTATTAAAAACAGGGAAGGAAAAAAAGACTTTGTATTCTATGATGGACCAATATATGCTAATGCTAAACCAGGCTTGCATCATGTATTTGCAAAAACTATAAAAGATGCTTTTTGTAAATATCAAACAATGCAAGGTAAAAGAGTATTAAGAAAGATTGGACTTGATACTCACGGCTTACCAATTGAAGTTAATGTTGAAAAGAAACTTGGCTTTAAAACAAAAGCAGATATTGAAGCATTTGGAATAGAAAACTTCTGTAAAGAGTGTAATAGTGAAACAGCTACAAACATAGATGAAGTTAATAAGATGACTGATATGATGGGTCAGTTAATTGATAGTGATAATCCATATATAACTTGTACAAATGAGTATATAGAAAGTGAATGGTGGCTAATTAAGAATATCTTTGATAAAGGTTTAATTTATCATGGGAATAAAGTTCTTCCATATTGTTATAGATGTGGAACAGAACTATCTAAAAACGAAGTTAGTTTAGGTTATCAAGAAGATACAGTCAATACTGTAATCGTACCATTTAAGTTAGTAAATAAAGATGAGTATATGCTTGTTTGGACTACAACTCCATGGACTCTTATTGATAACGTTGCGGCTTGTGTTAATCCAGATTTAACTTACTTAAAAGTAGAAAGTATGGGTTATAAATTCATTTTGTGTGAGAGTTTAGCTAATAAAGTGTTAGGTGATGAGTATACTGTTTTAGATAAGTTTAAAGGTAGTGATATGGTTGGTTTAAACTACGAGCAACTTCTTCCTTTTGCTAAAGTTAGTGGTAAATCATTTGTAGTACTAGCAGATAATTATGTAACTGATGCTGACGGAACAGGTATAGTACACATCGCCCCAGCATATGGTGAAGACGACTCACGTGTATGTAGGGAAAACGGTATAGCTTTTGTACAAAGTGTAGGAAAAGATGGTACTTATACAACTGGACCATGGACTGGAAGAACAGTAACTGATCCAGAGTTAGAAATTGAAATAATTAAATACTTAAAAGAAAATGATAAACTATTTAAGAAAATCAAAATGACACACGAGTATCCTCACTGCTGGAGATGTAAAAGTCCACTTATTTACTATTCAAAACCAGCTTGGTATATTGAAACAACTAAATATAAAGATAAAATACTTGCAGCTAATAAAAGTGTTAATTGGTATCCTGAGTTTGTTGGAGAAAAGAGATTTAATAACTGGCTAGAAAATATGATAGACTGGGGTATTTCAAGAAATAGATATTGGGGTTGTCCAATGCCTTTGTGGACTTGTGAATGTGGACACATCGAGTGTATTGGAAGTAGAAGCGAATTACAAAGTAAGATAGTAGAAGATACTGATGTATTTAAGATGGAACTTCATAGACCTTATATAGATAGTTTACACATCAAGTGTCCAGAATGTGGTAAAGTTATGTCAAGAGTAACTGACGTTATGGACGTATGGTTTGACTCAGGTGCTATGCCATATGCTCAAATGCATTACCCATTTGAAAACAAAGAATTATTTGAAAGTCAATTTCCTGCAGACTTTATAGCTGAAGGAGTAGATCAAACTCGTGGATGGTTTAACTCACTAATTTGTATATCTACTTTAGTAAGTGGAGTAAGTTCGTTTAAAAACGTTGTAGTTAACGATATGATGCTTGATGCTAAAGGCAAAAAAATGAGTAAAAGTACAGGAAATATAATAAATCCTGAAGAAATAATGAAAGAGTATGGAGCTGATGCTGTTAGATTTTATATGCTATATGCAAGCCCTGTATGGACACCACTTAAGTTTGATATTGAAGGAGTAAAAGAAGTAAATAGTAAATTCTTTAGTACTTTAAAAAATACATATAACTTCTTCAGTATGTATGCTAATGCAGATAAACTAGAAACTAAAGACTTCATAAATAGTACAAGTTATGAATTAATTGATAAGTGGATGCTCTCTAAATTAAATAGACTTGTAAAAGAAGTGACAATTGCTTATAATGAGTATGACTTAAATAGAGTTGTAAAGCCACTTGTAAACTTTGTTAGTGAAGACTTGTCTAACTGGTACATAAGAAGAAATAGAAGAAGATTCTGGAAAGGTGAATTAGATGAAAGTAAAAAGTCTGTTTATAAAGTAACTTATGAAGTACTTGTAACATTATCACAACTTTTAGCCCCAGTAAGTCCATTCTTAGCTGAAGAAATATACACTAACTTAACTAAAGAAGAAAGTGTTCACTTGAGTGATTTTCCTAAATGTAATGAAAGCTTAATTGACTTAGATGTTGAAAAACAAATGGATTTAGTAAGAGACGTAGTAAGTTTAGGTAGAAACGCTAGAGAAGAAGCTAATGTTAAAATAAGACAACCACTTTCTAAAGTATTACTTGATAAGAAAAATGAAGGTGTAATTGGTAACTTGACTGACTTAATTAAGGAAGAGTTGAATGTAAAAGAAGTAATGTATACTAATGAAACAAGTGACTACTTAACTTATACAGTTAAACCTAACTTTAAAGAAGTTGGTAAGTTGTTTGGCAAAAATATTAAAGAGTTTAGTGAGTTTGTTAGTGAGTTTACTAGTGAAGACATTAAAAATATTGAAAGTAAAACTGTTACATATGACGGGGTAACTTATAACTTGAATAAGAGTATGTTAGATATAAGAGTGTCAGCAAAAGAGGGATATGACGTTACGAGTGATGGGGTAAACTTTGTTATACTTGATACTACTATCACACCTGAATTAAAGGATGAAGGAATTTTAAGAGACTTAATTAGACAATGCCAAGTTTTAAGAAAGAATATTGGTTTAGATATAAGTGATAGAATTAGTATTGAATTTAATACAACTGAAGAGTTAACTAACAATATAATAAATAAGTACGAGAGTGTTATAAGTAGTGAATTACTTGCAACAATTGAAAAAAATAATGGAGAAGTAAGCGAGTACATTGATGAAGAAGGTAACAAGTTTGAAGTTAAAATAGAGAAAAAATAAATTCTCTATTTTTTAATACCAAACAAACTGTTGACAAACATATATACTTATGATAAAATCAAAATGTACAAAGGAAAAGAAAGTAAGTGACTTTAAAGAATTTATATAATATAATTGAATTAGTGTAAAAGGAAGTGAAAGAATGGATGCTTTAAAAAATAATAGTATACTTATAGTAGATGATGCGGTAAAAGAAAGTGTTATTAATGAGTTTAGAAAAAATAGTATGTTAGTAGATGTTAAATTTATAAGTTTTAGTGAATTTAAAAAGTTATATTATTTTGATTATGATAAGAAAACAATATTTTATTTAATTAAGAAATATCACTATAAGTATGAAGTATGTCTAGTTTATTTAAAGAATTTATATTATATAGAAGATAAAGAATATAAAAGTGAGAAATTAAAGTTCTTAAGAGATTTAAAAAGTGAGTTAGACGAGCATAATTTACTTATATATGACGAGTACTTTAAAAGTAGTTTAAGTAAAAAAAATATTTATGTTTATAGTAAGAAAAAGATAAATAAGTTTTATAAGAGTGTATTTGATAAGTTAGATGTAACATATTTAAATAATGAAATAGTTAATAAAAAAGTATTTAATATATATGAATGTAAGGATATGGAAAGCGAAGTAAACTTTGTATGTAATAAAATAGTAGATTTAATTAAAAGTGGAACTGATATAAATAATATTAAACTTTTAAATGTAAAAGAAGAATATATGTATTTAATTAGAAAACTATTTGGTTTTTATAATATTCCATTAGAAAAAAAGAAGACAACTAGTCTTTATAGTACAAGAATTGGAAAATATTTTTTGAGTGCCTTAGATAGTAGTAAAGAAAGTATAGTAGAAAATTTAACTAATGAGTTTAAAAATAACACTGAAGAAGTAAACTTGATTATCAATATAATTAATGATTATACTTGGGTAGAGGATTTAACAAGTGTTAAAGAAATGCTTATACATGACTTAAAAAATACTTATATAAAAGTAGAACAACTAAAAAACAAAGTAAGTTTTATTAGTCTAGGAGAAGTAGTAAGTAGTAAAGACTATGTGTTTTTAATGAGTTTTAATGAAGGTGATATACCACAAACTTTTAAAGATGAAGAATATATAAGCGATAACATTAAGAGTGAAGTAAATATTGAGACTACTTTAGAAAAAAATATAAATAGTAAAAAAGAAGTATTAGACTTTTTAAATAGCATAGATAACTTAATTATATCTTATAAATTAGAAGAAGGTGGTATCAGTTATAATATCTCATCACTTAGTGAAGAAATGAATTATAATGTACTCAAATTTGAAGACAAGTATAATAATTCAAATATATATAATAAAATAAGATTAAGTAACTTACTTGACTTATATTCAAAGTATGGAGTAGTTACCAAAGAGACAAGTAAACTACTAAGTAATTACCCAGATATTAATTACCTAACTTATAATAATAAATTTAAAGGAATAGACAAAAATAAACTAGATAAGAATATACTTTTATCATATTCAACACTTGATAACTACTATAGATGTAGTTTCAGGTACTATATTGATAGTGTGTTAAAACTTGGTATATTTGAAGAAACATTTATGACATTTATTGGAAGTTTATATCACTACATACTTTCAATTATGGATAAGGAAAATTTTGACTTAGATAAAGAATACGATAATTTTATAAAAGAAAGTAATAAAGTTTTTAGTAAAAAAGAAGAGTTCTTTTTGGAAAAATTAAAAAGTGAGTTATCTTTCGTTATAAAAACAATAAAAGAACAATATAAGTACTCTAGTTTAGATAATAAACTTTATGAAGAAAAGATATATATTAATAAGCATGACAATAAAACTTTTATGGGAATAGTTGATAAAATCATGTATAAAACTATAAATGATAAAACAGTAGTCTCTATAGTAGATTATAAAACTGGAAACCCAATGATAAGTTTGGATAATGTTACTTATGGAATAGGAATGCAACTACCCATATACTTGTATCTTGTAAGTAAGAGTAACAAATTTAAGAATGTAATAATAGGTGGTTTCTACTTACAAAAGGTACTTAATACAGTTGTAAATAAAGACAACTCTAGTAGTTATGAAACACTAAAGAAAAATAACTTGAAATTACAAGGATACTCAACAAGTAATGAAGAAGTACTTGATTTAGTTGATAAAAGTTATAATGACAGTTTAGTTATTAAAGGACTAAGAACTTCAAGTAAGGGGTTTTATAGTTATAGCAAAGTGATAAATGAAAGTGAGATTAACAAACTTGTTAGTGAAGTTGATGATAGAATAGAAGAGGCCTTTAATGGTGTTAGTGAAGGAAAGTTTGACATTAATCCTAAGAGAATTGGTAAAATTAACAAGGGTTGTGAGTTTTGTAAATACTATGATATTTGTTATAGAAAAGAAAATGATATAGTTAATTTAAAAGAAGTTAAGTTTGGAGGTGAAGAAGAGTGATACCTATTAAACCAAGTGATGCAATATGGACAGATGAACAATGGAATGCAATTTATGATAAAGGACACAATATAATAGTATCCGCGGGTGCTGGAAGTGGTAAAACTGCTGTTTTAAGTGAAAGAGTAATAGAAAACTTAAAAAGTGGAATGAGCATAAAAGAAGTATTGTTGCTTACATTTACTAAAGCAGCAAGTTTAGAAATGAAAACGAGAATTAGAAATAAAATTAAAAAGAATCCTAGTTTATCTAAAGAACTTTCCTTGATAGATGAAGCATATATAACAACATTTGATAGTTTTGCATTATCAATTGTAAAAAAATATCACTATATACTAAACATAAGTCCAAACGTAAGCATTATTGATGAGCCAATAATAAGAATAAAAAAGAAAGAAATACTAACTAATATATTTGATAAGTATTATGAAAATAAAAATGAGAAATTTTTAAAACTTATAAGTGACTTTTGTATAAAAGACGATAAAGAAATATTTGAGAGTATCCTGTCCATTTATTCAAAAATAGATTTAAAATATAATAAGAATGAATACTTAGATAACTATATAAACGAATACTTTAACATTAATAGAATTAATAATGATATAAAAGATTATGAAAAGCTTTTAATGAGTAAATTTGAAGAGTTAGATTATCTAATTGAAGATATGTCATATTATATAGATAGTGACTACATAACTAACTTAAGGCTAAGTGTTAGTAATCTAATGCATTCTAAAACATATGACGAAATAGTATCAAACTTAAGTGTTGAAATACCTAGACTACCTAAAGGAAGTGCTGACGAAGTTAAAGAAAAGAAAGATCTTATTAATGATGTAATTAAAAATATAAAAAGTTTATGTACATATAAAAATAGAGAAGAAATAATGAGTAGTATTTTGTCTACTAAAGATTATAAAGAAGTAATTATTGATATATTAAAAGATTTTGACAAATATGTAATGGCTTATAAATATGAAAATGATATTTATGAGTTTACAGATATTGCTAATCTAGCAATAAAGTTAGTTAAAGAAAACATAAGTGTTAAAGAAGAATTAAAAAGTTCATTTAAAGAAATAATGATAGATGAGTATCAAGACACTAATGATTTGCAAGAAATATTAATTAATATGATAAGTAATAATAATGTCTATATGGTTGGGGATATAAAACAGTCTATTTATAGATTCAGAAATGCAAACCCAGATATATTTAAAAAAAAATATAATAAGTATAGTAACCATATAGGTGGAGAGAAAATAGACTTAAATAAAAACTTCAGGTCAAGAGAAGAAGTACTTAATAATATTAACTTACTATTTAATAAAGTAATGGACGAAAGTATAGGCGGAGCTGATTATATAAAAAGTCACCAAATGATTTTTGGTAATAAAAGTTACATTAATAAAGGAAAAACTCTTCAAAACTATGACTTTGAATTATATAGTTATATGTATGATAAAAAGAGCGAATATTCTAAAGAAGAAATAGAAGCATTTATTATTGCAAAAGATATACTTAGTAAAGTAAAAAGTAATTATCAAATATTTGATAAAGACACAAGTGTACTTAGAAACGCAGAATATAGTGACTTTGTAATACTAATGGATAGAACTACTAACTTTGATTTATACAAAAAGATATTTTTGTATTTAGGTATACCATTAGAATTATATAAAGACGAAACAATGAACGAAGACACTGATATAATTGTGTTAAATAACTTAATCAAATTTACTATTAAACTTGATACAGGAGTATATGATAAAGAACTTGAGTACTTGTTTACAAGTATTATGAGAAGCTTCTTGTGTGAAAGTACTGATGAAGAAATATTTGATACAATTAAAAATAAGACAATACTAGATAGTAACTTAGCTAATAAAGTAAGAAAGATTAAGCTAAATAATAAATCTAGTTATGAAATAATAAATGATTTAATTAATGAATTTGATTTTTATAATAAACTTATTACAATAGGTAATGAAAGTGCATCAAGTGTTAAACTAAATAGTATTTTGTCTAATGCAAAAACTACTAGTAGTATAGGTTATGATATAAATAGTTTTAGTGAGTACTTAGATAATGTTATTAAAGAAAAAATAGACATCAAATACACAATTCATAGTGGTGTAAGTAATTCAGTTAAAATAATGACTATTCATAAATCAAAAGGACTAGAGTTTCCAATATGTTATTTTTCAGGGCTTTATAAGCCATTTAATATAAGTGACATAAAAGAAAAGTTTACTTATAGTAATAAATACGGAATAATAACTCCATATTTTGATGAAGGTGTAGCTGAAACTATTTATAAACATTTATTAAAAAACGATTACTTAAAAGAAGAAATTAGTGAAAAAATAAGACTATTTTATGTAGCTCTTACTAGAACAAAGGAAAAAATGATTCTAGTAATGCCTTATGAAGAAATAGTAAATGGTAAAGAAAGTGATTTAGTAAGTAGTGTAGTAAGAAGTAAATATAAAAGTCTTCTAGATATTGTGTCTAGTACTTTAGTTAGTTTAACTAAATATGTCACAGTAATTGATTACAATAAATCTGGTATCACAAAAGATTATAGTTTACTTATTAAAAAAGACTTTAAAAGTGGAATAGAAAAAAGTACTGAAGTATTAAATGTAAACGAGATTTTAGTTGAAAACGAAACTTTAATAGATAAACATTATTCAAAAGAAAATAATAAATTAATAACTAGCGATGTAAAAAAGAATATGAAGTTTGGAAAGTATGTTCATGAAGTTTTAGAATATTTTGACTTAAAAAAGAAAGATTATTCTTATATAAAAGATGAGTTTATTAAAAATAAAATCATATCTTTTAGTAATTTACCAATATTTGATAATGTGAATGAGGCTAATATTTTTCATGAATACGAGTTTATTTATACATTAAATAATACTAAATATCATGGAGTAATAGATTTAATGCTAGAATATCCTAGTCATATTGATATAATTGATTACAAGTTAAGTGATGTAACAGATATAAACTACATTTCACAACTAAATGGTTACAAAGAATATATTAGTAGTATTACTAAAAAACCAGTTAATGTTTATTTATATTCAATAATTAATGAAAAAATAAGCAGTTTGTAATAGACAAACTACGAAAAAAGTAGTATACTATAAATGTAAGGAGTTGATTGTATGAAGTATAAATTACCAAATATTATTAATTCCTTAGTTGTTTTTTTTGCAGGGCGCTAAAGCGCCTTTTTTTGTAACCAAAAAGGAGTGTGTGATTATGAAACAAGTAACAAAAGACATGATACATATTTATAGACTTAATAAACTTAAATACGATTTTGCAGGATATACTTTTAACAATAATCGTGAACTAAGTTTTCATCATTTAATAATAGCAAATAGAGATGGTGGACCTTATATAGTAGATAACGGAGCCGTTTTAAAACAAAGTACTAGCCATGATTATATCCATAGAATTGAAGAGTTAGATCCAGAAATATTTTACTTAATCACCAGTGAAATGATAGACGAAAACATTAAAGGTTATTTAGACATTCAAAACTTAAGAAAAATAAGAATGTTATTAGAATATTTTGAAAAAGAACACTGCAGCACTAGAACTAAAAATGGAAAATTACTTATAAAAGAATCGTACATAAGAGATAGAATAAAACTATAAAGTACGGCAATAAATGTCGTACTTTAAATTTTGTTATTCTTTATAAATTCCCTATATAGTTTAACTAAAGCTCTTTTTTCAATTCTACTTACATAACTTCTACTGATTTTTAAATCTTTAGCAATCTCTCTTTGTGTTTCTTCATCTTTATCAAGTAGGCCATACCTTCTTATAATAATTTCTTTTTCTCTTTTAGTTAATACACCAATATAAGTCCTTAAAAGTTCTACATTATCTTTTAAATTAATAATCTCTGAAGAGTCAACATACTCACTTTTTAAAACTTCACCTAAAGTAATCTCATTTCCATCTTTATCATATCCAATACTATCATCTAAACTTAAATTATTCATGTTCTTTTTATTTTGTCTTATATACATGAGTATCTCATTCTCTATACATTTAGCAGCATAAGTAATTAACTTAACTGGCTTTTCTGGATTATATGTGTCAATTCCTTTAATGAGCCCAATTGTGCCTATACTAATTAAATCGTCTGGGTTCTCGTTAAAGTTTTCATACTTCTTAACAATATGTGCAACAAGTCTTAAGTTGTGTTCAACGAGCATATTTCTAGCTTCCTTATCTCCATTTATAGCTAAATAAATATACCTTTCTTCCTCTTCTGTACTAAGTGGGTCTGGAAAAACATTAATGCTATAGCTTGTTGTAAGAAACCTTACTTTTTTTAAAAATTTCAATAATAAATCTATCATACTAAAATATATGAAAAAACAAATAATTAATTACACTTGATTTTATCATTCTTTTATAGTACAATATATTGTACAGAAAAAGGGGTTTTGTATATGTTTAGCGATAACATTAAAGATTATATATTAAATAATATTAATGAAAGAGATTTTTTTGATAATAAGTTTTTAAATTTATTTAGATTAGAATTATATAAAGATGAACCAGATATTAAATATTCTTTTGGTTCGATTTATTCTGGAGATAAATATACTTATTCTTGGTATGACGATAAACAAATATATATATCTAGGAAAACGATTAACAAATACATAAAAGATTATAAAATAAAATATCCTAAAGGAATAATTGACAGTTATTTTTTTAGAAATATGTGCTTATTAGAATGCCTGATACACGAAATTATACACGCTTATCAGTTTATGTGGTGTTTTACAAGTGAAGGCTTAATATGTGATGTGTTAAAAGACGGGGATAAAGTATTTGAAGAAATCGTTAAACTTCCTTTAATAAATAATTTACTTACAAAGTTATTTTATGAAACATATCATGATATTTTCCCATTTGAAATACACGCGGATAATTATGCTTCACTATTTTTATTAGATGTATATGATAGTGCACAAAACAAAAGCGAGTTTCCATTTTTTAAATTATCTAAAGCTGAAAACATATTGGGACAATACACTTACAAAAATGGTGTGTTAGTTAGTCCTTTATACAAATTTTATAAAAAAGCTCATATAACAAGCAAGTTTAAAGAGTATAACTTTGATACTTTACCAAATATTGATAGGCTTATGATAGGAGAGTTATCTGATATTTCTAAAATTAACGAAGAGATAAATAAACTTATGAGTACTGTTAACCATGACTATTCTAGACTTATAAAGATAAGGACTTAAGGTCTCTTTTATTATTTGACAAAAAGTGCATTTTATGGTACAATTAATTTAGTTGAGGGGGGACGTATATGTTAGATAAAGAAGTGTTAGAGCTATTTTGTGAGCAAATGAATAATGCCAGCATCTTTAATAGAGCATTCATAGAAAAACTAACAAGCGTGTTAAAACAAAGTAAATACTTTGAAAATTTAAACCCTATACTATTTAAAAAAACAAACCTTTTAACTGAAGCTGACACCTTTGATAATGAAATATCTATGCACCCAGAAATAATCAGTGTAAGTTATCAAAACTCTTTAGATAAATATGGTATTCTTAATGATACTTTATTTACAAGGAACATCTATAGAACTATTTCTCTACTACATGAACTTACTCATGTATATCAGTTTAACTTAGAAATGAACGAAATTAAAAAAGTATATCTAGAGTGTCTAAAAGTAAAAGAAGGATACGTTTTAATGAACAACAATATAGATAAATTAATAGTCAAACTTCTTAACAAGCTAAATCTAAAAACACAAAGTGAATTATATGTAGCTCTAAAGTCTTACGGTTTATACATGAAAAATCATGATATGTTTCCAATTGAAAAAATGGCAGATGGGTATGCTTATAAATATTTGATAGAAATATATCACATGCTAGGAAAGGAATACTTTAAAGATTTTGATAGTTTCTTAGACACAATGATTTATCATATTATAAAAGATTACTACCAAGAAGGTGATTTAGTTAGTACACCATATAATAGATTTTTAACTTTAATAAAAAGACATGGATACACTTTTAAAGACATAAATATACAAAACATAAATGCATACGATAGACTACTTATTGGAATGGAAGAAGATAAAAATACTATAAATAATGTAATAAATACTAAAATATTAAGGAAATAAGAGTAAAAAGTCTTGTAAAGAGTGTAAATATTTGTTATAATTTTTAATGTAAAAAAAAGGAGGCAAGAAGAATGGCAAAGAAAGAAAATAGAGAAGGAGTAGCTCTTCAATGTACAGAATGTAAAGAAATTAACTATTTAACAAGTAAAAATAAGAAAAATACTGAAGGAAAACTTGAGATAAAGAAGTTTTGTCCAAGATGTAATAAAACAACTTCCCACAAAGAAAGAAAGGCTAGTTAATTATGTTTAATGTAAATGATATTAAAAATGGAATGACTATTAGTTATGAAGGTAATATATATCAAGTAGTTGAGTTCCAACATGTAAAACCTGGTAAAGGTAGTGCATTTGTTAAGACTAAATTAAAAAATTTAAGAACACAAACTACACAAGAAATTACTTTCAACGCTGGTATTAAACTTGAAAAAGCAAATGTTGTTAAAAATGATTTAAGTTATTTATATAGTCAAGGAGACTCTTATGTATTTATGGATAATAATACTTATGATCAAATAGAAATAAATAAGAGCAAACTAGGCGATAATGCTAAATTCTTAAAAGAAGGATTAGTAGTTAATGTAATGAATTACAATGGAGAAATTGTAGGAGTAACTTTCCCAGATAAAATTAGCTATAAAGTTGTTGAAACTGAACAAGCAGTTAAAGGAAACACTACAAGTGGAGCTCAAAAAGATGCTACATTAGAAACAGGATATACTGTTAAAGTTCCTTTATTCATTGAAGCTGGAGAAGAAATAATTATTACTACTAGTGATGGTAAATATTCAAGTAGAGCATAAAAGCTCTTTTTTTATTACAGGGAATATTGATAAAACTATTGGCAAACGTAAATGTTGTGTTAAGTTTTGCCTGAAAGTAAGCTGTTATATATGATAAAGACAACAAATAATGTGGTAAGAAATGTAGTAACTAGGCGTACTTTCCTTATTAAAGACACTGATCTAAAACCAAGTAAATAATTACTAAGTAGATTAAATGAAACTGAAAAAATGATTGTAAATATAAAACAGTATCCTAAATATACAAATAGTGAAGAATTAAAGAATCATTATTATCAAACAAAAAGAGAAAAACTAAAATTTTCTCTTTTTAAGTGTCATAGTTTCTTCTTTTTTTAGAGTTTCTTTTTCTTTATGTAGTGTATCAATTTTATTATTAACTGATAACACAAATATTAAAGCAAAAACTAAAGCAAGAAATTTTTTCTTATTATTCATGAGTCCTCCATCTACTAAAATTATAGCACAAAAAAACCACTGTGTTAAGTGATTTATTTTTCTAAACTTCTGATTTCTTTTGTAGTTAATCTAACTTTTTTACCATCAATTTTAACTGTTTGTAAATTAACTTTTTGAGTCTTCTTAGTAGCCTTTAAACTGAAAGGTCTGTTGTTAGCACTCATATTTTTTCTATCTGATACATTTTTTGCCATTCTTCTTGCCTCCTTAAACTTCTCTAATAATTTACCACAAAATACTGGTTTAGTCAACAGATTTTTGATATAATTACACTATTGGAGGTAAAAATTATGTTATATATTGGAAGTCATACAAGTTATTTAAAGGATAAGGGACTATTGGGGGTAGTTAACGAAAGCATTAGTTATGGTGCTAATATATTTATGTTTTATACAGGAAGTAACCAAAGTACACTAAGGTTTCCTATTGATAAAGAACTTACTAGAAAGGCACACGAAAAAATGCTAGAATATAACCTAGATAAAACAAAATGTATTGTACACGCTCCGTTCATAATAAATCTTGCTAATAATAGTAGTGAAGAAAAGTATGAGTTTTACATTAATTTCTTAAGACAAGAACTAAATAGGTGTATAGAACTAGATATAAGAAATATTGTTCTTCACCCAGGAAGTTATACTACTCTTGATAGAGAAACTGGAATTAAAAATATTGCTAATGGTTTAAATATAGCACTAAAAGATATTGAGGGGGTTAACTTACTATTAGAATTTATGAGTGGAAAAGGTACAGAAGTAGGTACAAGTATAAGTGACTTAAAAGGTATATTTGATTTATTAGATGAAGACATTAAAGAAAAAGTTTTTGTTTGCTTAGACACATGTCACATGAACGATGCAGGTATTGATATAAGTAAGTTTGACGAGTTTTTGGATGTTTTTGATAAGACTATTGGAATTGATAAAATTAAATGCATTCATGTAAATGATAGCATGAACCCAATTGGAAGTCATAAAGATAGGCATGCTAACTTAGGCTATGGCACTATTGGATTTGAAAATTTAATAAATGTAATTTATAACAAGAGACTAGATGATATTCCTAAAATACTTGAGACCCCTTGGATAAATAGAAATGAAAAAGATGCATATGCACCTTACAAGTATGAAATAGAAATGATTAGAAATAAAGAGTTTAAAGACTACATTAATACTAAATAAATTTAGAGTATTTTTCTAATAATTCATTTAGTTTAAGGTATACTATTTGACTAAACGATCCTTTTTTACTTTCTAACACTTCTTTAGCGTGCCCATTAAGTATGTAGTCAATATTTTCTTTAACAGTACTTACAAATATATCTGCCTCATTAGTAGTTATTTGAATTCCTTCTTTAATCCCGTACCTAATTACATCTTCACTAGTTAATTTTAAAGCGTATTGCTTTACTAAATTCTTCAAAATATCACCTATATAAAAGTATGTATAATTTTTAAAATTATGAGTAGAATATTAATGGTAAGGAGATATCTTTACCATAGTTAGATTATAATCGGGAGATTAATGTAGTAGTCTAACGAAAAGCTTAAGAAAATCACTTCTTAAGCTTTTTTTGTATACGTTTTATAGTTAGTTACAGTTTGAAATTTAAAATATCTTGATTTGATATTATCTATTTCGTTTTCATTTAAATTCCATAGTAGCACTTTGTAATTTATTTTATCATATTTATCATATAAATCATAACTTGCTAGAATATTCCCGCAGATATTGTTAAATATTTCTGCTATATCTGATTCTACAAACGGGTCAAAATATAAAACTAACCCATCACTTATATTAACTCCCACATAAGTATTATTATATTTAAAACTAAAATAACTCGCTGTGTGGTATTCATTAACTATAATATTATTTAAATTACTTTTTAAATAATCTATTAAATCATTAATAAAGATTTCACTTTTTAAAACGTTATTATCTATATAAAGATACTTATATTCTAAAGATAATTCTAATAGTTTTCTGTCCATTTTATCACCTTATAAATTATATGAATATAAATAAAAAAAGTTCCATACGGAACCTTAATTTCTTAATGGCGGAGTGAGAGAGATTTGAACTCTCGCGCCAGTTTCCCGACCTACACCCTTAGCAGGGGCGCCTCTTCAGCCTCTTGAGTATCACTCCATTAATTTCACTGACTACTAAATCATACATTATTTTTTTATGAATGTCAAGAGTTTCTATAAAAATTCTCTTTAAAAAAATTGGTAAGTATGATATACTTTAAATCGGATGTGAAGGTTATGGATAAAAGTAAGATTAGAAATTTTAGTATAATTGCTCATATAGATCATGGTAAAAGTACTTTAGCAGATAGAATACTTGACGTGTGTGGTAATGTAACTGAAAGAGAAAGAAAAGAACAACTTTTAGATAATATGGATATTGAAAGAGAAAGAGGTATCACTATTAAACTAAATGCAGTTGAACTTAAGTATAAAGGGTACACTTTACATTTAATAGATACACCGGGGCACGTAGACTTTAGTTATGAAGTAAGTAGAAGCTTAGCTGCTTGTGAAGGAGCAATACTTGTAGTGGATGCAACTCAAGGAATTGAAGCCCAAACTTTAGCTAATCTGTATTTAGCGCTTGATAATGATTTAACGATTATTCCAGTTATAAATAAAATAGATTTACCTAATGCAGACCCTGAGAAAGTAAAAGATGAACTTGTTAAAACAATAGGTTTTGAAAAAGATGAAATACTTTGTGTAAGTGGAAAAACCGGTGAAGGTGTAAAAGAACTTATGGATGCAATAGTTAAAAGAATTCCAGCACCAAAAGGCACTGACGATAAATTAAGAGCTTTAATATTTGATTCATACTTTGATAGTTACAAAGGCATAGTTGCTTTAATAAGAGTAGTGGATGGAACTGTTAAATTAAAAGATAAAATTAAAATGATTAGTACAGGTGCCGTGTATGAAGTAACATCTTTAGGTAAAACCACTCCAAAAGATAGTCCAAGAGATAGTTTAAGTTGTGGAGAAGTTGGATATATTACAGCGAGTATTAAGAGTATAGAAGACGTAAGAGTGGGAGACACTATTATACATGAAGGCGATGAATTAGAAGCTTTACCTGGTTATAAACCTATGAAACCAATGGTATTTAGTGGAATATTTCCAATAGATAGTAGTAAATATAATAACTTAAAAGAAGCTTTAATGAAACTAAAACTAAATGATGCAGCACTTACTTTTGAACCTGAAAAATCTGATGCTTTAGGTTTTGGCTTTAGATGCGGTTTTCTAGGACTTTTACACATGGAAATCGTAGAAGAGAGAATTGAAAGAGAATTTAATATAGAATTAATTGCAACAAGTCCAAGCGTAATTTATGAAGTAGAGTTAACAAATGGTGAAACACTTAATATTGATAGTCCAAGTAAAATGCCTGAACAAAGTAAGATCAAATGTGTTAAAGAACCTTTTGTTAAAACAGATATATTTGTACCAAATGAGTATGTTGGTTCAGTAATGGAGTTATGTCAAGACAAAAGAGGTATTTATAAAAGTGTTAATTATATAGACGAAAAAAGGGTGGACGTAATATATGAACTTCCTTTATCAGAAATAGTGTATGACTTCTTTAATAAATTAAAAAGTTTTACTAAAGGTTATGCTTCATTTGATTATGAGTTTATTGGTAACAGGGAGAGTAAACTTGTTAAATTAGATATTCTTTTGAATGGAGTTGTAGTGGATGCATTAAGTGTAATCGTGCATAAGGATGACGCTTATAATCGCGGTAAGACTGTTGTTGAAAATTTAAAAAAGATTATTCCAAGACAGATGTTTAGTGTTCCTATTCAAGCTAGTATTGGTACAAGGATTATTGCAAGGGAAACAATAAGCGCTATGAAGAAAGATGTGCTAGCTAAATGTTACGGGGGAGACGTAAGTAGAAAGAGAAAACTACTTGAAAAGCAAAAAGAAGGTAAAAAACGTATGAAACAAGTTGGTAGTGTTGAAGTACCTCAAGAAGCATTTTTAAGCGTTTTAAGTGTTGATAAGAAAGAATAAGACTAGTTTTATTCTTTTTTTTATGGAATTTTTTTAACAGATTTTAAAAATTTGTAACAATTAATATCTAAAATTGTATTTAATTTATTACATATGTAGTTTATAAGGTTCAAAAATGCTTTGCAATTTTCAAAATCTGTAAATTTGACAGTGTTTTTTATATATGGTAAATTTAGGAAGAAAGGAGAAGATAGAATGACTAGTTATATCATGGAAAAGTCTTTAACTGATAGAATAGACGATGTTCTAAAAAACATATATGAAAGAAATCCTGTGAGATTAAGAAATAACACGCCAGATGTATTAGTTGATAATGGAGTGAAAAATTTACCAATGTATGAAAATCCATCTCACGTAAGAAAAAATATTTTAACAGAACAAGAAGCTACTAAATTGGGTTTATCGATAAATAAAAGTGACCATTATCATGGTTTGGGAAAAGAATTATATATTAAAGTAATTTCTAGTTTAGATAACCCTAGAGTTATATTTAGGAATAAAAATAAAAACAATGAATTTTTGATTTTAACAATGATAAAAGACATACATAACAATAATATCATTATTCCAATAGAAGTAGAAACAACAACTAGCGTTAACAACATGATGATAGACATTAATAGAATTAAAACAATATATGGTTACAATAGAACTCAGCCAAATTTAAATAAATATATTAAAGACAATTTAAGCTCTAAAAAGATAGAAAAAATATATGAACAAAAAATCATGCACAAATTTAGGGAAACATTAGTTAAACAAAATGTTAAGTTTATAAAAAAAGAGAACTCAAGTACGAATATAGCTTCGCAGTTGCGTTCCCTATAGATAATTTAATCACTTTATAACACTAATGTCAACAAAAAAATGAAATACTGAATGCAAATGTGAAAATTTAGTCGTTTAAAATCGGTAATGATAATGTATAAATTTATTACGAAAGGAAAGGAGAGAAAATAAAATGAATTACTATAATGAAATTAAGAGTATTCTAGTAGATAATGCAATTGGAAGAAAGATAAGAGAATATAAAAGTAATCAAAAAGACTTAGAGAGTTATTACAATGTAGGTAAACTTCTAGTTGAAGCACAAGGTGGAGAAGAAAGGGCTAAGTATGGTAACGGACTTATTAAAGAGTATTCTAAGAGGCTTACTAGTGAACTTGGTAAAGGATATTCGGTTAGGTCTTTAACTGATATGAGAACGTTTTATTCTTTTTGCCAAAAACGGCAATCACTGATTGCCGAATTCAAGTTTCAAAATATTTCGTGGACATGTATTACAAAATTGTTAAAATTGGATGACATTAATGCAATATTCTATTATGTTAAATGTATTGGGAAAATGAATTTAACTACAAGAGAGTTAGATTTAAAATTAAAATCAAAAGAATATGAAAGACTTGATAGTAAAATTAAAGAAAAATTAGTAAAACAGGAAGAAGTTTCAGTAAGGGATAAAATACCAGACCCGATAGTATTGGAAGGTTTAGAATATAAAGAAAGACTTACTGAAAAGATGGTACAGAAATGGATAGACGAAAACCCAACTTCATTTTGTAAGTCATTAGGTGAAGGGTATTCTTACATAGAAAGCCAATATAAAATTAAAATAGGTTCAAATTATAACTATATAGATATATTACTATTTAATTACATATCTAATTCATTTGTAGCAGTAGAGATAAAAGTAACAGAACTCAAGAAAGAACATATAGGACAAATAGAAACATATATGAATTATATTGATGCTAATTTAAAGAAAGATTTTCACAATAAGACAACAGGGATACTTTTAGTTAGAGAAAACAACAAATGGCTAATTAAATACATAAATAATGACGGAATATTAGTAAGAAACTACATAACAAGTGACGAGCAAGTTAGTGAATATTTAGGAGGGTTAAAATGAATTATTATATTATAATGAAAGAATGGTTTATTAGATTTATAGAAGAGCAAAGAAAAGGATACTTTATAAGAATATTAAAATATTTAATTATCCAAAACTTGCAGTCAATGGCTTTCAAATTCAAGAGCTTTAATTTTATATTACAAATTGTAACGAGTCAGTAAAAGATTTATTTAAAATGTAGTAAAATCTCAACTTTTAGCATTAAAACTACAAAAAAACGCAACTTTGCCATAATTATATTAAAAAGGCACTTGAAAAAACAAGCATTTTGTGATATTATTTACCTTGAGTTATATATTTATTATGTAACTAAAGAAGTGGAAGAGTTTTGGATTACTTGTGGACCACTCGCGAAAATTAACTAGAATATTAAATTTTATAGGAGGTGTTTTTCGTGGCAAAGAAAGTTACTAAAGTTGTAAAAATTCAAATTCCTGCTGGAAAGGCTACACCAGCTCCACCAGTTGGTACAATATTTGGACCTCTAGGAATTAACTTACAAGAATTTTGTACAAGATACAACGACGCAACTAGAGACAAAATGGGAGATATAATCCCATGTGAAGTTAGTGTTTACGATGACAGAAGTTTTGACTTCGTATTAAAGACACCACCTGCTGCTAGTTTACTTTTAAAAGTTGCTGGTGTTCAAAAAGGTGGAGTTAAAGGCGCTAATGATATAGTTGCTACAATTACAAAAGATCAGTTAAAACAAGTTGCTGAAATTAAGTTACCAGACTTAAATACAAATGATATTGAACAAGCTATGAAAATAGTTGCAGGTACTGCTAGAAACATGGGTATTGCTGTTAAAGGACTTAATGATGTAGAACTTGAAGAACAAGCTGAAGAAGCAAAAGAAGCTGAAGCTGAAATGGCTAAACTAGATGCTGAATTTGCTGAAATGGAAGCTGAAGCTAAAGCTAATGCTGATGCTGAAGTTCCAGAAGTAGAAAGTACTGAACAAAAAGCTGAAAGCGTAGAAGAATAATAAGTAATAAAAAAAGTCGAGTAAGATAAAGAATCCAAATACCACATAAAGGAGGTAAAATTATGAAACGTCGTGGACGCTTATATGTGGAAGCTTCAAAGAGTGTAGACAAAAACAAATTATACACACCAGAAGAAGCGGTTAAATTAGTTAAATCTCTTTCTAAAAGAAAATTTGATGAAACAGTAGAAGTTGCTATGAATTTAAATGTTGATACTACAAAAAGTGATCAACAAGTAAGAAGTTCATTCACACTTCCAAATGGTACTGGTAAAACTAAAAGAGTTTTAGTTGTAACTAAGACTAAAGCTGAAGAAGCTAAAAATGCTGGTGCTGACTTCGTTGGAGACGACGACATCATTGAAAAAATAGTTAAAGAGAACTGGTTTGATTTTGATGTAATGGTTGCAACACCTGAAATGATGGTTAGTTTAGGTAAAATTGGTAAAATTTTAGGACCTAAAGGTTTAATGCCAAACCCTAAAACCGGAACTGTTACTACAAACGTAAGTGATGCAATTGCTAACATTAGAAAAGGTATGGTAGAATATAGAGCCGATTCTAATGGTAACGTACACGCACTTGTTGGTAAAGTTAGTTTTGATGAAGATAAATTAACTGAAAACTTAGTTAGTTTCATCAATGAAGTAATTAAAAATAAGCCTACAGGTGTTAAAGGTTCATTCGTTAAGAATATAAGTATTTCTTCAACAATGGGTCCTGGAGTTAAAATTGACACAAATTTATTTAAATAGTATTTACAAAATTAACTTTTTGTAGTAAAATACTATTCATGAGTTCACCGTAGACCGTAGGTATACAAATAAATCCTACCGAGGAAGACTAATCTTTTAAGAAGTTTTCCTTGTGCGGAAAACTTTTATTAATATTATAAGGAGGAAAAAATGGCAAGCGAAAAAAATCTAAAAGTTAAAAAAGACCTCGTAAGTGAAATCAATTCTAAGTTAGATACTGCTAGTACAGTTTTATTAGTAGACTACCAAGGAATGAGTGTGCTTGAACTTAATAATCTTAGACAAAGTTTAAAAAGTACTGGCAGCGATTTAAAAGTATACAAAAATACTTTAGCTAGTATAGCTTTTAAAGAAAAAGACATTAAGTTAGATGACTACATGACTGGACCTAATGCTTACATCTTTAGTAAAGATATCATCGAGCCTATTAAAATAGTTAGCGAAGCTGCTAAGAAAAATGAAAACTTAACAATTAAAGCTGGTTATATTAATGGTGAATTTGCTGATACAAAAACTATTGGTGAATATGCAAGTATTCCAAGTTATGAAGGACTTCTTACAATGTTTGCTGGTGGCTTAATTGAACACGTAAGAAATTTAAGTATTGCACTTAACTTATATGCCGAAAAATTAGAGAATGGAGGAAATGAATAATGGCAAAAATTGAAAACAAAGATATTATCGAAGCAATTAAAGAAAAAACTATTCTTGAAGTTAAAGAATTAGTTGATATGATGAAAGAAGAATTTGGAGTAGATCCAAGTGCTGTTGCTGTAGCTGCTCAACCTGCTGCAAGCGCTGAAGACGAAGGAGATGTAACTAAGACTGTAGTTCTAGCTAATGCTGGAGGACAAAAGTTACAAGTAATCAAACTAGTTAGAGAAATCACTGGTTTAGGATTAAAAGAAGCTAAAGACTTAGCTGATAATGGTGGTAATATCAAAGAAAACGTTTCTATGGATGAAGCTAATGATTTAAAAGCTAAATTTGAAGAAGTTGGCGCTACTATAGAATTAAAGTAAGCAAAAAAATTACAGCCTTTACTATTAAAAAGGCTTTTTTGCGTTAATAAGAAGGGAGTATTTATGGAACATTATTTTACAAATAACGAAAACTTAAAAAGTGATTTTAGGAGTGTAAAGTATGTCTACAAAGATACTCCTTTTGTATTTACTAGTGATTTAGGAGTTTTTTCTAAAAATAAAATTGACTATGGAAGTAAATCTTTACTAGAAAAAGTCCTAGAAATAGAAAGTACTGGCAAAAAAATACTAGATGTTGGATGTGGTTATGGTTTTATCGGAATAGTTTTGTCTAAAATATTAGACAGTACAGTAGATATGGTAGACGTTAACAAAAGAGCTTTACATTTAACACAAATGAATATAAAAAATATGAAAGTGAATGCTGAATGTTTTTTATCAGACGCTTACAAATCCGTTACAGAAAAGTATGATATAATTATAACAAATCCTCCCATCAGGGCAGGCAAAGACAAAGTTTTAGAAATACTTTTAGGTGCAAAAGAACATTTAAATATAGATGGTACACTTTATTATGTGATAAGAAAAGACCAAGGTGCAAAAAGTATAACTAAGGTGTTAAGCAAAACATATAAAATAGAACTATTAGAAAAAAATAAAGGTTTCTATATTTATAGTGCAAAACTTTAAGAAATTGACTTTAAGTAGTTGACTTCTTTACAAAAATCAAGTAAAATTATATATTGCGATACATGTAGTTTCTTGACTCTATGTGTTTTAAATCTAAGGGATTGGGGTGACTAATTTTGGCTTATAAAGTTGAAAAATTCGGTACAAAAAGAGAAAGAAGAAATTTCTCACAATTAAGAAACAAATTTGAACTTTCAAACTTGCTTGAAATTCAAAGAGATTCGTTTCAAAAATTTTTAGATGAAGGGATAAGAGAGGTATTTGACGATATTTTTCCAGTGGAGAGTTTCAGTGGAAGTTTATCGCTTGAATTTGGTGAATACACTTTAGAAGAACCTAGGTATAGTGTAATTGAATCCAAAGAAAGACGTGTTACTTATGCTGCACCATTAAAAGTAAAAGCAAGATTATTTATTAATGAGACAGGCGAAGTTAAAGAACAAGAAGTATATTTAGGTGACATTCCATTAATGACTGAAAATGCAAGTTTCATCGTTAACGGAGTAGAAAGAGTTATAAACTGTCAACTTGTACGTTCTCCATCTATTTATTTCAAACGTGAAATAGATAAAAATGGTAGAAACATTATTACTAACGAGGTAATTCCAAGTAAAGGTACATGGTTAGAGTATGAACTTGATGCAAGAAATATTTTCTATGTAAGAATAGATAGAACAAGAAAAGTAACTATAACAACTTTCTTGCGTGCATTAGGTTTAAGTAGTGACGATGATATTCTAAAAGTATTTGGAGAAGACGAAATACTTGTTAATACTTTAGAAAAAGACTCAACTAAGAATACAGATGAAGCATTAATTGAAATATATGAAAAATTAAGACCAGGTGAACCTGCAACACTTGATTCTTCTAAGAATCAATTAATTACTAGATTCTTTGATAAATTCAGATATGATTTAGCAAAAGTAGGTAGATATAAATTCAATAGAAAACTAAATGTAATGGATAGACTACTTAATAACCGTATTGGTGAAGATATAGTAGTAGATGGTGTTACATACATCAAAAAAGGTGAAGTTGTAACTAAAGAAAAATTAGAAGAATTAAAGCCTATCTTTGAAAATGGATATGGTGTCCATGAAGTTAAAATCAATGAAGAATTAGATACTTATAATAAAGTACAAGAAGTACTTGTGTATGCTAACGATGGAAGTGATAAATTACTTAAAGTTATAGGTAATGATCAAAGTATAGATACTAAACGTCTAACAATAAGTGACATCTATGCATCAATTTCATATTACATTAACTTACATTATGGAGTAGGAAATTATGATGAAATAGATCACTTAGCCAATAGACGTGTTAGACAAGGTGGAGAGTTAATTCAAAATCAATTTAGAGTAGGTATAGCTAGAATGGAAAGAGTTATTCGTGAAAGAATGACTACTCAAGAAATAGACTCTGTAACTCCTAAAACATTAATCAATATTAGACCAGTTACAGCTGCACTAAAAGAATTTTTTGGAAGCAGCCAACTATCTAAATTTATGGATCAAATTAACCCATTAGCAGAATTATATGATAAACGTAAACTAAGTGCCCTAGGGCCAGGTGGTTTATCAAGAGATCGTGCTGGTATGGAAGTTCGTGACGTAAACTCTAGTCACTATGGTAGAATATGTCCAGTAGAAACTCCAGAAGGACAAAATATTGGACTAATCACAAGTTTAGCAGGATACGCAAAACTAAACGAATATGGTTTCATAATGACTCCATATAGAAAAGTAGTAGACGCTAAATTAACAGATGAAATAGTATACATGACAGCAGACGAAGAAGAAAACTATTACATTTGTCCAGCTACAATTAAAGTTGGTTTAGATAATACAATAATAGAAGAAATGGTTCCAGTTAGATTTAATAGAGATAACTTAATGGTTGAAAAAACGAAAGTTGACTTTAGTGATGTAAGTCCTAGTCAAATAGTTTCAATTACAACAAGCTGTATACCATTCTTGGAACATGATGATGCTAACCGTGCACTAATGGGTGCTAACATGCAACGTCAAGCTGTACCTCTAATGAAAACAGAAGCTCCTATCGTTGCAACTGGTGTTGAATACTATGCTGCAAAAGACTCAAGTGCTGTTGTTAAAACAAAAATAGATGGTGTAGTAGACTATGTTGATGCTAAAAGAATAGTAGTAAAAAATAGTAAAGAAAAAGCTGAATACCCACTAATGACATTTGAAAGAAGTAACGCTGAAACATGCTATACTCAAAGACCAATCGCACATGTAGGTGATAAAGTTAAAGCTGGAGACATCATTGCAGATGGACCTAGTACAAATGATGGAGAAATGTCTTTAGGTAAAAACTTAACTGTAGCATTTATGACTTATAATGGTTACAACTATGAAGACGCTGTTATATTAAACGAAAGAATAGTAAAAGACGACGTACTAACAAGTGTACACGTTGAAATGCTTGAAGTAGAAGCAAGAGACACAAAGCTTGGACCTGAAGAATTTACAAGAGACATTCCAAACGTTAGTGAAGAAGCTAGAAAGAACTTAAACGAAGAAGGTATCATTAGAATTGGTACTGAAGTTAAAGAAAACGACATTCTAGTTGGTAAAATCACTCCAAAAGGAGTTCAAGAATTAACTAGTGAAGAAAAATTATTACATGCAATATTTGGAGAAAAAACTCGTGAAGTAAGAGACACTTCTTTAAGAGTTCCACATGGCTCTAGCGGTATAGTACATGATGTACAAGTATTCACAAAAGACAATTCTGATGAGTTACCAGCAGGTGTAATTAAAATTATAAGAATATACTTAATAAAGAAAAGAAAAATGCAAGTTGGAGACAAGATGAGTGGACGTCATGGTAACAAGGGTGTAGTAAGTTTAGTATTACCAGAAGAAGATATGCCTTACTTACCAGATGGTAGAACTGTAGATGTTATCTTAAACCCACTAGGTGTTCCATCACGTATGAACCTAGGACAAATATTAGAAGTTCACCTAGGTATGGCTGCTAAAACACTAGGTGTACATATTGCAACTCCAGTGTTTGATAGTGCAACTGAACAAGATATAATAGATATGACTAAAGAAGCAGGACTAGATGCTGACTACAAGACTTGGTTATATGATGGACGTACTGGTGAAAAGTTCCATAAACGTGTAAACGTTGGAGTCATGTACATGATTAAACTTAACCACATGGTAGATGATAAAATGCATGCAAGAAGCACAGGACCTTACAGTTTAGTAACACAACAACCTCTAGGTGGTAAAGCACAATTTGGTGGTCAAAGATTTGGTGAAATGGAAGTATGGGCATTATATGCATATGGTGCTGCACATATCTTACAAGAAGTTCTAACAATTAAGTCAGACGACGTTGTAGGTCGTGTTAAAGTATACGAACAACTTGTAAAAGGTAAAGCTGTTGACCAAGCAGGAGTACCAGAAAGCTTTAGAGTATTAATGAAAGAATTCCAAGCATTAGGTTTAGATATAAGTATACTTACTAAAGATGGAATGAAAGACTTAAAAGAACTAGAAAGCATTGAAGAAAAAGAAGATATTCCAGTTTCAATTGAAGAAGTAGATACTTCTAAAGATACGGAAGAGTTTACAACAAGTTTAGAAGATGAAGTAGAAGACTACTACGATGATGATGAAGAGAGTGAAGACTTTGAACTTGATGATTTAAGTGACGAAGATTATGAAGAAGATATGGAAGAGGGTGACTAAAAATGATGGATGTAAATATGTTTGAAGGAATTAGAATAGGTATAGCAAGTCCTGATAAAATACGTTCATGGAGTTATGGAGAAGTTAAGAAACCTGAAACAATAAACTATAGAACACTTCGTCCAGAAAGAGATGGCTTATTCTGCGAGAAAATTTTTGGTCCAACAAAAGACTTTGAATGTGCTTGCGGTAAATATAAAAGATTAAGATACAAAAATGTAGTGTGTGATAGATGTGGAGTTGAAGTTACTCGTTCTAACGTAAGACGTGAAAGAATGGGACACATTGAACTTGCAACTCCAGTTGCACACATCTGGTATACTAAAGGAGTTCCACCTAAAATAGGACTAGTACTAGATAAAAGCCCAAGAGATATAGAAGAAGTAATTTATTTTGTTAGCTATATAGTACTTGATCCAGGAAAAGCTCCACTTGAGAAAAAACAAATCTTAAGTGACAAAGAATACCGTGCATATTATGAAAAATATGGTAACTCATTTAAAGTAGGAATGGGTGCAGAAGCAATTAAAACTTTACTTTGTGAAGTTGACCTTGAAAAAGAAAAGGAAGATCTAAAGAAAGAAATAGAAAGTAGTCAAGGACAAAAGAAATTAAGACTTGTTAAAAGACTTGACTGTATAGAAAGTTTTATTGAAAGTGGTAACCGTCCTGAATGGATGATACTAGACGTACTTCCAGTATTACCTCCAGAATTAAGACCAATGTTACAACTTCCTGGTGGAAGATTTACAACAAGTGACTTAAACGACTTATATAGAAGAATTATAAATAGAAATAACCGTTTAAAGAAATTACTAGAACTTGGAGCACCTACAATAATCGTACAAAATGAAAAACGTATGTTACAAGAAGCAGTTGATGCTTTAATAGATAACGGTAGACGTGGAAGAAGCGTAAGCGGTGTAGGAAATCGTCCATTAAAGAGCTTAAGCTCAATGCTTAAAGGTAAACAAGGAAGATTTAGACAAAACCTACTTGGTAAACGTGTAGACTATTCAGGCCGTAGCGTTATCGCTGTTGGTCCAACACTTAAAATGTACGAGTGTGGTATACCAAAAGAAATGGCTCTAGAACTATTTAAACCACATGTTATTCATGAAATAGTAGAAAGAGAACTAGCTCACAATATTAAAGGAGCTAAAAAATTAATAGATGCACAAGATGAAAGAATTTGGGATATCGTAGAAGATGTAATTCAAGAACACCCAGTAATGTTAAACCGTGCACCAACACTTCATAGATTAGGTATCCAAGCATTCGAACCTAAACTAGTTGGTGGTAAAGCAATGAGACTACACCCACTAGTGTGTACAGCATTTAATGCAGACTTTGATGGAGACCAAATGGCAGTACACGTTCCACTTAGTGAAGAAAGTCAAGCAGAAGCAAGACTACTAATGTTAGGTGCAAATAATATTCTTTCTCCTAAAGACGGAAGCCCAATCGTTACTCCAGGACAAGATATGGTACTAGGTAACTACTACTTAACTCTTGAAATAGCTGGACTTGAACACGAAGGTAAAGCTTATAAAAACTCAAACGAAATACTAATGGATTACGAAAGAAGAAATATAACACTTCACACAAGAGTATGTGTTCCTGCAAAAAGCTTTAAACACAAAGTTTGGACAGACGATAACATGGAAAAATACTTAGTTACAACTCCTGGTAAAATAATCTTTAACGAAATATTACCAGATGCATTTCCATATGTAAATGAAGCATCTAAAGACAATTTTGAAGGTATGACACCAGATAAATTCTTCTTAGAAAAAGGAACAGACTTAGTTAGTGCTGTTAAAGAATTGCCAGTAGTTAATGGCTTTGTTAAGAAAGACTTAGAAAAACTAATAGCGCAAATATTTAAGAGATTTAAAACTACTGAAACTAGTATATTCCTAGATAAATTAAAAAATCAAGGATTTAAATATAGTACTCTATCAGGTATCACATTCAGTTTAAGTGATATCCCAGTTAGTGAAGCTAAACAAAGTATCATAGCTAATACTCAAGCAACAGTAGATAAAGTAAATAAACAATATAACCGTGGTTTAATAACTGACGAAGAAAGACATAGAAAAGTAGTTGACTTATGGCTAGCTGCTACAAAAGATGTTCAAAAAGCAGTTATTGCTGAGATGGCTAAGACAAGAGACTCTAACCCACTAGCAATGATATTCACATCAAAAGCCCGTGGTAATGATAACCAATTAGGACAACTTAGTGGTATGCGTGGTATCATGGCAAAACCAGATGGTGAAGAAGTAGAAATACCTATTACAACATCATTTAAAGAAGGACTAGACGTTCAAGAATTCTTCTTAAGTTCACACGGTTCTAGAAAAGGTACAGCCGACACTGCACTAAAAACAGCTGATGCTGGTTACTTAACTCGTAGACTTGTTGATGTTGTACAAGATTTAATCATAAAAGAAGAAGACTGTGGTACTATTCAAGGACTTGAAGTAAGTGCATTCGTAGACGATAAGTCTGGTAGTGTACTAGAAAGCTTTGAAGAAAGAATAGTAGGTAGATTTACTAACCAAAAAGTAGTTAACCCTGAAACTAAAGAATTAATTATAGATAAAGGACAGTTAATTACTGAACAAATAGCTAAGAAGATAATTAAAGCTGGAATTGAAAAGATAGAAATAAGAAGTGTACTTACTTGTAAGACACACAATGGATTATGTCAAAAATGTTACGGTAGAAACCTTGCAACTGGAAACGTTGTTGAAGTTGGTGAAGCTGTTGGTATAATGGCCGCACAAAGTATCGGTGAACCTGGTACACAACTTACAATGCGTACATTCCATACTGGTGGTGTTGCCGGAGCTGATGATATAACTCAAGGTCTTCCTCGTGTAGAAGAACTATTTGAAGCTAGAATTCCAAAAGCAAAAGCTACTATTGCTGAAATAAGCGGTAAAGTAACTAAAATACAAGAAGATAAAGGTAAATTCAAAATTTATATTACAAACGACGTAGAAGTAAGAGAACACGTAACTCTATATAACGCTAAATTAAGAGTTGAAAAAGGTTCTATTGTAGAAGCAGGTCAGGCATTAACAGAAGGAAGTATAAGTCCAAAAGAATTACTTGCAGTAACTGACCCAACTACTGTTGAAGAATATATCTTAAGAGAAGTTCAAAAGGTATATAAATCACAAGGTGTTGATGTAAGTGACAAGCATATAGAAACTGTTGTAAGAAGAATGATTTCAAAGATGAGAATAGTTGATGCAGGAGACACTGACTTTGTAGAAGGTACTACTGTTTCAATTAGAGAATTTGGAGAAAGAAACAAACCTTACATCCTTGAAGGAAAAGTTCCTGCAACTGGTAAAGCTGTAATGCTTGGTATTACTAAAGCAAGCTTAGAAACTGATTCATTCTTAAGTGCAGCTTCATTCCAAGAAACTACAAGAATTCTAACAGACGCTGCTGTAAGAGGTAAGATAGATCATTTAAACGGACTAAAAGAAAACGTTATCCTAGGTAAACTAATACCTGCAGGTACTGGTGCTAGACAATATAAGGACATTGAAATAGAACTTCAAAAAGAATTCCTAAGTGATGATCCAACAGAAGTACTAGAAGAAACTTTTATGACTGAAACAAATGACGACTTACTAATAGATGACGGAGCAATGAATATAGATAGCGAAGAAGAAACAGAAGAAGAAAAATAACTTCTTCTTTTCTTTTTGAAACAAATAAAACTTGTTATTCTAATAAATATATGTACAACATAAAGTATAATATATATAATATAAAAGAATATGTATATAGCGTGTTGACATTAATTATAAATGTAAACGTTCCTACAAATGTAAAAAATGAGTCTAACGAAATATTTGTAAAGTTAGGTCTTAATATGACTACGGCAATTAATATATTTTTAAAGAAGGTAATAAAAGAAAAAGGTATTCCATTTGAACTTAAGTTGGAAGCTGAAAAAGATATGAGAGAAGCAGCTGAAGAGTTAAGAAAAATAGAAAATCATGAAGGCAACTATAAAATTTATGATGATGTTAAAAGCTTTATGGAAGATTTGGAGAAAGACGATCAATAACACAAAAAAATAAAGAATGAACTTATTATAGTATTTGTAGCTACGGGTAGTCATAATGAAATACTAGAAATAGGTCAAACTTAAAAATATCAAATTGAATTTCTTAATTAATGTTAAAATAGTGTATTTTCACTATTTTTTCTATTGACAAGATTTACTAAAAAATGATAAGATTATTTTGTAAATAAAGATAGGAGAGATACATATGGAAACTAACTCTTTAGTACAAAATAAAGTACAAATGGGGGGGGGTTATTTAAATAGTATAAATAACTATAGTTTTCATGTGCAATTAAATAGATAGAATAAGTCTACCCATTTTTTCATGTCTTAAAAAGAAAGGAGAGCATTAATATGCAACGAAAACAATTAACACTTGTAATAGTAAGCTTACTTGTAGTAGTACTAAGTGTATCACTAGCATGGTTTACAACACAAATAATAGGAAAGGGGAAAGATGTAAGTGTAACAAGCGCTAACTTACAAATAGTATTTACAGATAGTGACGGAGCTTTAACAGAAACTGATATAGAACCAGGCTGGAGTGCAACTAAAACATTTACTATTAAAAATGATACTAAGACAGAATACAAATATAATATAGTAATAAAAGATTTGTTAAATACTTTTGTAACAGAAGGATATTTACAATACAAAATAACTAGTACAAACGATGGATATAATATGACTGAGTTTAAAGATATACCAAAGTCTAGTATAGCAACAGATACAATACTAGCTTATAGTGTAGTAATACCTAATGGAGTAACACAAAGTTACACAATTGAATTTAAGTATGCAAACGATGAAAGTGTAGACCAAAGTATAGACATGAATAAGAAACTAAGTGGAACACTATTTATAACTGAGGGAACAGAAGATCCTTCATTAGCAACACTAATAAAAGCTAATGCAGTAAATGAAAATGGCTATAGATATGAAGGTAGTAACCCAAACAATTATATTTACATGGAAACTAACGGAACTAAGGAGTTGTGGAGAATAATAGGATTATTTCCTGATGGAGAAAACGGAGAAAATGTAATAAGAGTAAGAAAAAATTCTTATACAAATGCAGAATATGATACAAATAGCACTAATCATTGGCCAAACACAACACTATATACAACATTATCTAGTATATACAGCCTAACAAATTATAAAAACACAGTAAACTATAAAATGTACTTAGGAGGTGCAGATGATGATATTACAAGTTATACATCACAAGATTTATATGATATGGAGAGAATGTTAAATAGTAAAGGAACAGCAGGAAAAACATCAAGTACAAGTTATAATAGTACAACAACATTTACAGGAAGTGTAGGACTAATGTATCCAAGTGACTATGGATATGCAGTACTTTCAAGTGACTGCGCAAGAACAATAGAACCGAAAAATTATGCTGAACCAGCAGCATGCCACGATAACAACTGGTTATACCAAGGAAGTTCAACTTGGCAATGGTTAATAAGCCCGCATTCCTCTAATGCTAGCTTTGCGTTTTCTGTTGGAACTATGGGGTACATGAACAACGGTGACGGCATCGTCACTCTCTCTGGCTTTTTCAGTCCAGTTATGGCACTAAAAGCTGATGTAACAGTAACCGGAAGTGGTACACAAAGTGATCCATATGTAATGAATTAGGGACTAAATAAAGTACAAGATAAAGAATTCAAGAAATTGGGTTCTTTTTTCTTTATTGTTTTGTGTTTTTATGGTATAATTTTAGGGAAGAAATGAGTGATGTTTATGTTTATAGATGAAGTAGTTATAACTGTTATAGGTGGACACGGTGGAGATGGGTGTACTAGTTTTAGACACGAGAAATTTGTTGAAATGGGTGGACCAGATGGTGGCAACGGTGGAAAAGGTGGAGACATTGTTTTTGTTGCCGAAGAAGGCCTTAAAACTCTTATTGATTTAAGATATCAAAAGAAAATCAAAGGAGAAAAAGGAAATAACGGAAGTGGTGCACTTAGAACTGGTGCAAGTGGAAGTGATACTTTTATTAAAGTTCCTGTAGGTACAACTATTACCGATATTGAAACTAATTTAATTATAGGAGACTTGACTAAACAAGGAGAAAAATGTGTAGTAGCTAAAGGTGGAAAAGGTGGAAGAGGTAACGCATCATTTAAAAGTAATAAAGATAAAGCCCCTAAGATAAGTGAGCACGGGATGGCTGGAGAAGAAAGAAAGTTAAAGCTTGAGTTAAAACTTCTAGCTGATGTTGGACTAGTAGGCTTTCCAAGTGTAGGAAAAAGTAGCTTAATCAGTGCTATAAGTGCATCTAAGCCAAAAATTGCAGACTATCATTTTACAACATTAACACCAAATTTAGGTGTAGTATCAACTAAGAGTACTAGCTATGTAGTAGCAGACCTTCCAGGTATTATAGAGGGAGCTTCTAATGGCGTTGGTTTAGGAGATAAATTCTTAAAGCACGCAAGTCGCTGTAAAATTGTTGCTTATGTAATAGACGCTTCATGTATAGAAGGAAGAGACTTAGTAAGTGAATATCAAATTTTATTAAATGAAGTAAAAAAATATAGTGAAAAACTATATAATAAGAAAAGCATAGTAATAGCTAATAAAATGGATATCTTTGGTAGTAAGGAAAATTTAGAAAACTTTAAAAAAGCCTTCCCTGATGTAGAAGTACTAGAAACAAGCGCAATTACGCATCTTGGAATAGAAGAATTAAAAAGTTGTCTAGGAGAACTTGTTATTTCTACTAATGAAGAAAGTATGTATAACGAAGAAGAGTTTGAAAGCTATGTATTATATGAATTTAAAAACGAAAAACCATATAACATTACAAGAATAGATGATCACACTTGGGTATTATCTGGAGAAAAACTAGAAAATTTACTTAAGAAAACAAGATTTAATAGTGATGAAGCACTACTTAAATTTGCAAGAAAACTAAAGAACATGGGCGTTGATGACGAGTTAAAAACTATGGGTGCCAAAAGTGGGGACACAGTTAGAATATTGGATGTAGAGTTTGAGTTTAGTGAGAAACTTGACTATTAAGGAGGAATTATGATAGATAAGTTTGTACCTGATATGTTTTATCAAAGTATTTATAGAGTTGACTATGAAAAATTAAAAAATGTTGGAATTAAATTAATAATATTTGATTTAGATAATACAATTGCAACTTATAGTGAAAGTATTCCTAGAAGTGAAGCTAAAGAATTAATTGATAAACTAAAAGAGATGGGTTTTAATGTAATACTCATGAGTAACTCAAACAAATCTAGGGTACTTCCTTTTAGAAACGCTTTAGAAATAGATTCATGTGCTAATGCTAAAAAGCCTTTAACAAGTGGATACAAAAAAATAATGAAAGTATATCATCTTGACGCAAATAAAATAGCTTGTATAGGAGACCAATTAATCACTGATATATGGGGTGCTAATAAAATGGGAATGACTAGTATTTTAGTTAATCCTATGTCTAAAAAAGATAGAAAAATAACTTATATAAATAGATTTTTTGAAAAGATATTATTTAAAATAATGGATAAAGAAGAACTGTTTAAAAAGAGGCAAATGTATGAATAAAGTATGTATAGGATGTGGTAGTAAATTTCAAACTTTAGACAAAAACAAAGAAGGTTACATTAACCCTAAAGTCTATGAAAAAGCTACACTTTGTGAAAGATGTTTTAAAATAAAATACTATGGAGAAGCTTATGTAACAGATAATCCTAAAGATAAAACTTCTCTTATTAAAATGATAAATGATTCTAAAAAAAGTGTAGTCTATTTAGTAGATACTCTAACTATTAGTAAAGAAACTCTAAGTGTGATAGACTCACTTTCTAACAAAGTATATTTAGTACTCACTAAAAGAGATTTACTACCAAAAAGTGTTAAAAATAGTAAATTAAAAGAATACATAAGTAACCTAACATTAATAAAAGATGTGTTTGTAATAAGTGCTTTAAAAAATAATGGAGTAACTGAGTTATATAATGAACTTATTAAAAATAATGAAAAAAGTGTCTATGTAATAGGATATACTTCTAGTGGCAAGTCTACATTTATTAACAAGCTACTTATGCTTAATGGTAAAAGTGGTAATATTACTACAAGTAGTTTACCTAACACAACGCTAGAATGTATTAATATTAAATTAAATGACAAACTTACACTAATAGATACTCCTGGATTTGTAAGTGAAAACTCTTCATATAACTTTATAGATGTTGATATATATAAGAAATTGCTACCTAAAAGTGTTATCAAACCTAAAGTATACACTATAAAAAAGGACTTCATGATAATTCTAGGAGATATACTTAGAATAGAAAACAATAGTAATGAAGACGTTAATTTAGTGTTTTACTTTAAAAATGAGATTAAACTTAATAAAATGAGAAGTATTAGAAATGAACTATTAAAAGATAAAGATAAACTTGATGTTAAAGTGAGTGATAAAGATATTATTTTAGAAGGTCTTGGATACATAAAAGTAGTAGGGTATGCTAATTTAACAATGTACACTTTAAATAAAAAAATGATTAGTGTTAGAAATAAAATGATATAGAGGTAATTATGGGACTAATAAAAGTAATGGATGAAAACTTATCTAACAAAATCGCAGCTGGTGAAGTTGTAGAAAAAGTTAGTAGTGTTGTAAAAGAACTTGTAGAAAACTCTCTTGACGCAGGCAGTACTAATATTGAAGTAAGCCTAGTGGATGCTGGAATAAAAGAAATTAAAGTAATAGATAATGGTAAAGGAATGGACAAAAGTGACGCAGTGCTTGCTTTTACACCACACGCGACTAGTAAGATAAAAAACGAAAATGATTTGTTCTTTATTAATACTCTAGGCTTTAGGGGAGAAGCTCTTCCTTCAATTGCAAGTGTAAGTGAAGTACTTTTGGACACTAGTAATGGAATAGATAGTACCTTAGTTAATATAAAAGGTGGCAAACTTCTTTCTAAAACAGAAGGCACAATGACTAAAGGAACTAAAATAATTGTAAAAAACTTATTTTATAATACTCCAGCTAGACTTAAATTTTTAAAAAGTTATTATACAGAATTAAATGGGGTAGTTAATTTAATAGAAAAGCTTGCCTTAAGCCACCCTGAAGTTAGCTTTAAACTTAATAGTGATAATAAAGACATGATTAGCACAAGTGGAAGTAATGACTTACTTAAAACAATTCACGAAATATATGGATACAATGTAAGTAAAAACATGGTTTACATTGAAGGAAGTAACAACGACTATGACATTAACGGATATGTTAGTAATATAAATATAGTTAAGAGTACAAAAAAAGATATGATTATCTTAGTAAACGGAAGAATTGTAAATAATAGCTATGTAAATAAAGTCATAAAAGACGCATATCATACATACTTAGCTGTAGACAAGTACCCTATAGTAGTAATAAACATATTAGTAGACCCAACTATAGTAGATGTTAATATCCATCCTACTAAACAAGATATTAAATTTAGTAAAATGGATACACTAGAAGATATACTATTTAGTACCATAAGAGACAGGTTAATGAATATAAACAATATATTTAAAGCATATGACGAAACAGATAACTATGTTAGTAATGAATACTCTTCTCATGTAGACTACTCTGTAAACGAAGACTTAGTAGTAAATACTCCTAGTGTAGAAAAACAAGTAATAGAAGAAAATAAAATGAATTTCTTTATGAATGAAGACACCACTGGATATGAAACTGTACTAGATACTAATTTAGAAGAAGAAAAACCAAGCTTACTCCATCCAATCGGACTTGCTATGGGAACGTATTTATTTGCAACAGATGAAAGTTGTGTTTACATGATAGACATACACGCAGCTAATGAAAGAATAAATTATGAAAAACTTCTAAATGCATTAAAAGAAGACACTGTTAGTACTACTAGCATGTTATTTCCTATTACAATAGAATTTACTAAAAATGAATATATGATTATAGAAAGAGAAAAAGACTTTATACTTAGTTTAGGTATTAAATTTAGTGAGTTTGGCGTAAACACAATAAGAGTGTATGAACACCCTACATATTTTAGAGAAGGTTATGAAGAAGAAAGTTTAAGAAGAGTATTTGACCTTATTGTAAGCATGGATAAAAAGTTTGACAGAGTTAAATTTAACGAACAACTAGCAATAAACTTATCTTGCAAAATGAGTGTAAAAGCAAACACCTTCATTGGGCCACTTGAACAAGAAACACTATTAAAAAGATTATTTAAGTGTGAATTTCCTTATACTTGCCCTCATGGAAGACCAACTATTATAAAATATACCAAATATGAATTAGAAAAATTATTTAAAAGGGTAAATCCATAAAAGAATGATGTATAAAATAAAGTACTTGATTTAATTAGTAAAATTTGTTATAATTAAATTGTCTTAAATGACATATAATATTAATGGACAAACAAAAAGAGTAATACCTAGCTTTTGCGTAGTTAGTATTACTCAGTCCGATATGAATTGTTAGAACATTGTACAAATATTGAAACGGTGTTCTTTTTATATTTTATTTTTTTCTGTTTCTGTGGTTAAATGTCCAATTAAATCTAATTGCATTTGTTTTCCATATAAAAGTTCTTCACGAGACAATTCTAAACTATCAGCAATATCATAGATTAACCATTCATTATTGCATTCACTTTCTCTTACAATTTCTAAAAAAGCTTGTACAGCTTGAGCTCTTGATAGATTAAATTTCTTAGCTATAGTTTCCATACATCCTCTTACAAATAAATATGAAGATATATAAGATAATCTAAATGAACAAGATTTATTACTTGAAATCTTTTCTGTACCATATGTATTATCATTTTCTGAAGTAAGAATTTCTTCTGCATTTAGAATTTGTCCTTCATTTAAATTTGATAATATGTCTTTATGCTCAGTGAAAACTTCTTCCATATTTAATGCATATAATGGTAAAGCTTCAGCAAAACCTTCACTGATAATTAAATTTTTACTAAAAAACTGACTATGTACTATATGTGATAACTCATGAATTTCATTTTCAATTTCAGAAATTCCTATTTCTTTAAGTTCCTTGTTTTCTAACATATTTTGACTTAGTCCATAAGCCCATGAAAAACCATCTAAGTCATAACACATTACCGGTTTTCCTCCACCTTTACCATTATCAAATTTCTTTGGAATATTTAAAAGTTCCCCATAATTTTCATCCGGTACAATATAAACATATAGTGTAGGGCGTGCATTTGCTGGATATTTAATTCCAAGAGTACTAATCATTTCTAAACATTTACTCATATTATTTAAATATTCATTATAACTACCATTATCATATTTAATTGCTAATTCTTTAGATAATCTAACTTTTATCTCACTATTAAAAATCCTTAGTTCCGAATTTTTAATATATTCTCTCATTTTATTTTTTTCGTACATTTTATTTACCTCCATGCCTAAATTATATCATATAATACTTTGTTTTGAAAGATAACTAGCAAGCTCAAGCAAAAAACATCTCTAAACACTTGAAAATACAAGACTTTTCGTATATAATTTAAATATATTATTTAATTAGGTGGTGTTATCATGTTTAATTTATTTAAAAAGAAGAAAGCAAATAAGCCGGTAAAAGATGAAGCATATTATAGAAGTTATGACGCTTACGAAGAAGAAGAAGATATTTACTTTGAAAAAAGAAATAATCAAAAGGCAAGAGTATTTCTAGTTATGGGGCCAACTTGTAGTGGTAAAACTAAAGTGAGTATTGAAATAGCTAAGAAGTTCAACGCTGAAATAATAAATGCAGATAAAGAACAGATGTATAAGCATCTTAATATAGGTACTGCCAAAGTAACTAAAGAAGAAATGAAAGGTATAAAACATCATTTGATAGATTTTCTTGATTTAAGAAGCAACTATACAGTAAGAGATTATCAAAGAGATGGTAGAAAGATACTAGACGAGTTATTAGACCAAGGAAAGAATGTTGTTGTAGTAGGTGGCTCAGGACTATATATAAAAGCACTTTTATTTGACTATAGATTTCCTGAAGAAGACCCGGAATTTTATCCTGAATGTGAAAATTTTGGTAATGGATATTTAAAAATGAAAGCAACACAATTTGAGCCTTTTACTGAAGTGCACGTTAATAATAGACGTAGACTTGAAAGAATATTTACTCGTGTATTTGCATCTAAAGAGCGAATTTGTAATAACTGTGGTAAAAATCTTCCTTTATATGATATTGACTATGTAGAGTTATGCCCAGAAAGAGAAGAGTTATATGATAGAATTAATAAAAGAGTAGACAAGATGTTTAAAAGTGGTCTAGTAGAAGAAGTAAAAAAATATAAAAGATATCCAAAACTTAAAACAATAATTGGATATAAAGAAACACTACAGTATTTAAAAAATGAAATAACTTTAGAAGAATGTAAAACACTAATAAAAAGAAATACTAGACATTATGCAAAAAGACAAATGACATGGTTTAGAACACAATTTATGGAAAGTGCGTCCTATAGTGTTGACTACAAACATTTTAATTACACAATAGAAAGGATCCTAAGATGCTTAGGACCCCTCAACAAAAAATGAGTTATCAAAGTTATGCTCTTTAGTATCTAAACTAAAGAGTTTTTCTTTTGTTATTAAAAAGTAATTATCTCTATATCTATTATTTTCTATGTCATCCCAAGTAAGGTCAAGATGTAACCAATTATTATCTAAATAAACTAAATTCCACACATGATTAGCACTGCTTATTTTTAAATTAGGAATATTAAATTTATCAAGAAATAGTGCCATCGCATCAGAGTACCCACTACAAACTGCATGACCTAAAATTAATGAGCCATAAGCACTAGTAGTATCTAAATTATCACTTTCACTATCATATACAGTATTACTCAAAATATAATCATGTACTTTCTCAATTTTTTCTCTATCACTTAGTTCTTGAACATTTAACTCAGTAATAATTTTATTTACCTTATTATCTAAAACTTTAATCATCTCATCGTCATATTTAGGTGTAACATTTATCTTAATCTCTCTTGTACTAGAAATGGTGGTTTTAATATTTTCAAAACTATTAAATGGACTAACATAATTATTAATGTTACTCATAAGTGTATTGTCATTACCAACAGTTTCAACATCATCCATACATGTTTTATATTCCTTAGGACAATAGAAAGCAAATTCTTTCCAACCATTATTTAACACATTAAAATAAATATTAATAATATCGTCTTTAGTATAAGGAATGTAATTAATGTTATAGTTAAAATTAACATAATTATATTTTCTCTTAAAGTTATTTGCTTCTTTTATAGTAACTTTTTCATTACTAACAAGTAAATCAGTAAAAAATTCGCTTATAGTATCTATATTTCTATAAACTAATAATATGACTAAAATTAATAAAATTGTATATATTATATCTCTTATCTTTTTCATAATTAAATTATATATTAAATTTACAAGTATATCAAGTATAAAAATAAAAAGTGTAAAACTTCTTTACTTTAAGTATAAATAAATATATAATTAAAGTGTGAGGTAATAAGTATGAATGAGGTATTAAGTAAAAATAATTATAGGAAGTTATTAGTAGAAAATGATGTAACAGTTATTAATAAGAAAGAAGAAGTTACTTTTAATGCTGATAATAAAGAGAAAGAAGAAGTGGTTGATTTCTTTTTAAGAAACCATAGAGTTAATGTTATGAAAGCAGGTTTAAAAGACTATACTTTTACATCAGCTAGTGCTTGTATAGATAATTATAATAAAAACTTAGTTAATCTTATAAGTGATGCTAGTATGGAGTTAGGTACTAGTACAAACATATCATTAAAGATAAAAGCTATTAAAAAGTTTTATAACGATAGATTATATAGTTTATATAAGAGTAATGCTAGTAAAGTAAGAATTGTAGTGGGTTATAACACATCAAAATATATTACTTTATTTGATAAACTATTAATAGAAGTATTAAATAACAAATTAGATTTATCTTTTATATATGAATATATTTCTAGCTTAACAAAAGGAGATAAATTAGAAATCAAATATAAAGAAACTTATTGGTTTCCACTTGAACCAGATAGAACTAGAGGGTACAGTAACATGCCATACATAACAGGTTTAACAAAAGAAGTAGAGTTTGATAACATATTACTTCCATATATGGAAAGATTAGTTAATGAATATAATAGCGAATTAAATAAATTTAATAAATTACAATTTAAACTAAAAGAATTTTAAAAGGGTGTGAATTTATGAATATACTAATGGATTTTGTATTTTTTAGTATTATTGGTTTTATAAGTGAAGTTATTTATTGCAGCTTAAACAAAAGAAAAAGTGGTAAAGCTCTTTATGGTCCATGGTGTCCATTATATGGTTTAGGTGGCTTATTAATTATAAGTATAGTTAGTCATGTTCCTGAAAATATGTTCATTATATATTTAGTAAGCGTACTAGTAGCAAGCTTTACTGAATACTTAGTAAGTGTTATATTAGAAATGATATTTGATATGAAATGGTGGGACTATAGTTTTAAAAAGTTTAACTTAAATGGTAGAATTTGCCTAGAAAATTCACTATTATTTGGTGTCTTAGGTATTCTAATATTTTACTTTTATTTACCACTTAAAGTTTATATGATAAGTATATGTGACCCACTTTTATTAAAGATTATAGTGTATTTACTATTTACAGCAATGTGTATTGATGGCGTTATAACTATAATTGAAGCATTTGAAGTTAAATATAGGTATCAACTTATAAAGAAAATTGGACTTAATAATAAAGATAAACTAAAGAGTAAACTTATTAAATTAAAAAGTTCATTTAACTTTAAAAGACTTATCTATGAATTTGATTTTGATAATAAAGAGAAGATTAAGTTTTTAAAGAAATTTTATAAGAAGAAATAATAAAAAACATAATTGAATGAACTTAGTTTTTTCATTAATACATATCTTTAACTCTAGTTTAACTAACCTGTTTTTATAATATAAATTCTAAGCATTGTGACCTATAAAATATATCAATAAAAAATATTTAAAATTATACTTGAAAAATAGTGTTTTTTTTGATAAGATTATCTTGTAATAAAGATAGGAAGTGAAGTACATGAAAATTAACTCTTTAGTACAA
>ENA-ORLW01000712-ORLW01000712.1-human-gut-metagenome-genome-assembly--contig:-NODE-712-length-44396-cov-18.610438_pt1 | contig 44396 bp, 44 predicted proteins | sample MGYA00243017_ERZ508829 | MGnify/ENA primary metagenome ERZ508829 (study PRJEB26277, sample SAMN04329776) | human gut metagenome | biome: human-associated habitat | host: Homo sapiens | place: USA...
AACTTAACTTTTCAACCCCAGTCGCTGAATTCTTCAAATTTATTGGTTAATTTTGCACTTGCAGGTAGAATCTGCCCAGACAGCCACCGAGCCGGCGGCGATGCAGGCGGGCGGGCAGAGGCTGGCCGAGGCGCTGCATACGCCGGTGCGGTTTGTCGAGGACGTCGAGGAGATAACCGACCCGAATCCGGTGGTGCAGGCGCAGAAGCGCGCCAGCAAGGGCTGGTACGATATAGCCACCGGCGAAGTTGTCGTGGTCCTTGCCAACTGCGACAACGTAGCCGACGTGGAGGCCACTATCTTCCACGAAGCCGTCGGCCACAAGGGCCTTCGCGAGCTGGTCGGCGACGAGCAGTTCGACCGCTTCCTGGACGAGGTCTACAGCCATGCCGGCGCCAAGGTGCGCGCCGCCATCAACGAGCTTGCGCGCCGTAACGGCTGGGACGTGCGTCTGGCAACCGAGGAGTATATCGCAGGCCTTGCCGAGCGGGGCTTCGAGGATATGGATGCCGAAGAACAAACCTTCTGGGGCCGCGTGCGCCGCATGGTAATGGAGTTCCTCTCGGCGCTCTTCGAGGGCCGGCGCATCCCCGCGAGCGTCCGCATCACCGACAACGAAATCCGCTGGATGCTGTGGGAAAGCTACCGACGCCGCACCGACCCGACCCTCATCGGCGAAGCCCGCGCCGCCGCCATGCGTCGCACCCTCGGCACGGGCCGCTTCCGCAATCCCGCCCTCAGCGGCGAGAACAACAACGTCGAAAATAATTGGGAGGAGACTCGCAACGCATTGTCCGGGATAGACACAAAAAATCCGAACGATAAGACAATCGCCCAAAAGGACTCGCTCAGCCATGCCGAAGCACCGCGCTATGTGCCATCTCGTTCGGATGCCGCAAAGGTACAAAGAATTTCGGAGAGCCTAAGACTTTTAGTTGAAAATCTTCAAGAGAGAGGAATGGGACCTAACGAAATATTGTATGAGATAGCACATGCGTTGGGCATTTCGGACGCTGGTTCCGGCAGTTCGAACTATGTCACACTCAACGCAAACGGACGGCTTACTACTGTAAGAGTATCCAACCATAGCGCAACCACCCGAAACTTCGGACAGACGCCCAACAACGTTGGACTGGTCATCAAGACCCGCAATCACAACTTCCGCGACGAAAAAGGCACAGACTATGTGGAGTTTATGTACTACGGCGACCAGATAGCCGGGGATGCAACCCGTCAGCGTGAAGTGATAGAAGGCCTACGCCATTATATTGAGACCGGCTCCTTCGAGAAGATGCCTCAGCCGGACGTACTCAATACCTCGGGTGCATATCTGGCGGCACTTCCCAGCAAAAAGTCCACCATACGCTTCCGGGCCAATTATGGTAGTGCGCGCGAGGAGTACGACGAGCGAGTGCGCAACAAGAAAGTGCTCGACAAGACCACCGGGAAGGTCAAGATTGACGCCGCCGGCAAGGCCCTGACGCGCAACATCGGCGGTGCCGCAGCCGAGGCATACTTCGATTCGATGCGCAGCCTGAACATCCTCCAGGAGGCCATTGCTAACGAAAGCAAGCGCCCCATCGAGGAGTTCGAGGACGCCTACCGTGCCGAGAACGCAATGTCGTCGGCCAACACCGCCGCCGAAGAAGTGTTCCGTCGCACCCTGGCCAAAGACCTTCTTGAGGCCGTAGGCAAGACAACCCACAGCCGCGAGGAATATCACGAACTGATGGACTACATGATAGCCAAGCACGGCCTTGAGCGCAACGCCTATATGCGCGCCGCCGAAGCCGCCGAGATACAAGCCGACACCACCATCAGCGCCGCCGAGAAAACTCGCCGACTTGCCGAGGTCGCCCACTCGGCTATCCGTCTGTTTCGTGCATCCATGAAATCGTATTGACAAGCGAGCAGATGTCTGTATTCTTGCACTGTCTGAGGCAATGGATTGCTCATTTGGCTTAAAATTTGTTTTTTTGGGCTTATGGCGGGAAAATCACGCGAATCAGCAAAAAAACAGCAGGCGGGGATGCGCTCCCGGCCTGCTGTCTATGCGGTCTTGCTGCGGCGGCTCAGTTCATGCCTGAAACGGCGGCGGTGGGCTCGATTTTCGATACGAGGCCCTGAAGTACTTTGCCCGGACCGAGTTCGACAAACTCGGTGGCGCCGTCGGCTACCATGTTGCGCACGGTCTGAGTCCAGCGCACCGGAGCGGTGAGCTGTGCCACGAGGTTTTCTTTGATTTCCTTGGGGTCGGTGTGCGGCTTGGCGTCAACGTTCTGATAGACGGGGCATTTGGGGGTGTGTATTTCGGTTTCTTCGATGGCTTTGGCAAGCTCGGCGCGGGCCGGCTCCATGCAGGGCGAGTGGAAGGCGCCGCCTACCTTGAGTTTGAGGGCGCGCTTTGCGCCGGCTGCCTTGAGGGCATCGCAGGCAGCGTCGATGGCGGCAGTCTCGCCCGATATTACGAGCTGGCCCGGGCAGTTGTAGTTTGCGCAGACCACAACGCCGTCAATGCCGGCGCATATTTCCTCTACTTTCTCGTCGGGCAGGGCGATGACTGCGGCCATGGTGCTGTCGGTGAGCTCGCAGGCTTTCTGCATGGCATTGGCGCGGGCTGCCACAAGGCGCAGACCGTCGTCGAAGCTGAGCGCACCGGCTGCTACCAGTGCGGAGAACTCGCCCAGCGAGTGGCCGGCGGTCATGGCAGGCTGGAAGTCGTCGCCAAGGCTCTTGGCGAGGATGACGCTGTGGAGGAAGATGGCGGGCTGGGTCACTTTGGTCTGACGAAGGTCTTCGTCGGTGCCGGCAAACATCAGGTCGGTGATGCGGAAGCCGAGTATTTCGTTGGCGCGCTCAAAGAGGGCGCGGGCTTCTTCGTTGTTGTCGTACAGGTCTTTGCCCATTCCTACGAACTGGGCTCCCTGGCCGGGGAAAACGTAAGCTTTCATTCTTCTGTCTTTATTTATGCTTGGTATGATATGATTTCTTTGCAAAAGCGCTGCAAAGTTAAGCATTTTCCCGCAATTACGGAAATTTTTCCGTATAATATGCGGCAATATCGGGCAGCTTTTGTCGTTAATTCCTTACTCCTCTATGAAAATACGCAAGATTATACATATAGATATGGATGCCTTCTACGCATCCGTCGAGCAGCGCGACAATCCCGAACTGCGCGGCCGCCCCGTTGCCGTAGGTCAGGCCGACGGCCGCGGTGTGGTGGCCGCTGCGAGCTATGAGGCGCGGCGCTGGGGCATCCGCTCGGCTATGTCGTCGTCGAAGGCTCGGAAGATGTGTCCCGAACTGGTGTTTGTCGACTGCGACTTCGAGAAATATCGCGCCGTTTCGGCTTCCATCCACGAGATTTTCCATGAATACACCGACATCATCGAGCCTATTTCGCTCGACGAGGCCTTTTTGGACGTTACGGAGAACTTTCCCGGTATGGAGTATGCCCTCGACATTGCCCGCGAAATTAAGCGTAAGGTGCGCGAGCGCCTCAATCTGGTTGCCTCCGCCGGGGTGTCGTTCAATAAGTTTTTGGCCAAGATTGCTTCCGACTACCGCAAGCCCGACGGCTTGTGCGTAATCCCGCCGCAGCGGGCCGCCGACTTCATCGCCAAGATGCCGGTGGAGTCTTTCTGGGGTGTCGGGCCGGTGACGGCGGCTCGTATGCATCAGCTCGGCATCTTTACCGGCCTCGACCTGAGGGCGTTCAGTCTGGGCGAACTGCAGCTGCACTTCGGCAAAATGGGCTCTCAGTACTATAATTTCGCCCGTGGAATCGACAATCGCCCCGTCGAGTCCGAGCGGGTGCGCAAATCGGTTGGGTGCGAGAATACTTTCGAGGAAGATCTCTCGGGGGCGGAAGATTTGGAGGAGGCTTTAATACGTACCTCCGCCCAATTGGCTGGGCGCCTGGCCCGCAAGGATTTCGAGGGTAATGTGCTGACTTTGAAGCTGCGTTTTGCCGATTTCACTACGGTGAGCCGCAGCATTTCGGCCGGTGTGCCCTACCTCACCGCCTCCGACATTCAGCGCGACGGCGCCGTGTTGCTCGCCAGAGCTAATCCGGACTCAGCCCCAATTCGCCTGTTGGGGCTCAGCGTGGCGCGCCATGAGCGTGCTGGCGCCGATTCGCGCCAGCTTCTACTTGATTTATAGGGCAGTTCAGTCCTCGCCGGCGAAGAAGCACCGCACTTTGCCCACGGGGAGCTTGCCCTCCATCTTCAGGGGTATGCGGCGCTCGCCGGTGCTTATCCAGGCGTCCATGTCGTCGGAGGTTTTGGTGCCTCCCTTGCTGGTGAAGAGAAATTTGACGTGGTAGGCCTGATGGCGTGTTCCGTCGATTTCGACGGGGTCGATGCCGACATAGCGTATGGTGAGCAGCTCTTTCTGCTTGCCGCTGAAGATGTCTACGCTCACGGTATGCCCCGGTTCCATGTCGGCGAAGGGGAGTTGGCGCATGTAGTAGAACGAGGTGAGCATGTCGACGGCCGAGCCTTCGGCTTCGAGCTGCCGGGTTTCGTCGATTTTGAGTTCGTTTTTCTTGAACACGCGGCGGCTGCAGTGGCCCACTACCTCTCCAGGCGTGGTGTAGTCGTAGTGCACCCGGTCGTGCTTGTACTCGGTGCCTTCGTGGGCTATTTTTTCGTAGAACAGCGGCCGGAAGGCATTGTTCTCCATGCGACCGTTGAGGGTATCGCGCACGCGGTAGATGCGGTCCGCCCATGGCTCCGAAGCGGCTGTCAGGGTGGTGTGGTACTGCCCGGGGGCATGGCGCAGGCTCAGAGTAGCCGACCCCGCTTTTTTATTGATCAGTCCCCACTTGAACATCACGTTGTAGTGCAGCGTTTCGGGCGGCAGCAGCATTGCCGAGGCTGCCGTGGTGTCGTTGGCCCGTATGCCGGCAGCTGCCGTGAGTATTAGTACAAGCGTTGTGAGGATGAGTCGTCGCATAATGGAATTGTATGGGGCGGAGGTCAGTCCACCGGTATTTTGATACATATTTTTCGGTGCGTGCCCAGCCCGATGTTGGGAGCGTGGGCATCGTCCGGAAAGAAGATTGCCAACTGCCCTACCTTGACGTGCAGCAGGCTGTGGGCGGCGTCGCCGAAGAAAATCACGTCTCTGTCGGCGTCGTACTCTCCCCGCGGATGCTGGAGGGAGCCGACCGGCGCCCAGCCTATTGTTTCGGTGGTCTTGATGGGCACGTGGATGTCGATGTACCTGCGGTGAGCCTCCAGGGCTGCTTTTTCGCGCGGCAGCAAGGCGGGAGTTTCGTATTTGGCGTAGATTTCGCCGCCGCCGCTTTTACCTATGGTTACGATATTTTCAACAAACGGGTCGCCGAAATGTTCGGTCAGCCAGTCGAGGGCCGCGTCGAGTTGGGGCTTGAGGCCGCGGTAGGCCGCGGCGCCCCCTATTGTGGTGAGTATCATTTCCGGGGGCTGGGGGGTATGGAGGCCGCGTCGTCGTCATCGTCGTTGAACACGAGGGGCAGCTCGGCGCGTCGGGCCTGCTCGATGCGGCGGTTGCGCCAGCACTTGCGGCATACGGCCACATAGCGCTCGTTGCCGCCTATCTCGACCTGAGCGCCTTCGTTGACGATGTTGCCTTCGGAGTCGATGCGGGCGTTGACTATGGTTTTGTGGCCGCAATTGCAGGTGGATTTTATTTCGTCGATGGTGTCGGCGATTTCGAAAAGGCGTCGAGACCCTTCGAAGAGGTGGCTCTGGAAGTCGGTGCGAAGTCCGTAGCACACCACGTTGCTGCCGAAGTCGTCGACTACTCGCGAAAGCTGGTCGACCTGCTGCTCGGAGAGGAACTGCGCTTCGTCAATCAGAAACCAGTCGACGAGCCGGCCTTCGTTGCGGTAGAGATCGCGGGCAAGCTCGTAGAGGTTGGTGTTGGCGTAGATCCAGCGGCAGGCACGTTCGATGCCGATGCGCGACCGGATAACGTTGTTGTTCTCGCGGGTGTCGACTACGGGCTTGAGGCACATGTAGTCCATGTGGCGCTCCTCGAAGTTGTAGGCCGTGGTGAGCAGCATGGCGGTTTTGGCCGAGCCCATGGTGCCGTAGCGGAAATATAATTTGCCTTTTCGGTACATCGGTTATAAGGTGTTGTTCGGGAATGGGGATGCGCCGGCTCCTACGGCGCCGCTCGTCGCCGACTCAGGATGCCGGTGTGAGTATGGCATTTTCGATGGCCTGCACATCGGTGGCGAACTGTTTTTCGTGGGCAAGACGAGTTTCCACGCACTCTACGCCGTGAATCACTGTGGCGTGCGAGCGTCCCAGTTTCTGCCCTATGGTGGTCAGGGGGAGGTTTACGAGTTTTTTGGAAAGGTACATCACCAGCTGGCGGGCATCCGAGATTTCGCGTTTGCGCGTCTTGGCAAAGAGCAGGTCGGGGGTGATGCGGAAGTGGGAGGTCACGGCCTCGGTAATCATCTCGAAGTTGACTTTGCGCGTGGCCACCTTCACGGAGTTGTTGATCACGCGGCGGGCAAGGTCGATGGAGATGTCGCGGTTCATAACCATGGCGTGAGCCATCAGCGACACTACGATGCCCTCGAGCTCGCGGACGTTCTCGGTGACGTTGGCGGCGATGTATTCCAGCACGTCCTCAGGAAGGCAGATGCCGTTCTGTTCGGCTTTCTGCCGAAGCACTTCGCGGCGAAGGTCCAGGTCGGGACGACCCAGCTCTGCCTGTATGCCCCACTTGAAGCGGCTGAGCAGGCGTGCCTCGAAGCCTTCCATTTCCGACGGCGGGCAGTCGCTGCTCATTATTATCTGCTTGTTGTGGTGGTGCAGATGGTTGAAGATGTGGAAGAAGGTGTTCTGGGTGCTGGGCTTGCCCTGCAGGTCCTGTATGTCGTCTATGATGAGGGTGTCGATGCCCTGATAGAAGCGGAAGAAGTTGTTGATGTTGTGCGCAAGGGCCGCCGTGCACTGGCTCTGGAAGAGGCGCGCCGTGACATAAAGCACGCGCGACTGCGGATTGCGTTCTTTGGCGCGTATGCCGATGGCCTGGATGAGGTGAGTCTTGCCGACACCGGGAGGACCGAACACAAACAGGGGGTTGAAGGTCTTCAGCGAGGGGTTGTCGCCGATGGCCTCACCTATGGAGCGGGCTATTTTGTTCGACTCGCTCAGACAATAGTTCTCGAAGTTGTAGCGAGGGTTGAGCTGAGGGTCGAAGCTTTCGTCGTTGGGCTCGATGAAGGGATTGGCAGGCGCCGCGTGCCTCTGCGCCATGATGGTGGGCGAAGGCGACGTGCTCTTCTGAAGCACGGAGGCGCTGGGGTCGGCGGCTACTGTGAGGGTGCGGTAGTAGACCATCACTCCTTCCCCGTAGACTTTCTTTATGCCCGCGCGCAGCAACCCGGCGTAGTCCTTCTCTATCTGGTCTACGATGAAGTCGCTGTCAGCCTCCAGGATAAGCCATGCCGGTTTGCCATCGGCCGCGGCCCCGTAGCCGCCGGAGCGGACGTGGCTGAAGACGGTGGCATACTGCTCCGGCGTGATGTTGTCCTTGACGAACTCACTGCATCGCGCCCACAGTTCTGTATGTTGCCTGGCTTGTTCCATTAATTGTGTTTTCTTCGGAGGCTTGTTTTACCGATTGCAAAATTCGGACAATATTTCCACAAAAACAAATCAAAAAAAATTTGGAAAATCGGATTTTTATGCAATTGCCGCCTTTTCAGCCTTTTAAGAATGAAGCCGCCCGACGGGGCTCTCCCCCTGCGTTATTTTGCTTAATGCACTGACCATCAGAGCGCTTTCTGTTTTGTCACCATTTTGCCATTCTTGCCATATTCCCTACCCAAGGGGTTGTGAACGCCTTTGTTGCACTTAGTTCTGTTAAAATGAAGTGCTGCGCCTTATTTGGAATGATTTCAAATAAGACGCAGCGTCCCTTTTATGTGTTTCTCAGAGGAGTTTGATGCTGATGTAGCGTTTGGGGTTGCGCTTGATGTCGACGAAGAGGCTGTCGAGCGACTGCACCGTGGAGTTGATGTTGTTGTAGAGTTCGGGGTCGGTGGTGAGGCGGCCGATGGAGGAGTCGGGGTTGTTCAGTGCGGCCGAGAGGCGCTCGAGGTTGGCGGCCGTGCGGTTGAGTTCGTCCATCAGGCTGTCGACGGGAGCCTCCCGGAGCATGCCGCTGACGGCGGCCAGGTTGCCGGTGATGGTGTCGACGTTGCTGGTGATGCTGTTGACGTTCTGCGCCACCGGACCCAGCGTGGCCATTACCTGACGCAGGGAGCGCACGGATTCGTTGAGGTCGGCGGTGATGTCGTCCATGCGGCGCACCGAGGCGGTCAATGCCGGGTCCGACACGAGGGTGTTGAGCGAGCTCAACAAGGTGTCGACTTTGGGTATCACGGCAGCTACAGACGGCAGGAGGGTTTCCGAGAGGCTGCCCATAAGGCCGGCGTTGACGGCGCCCGCCACGGTGTCGCCGACTTCATAGTAGCCGCCGGCGGCATTGCCCAGGTTGAGCACTATGGAGGCTGTTCCCAACAGGTCGCTCGATATTACTGCCGCCGAACCTTGAGGCAGCCGGAGGTTGCGGTCTACGCTGAACTCTACCACCACGTGGCCGGGGTTGTCGTACTGGTAGTGTATGGAGCGCACAAGGCCGACTTTGTAGCCGTTGAGGGTCACCGGTGCCGACGTGGCAAGGCCTTCGACGTTGGTGTAGGCGGCGTAATAGTAGTTGGCGGCCTTGAAGATGTTGACGCCTTTGAGAAAGTTTATTCCAAAAAAGAGCAGGACAAGGGCCAGTGCCACTAACAGTCCTACCATTATTTCTTTGCGCTTCATATTGTTGATGAATGTTTTTTGTTTTGTTTTCTATTGTCGGGGGGTCAGCCGGCTATGCGGTGCGGATGCAGCCGGCGATAGGCGTCGACGGCCATGAAGAGGGCTTCGGCCATACGCTGCAGGCCTTCGTCGCTGCCGAAGTAGCGTTCTATGGTGGGGTTGCACATGAAGTCGAGCTCTACCAACACCGCCGGCATGCCCGTGGCCCAAAGCACCAGAAAGCCTGCCTGCCGGACTTCGCGGTCGGCACGCCCGGCGTGCGATACCAGAAAGTGCTGCGCCAGAGAGGCCATTTCGAGGCTTTGCTCCATATTGCGGTTTTGGGTGAGTTCGAATATTATGTAGCTCTCGGTAAGGTTGGGGTCGAAGCCCTGGTAGGCCTCGGTGAAGTCTTCTTCGAGTTCGATGACGGAGTTTTCGGCCATAGCGACTTCGAGATTGGCTTCGCTTTTGTGGAGGCCGAGGGTGTAGACGCTGACTCCTTTTATGGTATCGCGCCCGCGCGAACGCTTGGCGATGGAGTTCACGTGGATGCTCACGAAGAGGTCGGCGCCGGCGTTGTTGGCTATGGTGGCACGCTCGCGAAGGGGCACGAACACGTCGCCCTCGCGGGTCATCACTACCTTTACGGAGTCGCCGAGTCGCTCCTGCACCATGTCGCGAAGCAGGCGCCCTACCGCCAGCACTACGTTCTTTTCGTGCAGACGGCGCCCCGACGTGCCCAGATCGTGGCCGCCATGGCCCGGGTCTATGACCAGCACGAAGCGGCCGTCGTCCTCAGTGGGGGCGGGGCTTGCAGCGGTGGCGCCCACGGCTGCCGCAAGGGTCAGCAGGGCTGCGAGTATGAACCGTATGGTGCGTTTTTCGAGCATATTCAGGCGCAAATTTAGGCATTTTTTGGCTTATATGGGCCGGCTGTTCTCAAAATCTTCCGCTTTTGCCTTTTTTCTGCGTCAAATTAGCTAATTTTGCAGAACATTACTCCACGTTTTGGCTTTTTATTTTTATGAGGTCTCTCACCGTTATACTATCCGCGGCCGTGCTGGCTGTGTTGGGGCTGTGCTCGGGCTGTGGCGGCCGCTCGCAGAGCGTCGTTCAGCCGGATTCGGTATATGTTGCTGACGTCTACCGTATTATGTACGAGTATGGTCGCACCGACTCTGCCGGGCGCGATTCGCTGCGCATGCTGGACACGGCTCAGGTGCGGGCCTTTATGAGTGTTGTCGGCGAAACGCCCGTCACCGACCTGCGTATGCAGGGCTGGAGCTGGTCGCTGCCTGCTATTATGTTCACTCCTCCGGTGGATTCGGTCTTCCGCTCAGGGTCGCAGCCGCTTGCCGAGGCTCTCGGCATCATTACGGCCCGTATGCGGGCCGCCGGTGTGGAGCTCACGCCCCGCAGTTACGGCGCTGTGGTGTGGGGGCGGCTGGAGTCGGTGATGTTTGTGGACTCGGTTATGCTGGTGGCCCTGAATCATTACCTTGGCGCCGAATATCCCGGCTACGACCATTTTCCGCTTTATATGCGTCTGGTCAAGGAGCCTGAGCAGATGCCCTACGATGTCGCCGAGGCTATGATTGCCACTGACCATCCTTACTCCAACGAAGGGGGCACTCTGTTGGCGCGCATGCTCTACGAAGGTGCGCTGACGGTGGCAAAGATGGAAGCCGTAGGCGACGATGGTTCCGACCCGGCCCGTGCCTTGGGCTACCGCCCCGAGCAGTTGCAGTTCATCCTCGACAATGAGAAAAATCTCTGGCAACGTCTTGTGGCCGACGGACTGCTGTACGACACCAACACAGCCACCGTCGACAGGCTGATCGCACCGGCGCCAAACTCTCCGCTGCTGGATGCCCGATGCCCCGGGCGCGTTGGCCGCTTCTTCGGCTACCGCATCGTCCGGGAGTACCTCCGCCGAAATCCCGAGGCTGCCCTACCCCGGCTGCTTTCGCCCGATTTCTATCTCAACGGCCCCGAGGTGCTTGCCCAAAGCCACTACAACCCTTAGTCATAAACCTCCCAAATATTCATTACTTTGGAAAATATACGTCCTCTTATACTCATCACCAACGACGACAGCATCGAAGCGCCCGGCGTTCATCAGCTTGTTGAATGTGTGCGCGCTCTGGGCGATGTCTACCTTGTCGCTCCGGCTCATCCCCATTCGGGCCAATCGGCGGCTCTCACCGTCGGCGAGCCTCTCAAAATCAAGGAACTCGAATCGCAGCAGGAGAATGTGAGGCTCTTCACCGTCGACGGCACGCCGGTCGATTGCATCAAGCTCGGGCTCCACACTATTGTGCCGCGTCGTCCCGACATTATCCTCTCCGGCATCAACCACGGCTCCAACGCGGGCAACAACGTGACCTACAGCGGCACTATGGGCGCTGTTATCGAGGGTTGCATGCAGGGTATCCCATCGGTGGGCTTTTCTCTGCTTCACCATTCGATGAAGGCCGATTTCTCGATGTGCACTTCTTTCGTAACTGAAATAACCGACCGGGTGCTTCGCGACGGGCTACCCTCCTATGTGTGCCTCAACGTCAATATCCCCGCAAAGGTGGTGCCGGAAGGAATTAGAGTGTGCCGGGCCGCCAGAGGACATTGGTCGGAGGAATACAAGCGCTATCTCGATCCCTCCGGAAATCCTTTCTACTGGCTCACGGGGCGTTTCGTCAATGAGGAACCCGACGCCGACGATACCGACGAGTACTGGCTGGCACGTCGTCATATTTCGGTGGTGCCGGTGTGTCCCGATATGTCCGATGTGGCTGCCGTCGGCAAGCTGGCCGCGCGGTTCAACAAAGACTGAGCGGCAGAAGGCATGATTCTTTTTCCTAACGCGAAGATTAACGTCGGGTTGCGCATCCTCCGTAAGCGTCCTGACGGCTACCACGACCTGGCAAGTGTTTTTGTGCCGGTGATGTGGTGCGACATTCTTGAGATTACTCGGGCCCCGAAGGACTCCTTCCGCCTTGCCGGTGCGCCGCTCGATTGCGCCGATGCCGACAACATCGTGCTTAAAGCCCTGCGAGTGCTCGCCCGCGAGACCGGCATCAAACTGCCTCCGCTGGATATTGTGCTGGAGAAGCACATTCCTTCCGGCGCAGGTCTGGGCGGAGGCTCCGCAGATGCCGCTTTTGCCCTCAAAGGTGTCAACGAGCTGCTGGGGCTCGGTCTCGACGAGGCTGCCTTGGCGGCTGTGGCGGCTAAGGTGGGCGCCGACTGCCCGTTCTTCATCTATAATACTCCGGCCCTCGCCACGGGCATCGGCGATGTGCTGCAGCCCGTCGACGCTTCCGCCCTCAACGGCCTTTATGTGGTCATCGTCAAGCCGGGCGCACAAAGTGTGTCGACTGCCGAGGCTTACGCCGGGGTGACACCCGCCGAGATTGGCCCCGAGGAAGACTTAGTGCGGGCGTTTATGCTGCCGGCTGAGTGCTGGAGCAGGTCGGAGCTGATAGTCAACGATTTCGAGCCGTCGGTCTTCGGACGCCGGCCCGCTATTGCGGCCGCCAAGGACGCTATGGCGGCGGCAGGCGCTCTCTACTGCGCCATGAGCGGCAGCGGAGCGGCTGTTTTCGGCATCTTCGCCGACGACGCACAAGCACGCGCGGCGGCCGCCTCTTTTGCTGGGTGCGATGTCTTCTGCCAGCGTTTCAGCGGTTTCAAGGCTCCTTAACGAACGTTTTGAGCCCTGTGCACGTTATATAGTAAAATTTAAAATCTCAGCATACCCGCGAGGTTTATCCGGTTTTAACACTTTTTGGCCGGGTTTTTGCTGGGTATGTCTAAAAACATAGACACTCATGAGCAATAAACACCAGAAAAATAACGGTGAGGCTCCCAAGGCTGAGGCTGCGGAGGCTCCGGAAATTATGGATGTCCTCGACCAGGAGCCAAACGATGCTCCCGAACTTGAGGCGCAGGAAGTCGAAAACGCTGATTTGCAGAATCAACTCGACGAGGCCCTCAAGCAGATTGAAAAGGATAAGAACGACTACCTCCTTCTGGCGGCCGACTTCGACAATTACCGCAAACGCATGATGCGCGAAAAAGCCGATCTGCTCAAAAACGCCGCCGAGCGAACTCTGCTCGGTCTGCTCCCTATTGTCGACGACTTCGAACGCGGCCTCGCTGCAAGTGCCTCCGAAGATGCCGACAGCATACGCAAGGGTATGGAGCTGATCTACAACAAGCTTATCAAATACCTCGAAGCCAATGGCGTAAAGGCTATGGAGAGCACAGGCGAACCTTTCAACGCCGACTTCCACGAGGCTATCGCTACGGTGCCCGCTCCTTCCGACGACCTCAAGGGCAAAGTGCTCGACACCACCCAGAAGGGCTATATGATTAACGATAAAGTGCTCCGCCACGCCAAAGTGGCCGTGGGCGAATAACACACTGCCCGATGGACAAGAGAGATTACTACGAAGTGCTCGGCGTGGCCAAGACGGCTTCCGCCGACGAGATAAAGAAAGCCTACCGCAAAAAGGCTCTTCAGTACCACCCCGACCGCAATCCGGGCGACAAAGAGGCTGAGGAGAAGTTCAAGGAGGCCACCGAGGCCTACGACGTTCTTTCCGACGCCGACAAGCGCGCCAAATACGACCAGTTCGGCCACTCTATGGGCCAGCAGAGCTTCGGCGGCGGTGGTGCCGGCGGGTTCTCCTTCTCCCAGGACGACCTGGAGGATATTCTACGCCGTGCCGGCTTCGGCGGCTTTGCCGATTTTTCTTCTTTCGGTGGTTTCGGTGGTTTCGGTGGCGCAGCCGGAGGTCGTCGCCAGCAGCGCCGGCAGCGTCGTGGCTCCGACCTGCGTATTCGCGTCAAACTAACTCTGGAGGATATCGCAAACGGTGTCACCAAGACCCTGCGTGTGCCTACCTTCGTGGAGTGTGAGTCCTGCAAGGGCACCGGCGCAAAAGACGGGGTGGCCTTCGCCACTTGCAACCAATGCCACGGCACCGGGCAGGTCGTCACCCAGCAGTACACTCCCTTCGGCATGCAGCAGGCCGCAAGTGTGTGCCCCGCCTGCAACGGCTCCGGCAAGGTGGTCACCGAATCCTGTCAGCACTGCCACGGCGAGGGCGTCAACCGCCGCGATGTGGAGGTGTCCTTCTCCATTCCCGCCGGCGCCTACGAAGGCCAGACCTTCTCGCTGCGGGGAAAGGGAAATTACCCCAAAGGCGGAGGCGTCCCCGGCGACCTGCTGGTGGTCATCGAGGAAGTCAAGCACCCCGAGCTTATCCGCGACGGGGCCGACCTGATCTATAATCTTATGCTCGACATTCCGACGGCCGTGCTCGGCGGAAGCGCCGAAGTCCCCACCATCAGCGGTCGCGCACGACTCAACATCCCCGCCGGAACTCAGCCCGGCAAGGTACTCCGTCTGCGCGGAAAGGGCCTCCCCGACTCCGAAAACGGCGGTCGCGGCGACGAGCTCATCAACGTAATGGTCTATATGCCCGAAAAGCTCACCGACCAGCAGCGTCAGGCCTTCGAAAGCCTCAAAGGCACTCCCGGCATACAGCCCACCGAAAGCGACCGCAACCGCATCTTCTCAAAATTCAAGCACCTCTTCGAATAAAATTTGTGCAACAACACGTGTGTAACATCTTTCCAAACCGGAGAGATGTTACACTTTTTTGCGCAACATGTGCAACAAGCCCCACCTTTGTTGTTACACGCTTATTTCTCTGATTCTCTCCTCCTTATCTTATATGTGTAACTTGTGTAAGATAAAAGTAGTAATATTAAAAAAAAGGAAAATAGGGGGTAAAAGGGGGCAAAACGGGGGAAAACAGAAAAGTTTGGGCTTTTTTCGCCGAGTTGGTACACACACCGCATTGGCCGGAAACATTGAGGTAATCTTCGACCTCATCCCCATCAACTAAAAATCCATTTTACCCACACAATCGGTTGGCTGCAGCCCGGCGCTGCGACCAACCGATTTTCTATGTCGGAGGTGCGAGGGCAACGCATGGAGTGAGGGCTTCAGCCCTCACCGCCCCGCCGAGGCTATTTTTCTGCGAGAATGGGCGCGCCCCGTTATTTGGCTGCAACCGTTATGGAGCGGGGATTTGCAATCCCCGCCGCCCCGCCGACGCTATTTTTTTGCGAAAAAGGAGAATAGTTTTCGCCTGCCCGCGGGGATTGCAAATCCCCGCTCCATAACGCTTGCAGGCGTTTTCGCGGATTATAATGGCATCGGCGGACGTTTGCGAGCCGTAAGCTCGCCCTCCTTGTTGGCGTTCCCGGCAGAAGCTTATCTCTATTTTCCGAGGGGGAGATACCAATAATATGCACAACGGAGCGACCCGGGTGGGGACGCTCCGTTGAATCGGCGGAAAAGTGGATTATTTTCCGGCGATGTGGTCGCTTACAGTCAGGTGTACGCGGCCTTTGGCGCGACGACGGGCAAGAACCTTGCGGCCGTCGGGAGTCGACATTCTTTCACGGAAACCGTGCTTGTTAACTCGCTTGCGATTAGAGGGTTGGAATGTTCTTTTCATTGCCGTTATGTTGGTTTTGTTTTTATGTGCGCTATTCGGACTGCAAAGTTAAAAATTATTTCCCGTTTTAGCAAATATTTTTCGCTTCTTCCGGGCTATTTTCGCGGTTTGGGGCGCGCCGAAGGCCTTTTTGGCTTCAGTCGGCGGGCAGCGGGGCTATCTCGCGGGTGAGCGAGCGCGGCCGAGGTTCTATTACGGGCACGGGCCGCCCTTCCATCAGCAGCTCCATCTGCTCGGGAACGATGAAGATGTCGTCCTTGGAGCGTGGCCGTATGCCTTCGAACCATTTGAACTTGGGCAGGTAGTAGTTCGACGGCTTGGCCAGGAAAAGCGGGGTAGCCGTGCCGGTGGTCTGGGGCCACATTTTTATGCGTTCGGTGGTGCGTCCCCGAAACCAGCCTTCGAGGTAGCTGCTTTCGGCGTTCACCATTTTGTTGATGGTTGAGTCGGCCTCTTCGGGGTACATTATAATCTCGACATTGCCGTTGACGTTCAGGCGCCTGAGCTCCCCGCCTTCAAAGTAGGCTATCATCTCCTTGCCGGCGAGTTGGTCGTAGTGGTCGCCCTCGAGGTGCTGGGCGGTGAAGGCTCCTTCGGGAATGGTGGCCCGCTCTATGGTGGAGTCGTTGAGTTTGAGTTCTATGGTTTTACCGAAAATCTGACGGTCTTCGCTCCACACCACGGGGTTGATATACATGCTCAAGGTGGTGTCGGCGCGTTCGAAGCGCATTGAGTCGCATATGCCCTGCATGTCGCGTCGCCAAAAGCGCACACGGGGAAAGGCCACGGCGACCTGCGAAGTGTCGACGCGCTGGGAGGCGGCGATGCCCCTGAGAGTGTCTTCTTCGACGTCGATGGTGTCGAAGCGGCGGAAGCTCTGGATATATCGGCTGTGGAGGTAGAGGGTGTCCGGACCGGAGTATTCGACGAGCAAGGCCCGGCCTGTTACGAACGAGCTGTCGGCGGCCTGGTCATAGTAGCCGTAGTTGCCGCGTATTTCGCTTTTGTGGGCGGAGTCGGTGAGCACCATGTTGCCGAATGCTTCGGCGTAGGCGGCGTTGCGGTCGTAGTAGATGGAGTCGGCGGTGAGAGTCTGGCCCTGCGGAGTGACCACCAAGGAGCGGTCGAAGAGCGATGAGAAGTTGCTGTCGGTGTCGTAGACGCCAAGCGAGGTGTAGATTGTGCCGCGGGCGTTGACTATGGTGCTTGGCGAGTGGAGTTCGGCGATGTGGGTGGCTGTGTTGTAGTAGAGGGTGTCGGAATAGATGTTGAGGGTGTCGGTGCTGTTTCGCGAGTAGAGGTGTACGTCGGTGTAGAAGTTGGCTTCCTTGGTGGGCGGAGCATACTCGCCTTTGAGCGACGTCAGGGTGTTCTGCGGGTCGGAAAGTGTTCCTCCTACTTCGTAGTATCCCAGCTCCATGGCCAGGTCGTAGACGAACACATCGGTTTTGAGAGTAACATCCCGGTTTCGGAGCACAACCTTTCGGCCGGGGTCGGCGTAGAGCACGGCCACCTCGGAGGGCCCGTCGTAGTTGAGCTCGTCGGCATTGACTTCGAGGGTGTCGCCCTGGGTCATGGAGACGTTTCCGAAGGCGTCCATCGATTCGGTTTCGGCGACGTAGTGCGCGCTGTCGCAGCGCATTGTCATCGGACCCTTTGTGAAGACCACATTGCCGACAAGAATCATGAACGAGTCGCCGGCGGCTTTCTTGAGGATGTCGGCTCGCTCGAGGAAAACTCGGTTTCCGGAGCTGCGGTCAGCGGTGGGGATTGCAGGACGAATCTCCGGCCGGGTACGCTCTATCGGCGCCGACACCAAAACGGGGAGGGCGAGCAAAGCAAGAAAAACGAGCAGCGGGAAACGTCGCACTACTTATCGGGGCGTTGCAGGTTCGGCAGAGGTTTCAACGGCTTTTTATCCAGCCGCTGTGCTGAAATTCGCAGCCTCGCCAACCATCCTCGATGCGGACGTAGGTCTCGGCTATCTTTCGCTCGAGCCAACGGTTGACTATTTTTTGGCTTTCGGCTTCTTCGTACATGTCTTTGAGAAGCTGATAGTCGTCGGCGAGATTGGCCTGGTGGGCGTCGATGCGGTTTGTGAGCTTCACCATAGCCACAATCTCGCGGTCGCGCTTGGGATCGCGCATGATGAAGGGTTGCGAAATTTCGCCGGGCTGCAGAGAGGCTACCGCGCGGGCTACTTCCTGTGGCAACTGGCTCATTTCGAACTTGGTGGTGCCTGTCTCCTGGTTGACCATCACTCCTCGGCTCATGCGGGTGTCTTTGTCCTGGCTGACAAGGCGGGTGGCATCCTCGAAGGTAAGAAGGCTACGCTCGGTGATGTCGGCGCGCACGGTGTCGAGGCGGTTGATGGCGGCGGTGAGGTCGCGGTCGGAAACGTGCGGGCGCAGCAGAATGTGGCGCGTGTTGATGCGGTCGCCGCGCTTTTCAATCAGCTGGATGATGTGGAAGCCATACTCTGTCTCAACGATTTTGGATACCTTGTTGGGATCGTTGAGGTTGAAGGCCACGGCGGCAAATTCGGGCACGAGCTGTCCTCGACCCATGAAGCCGAGCTCGCCTCCTCGCACGCCGGAGGCATTGTCCTCGGAGTAAAGGATAGCAAGTGTGGAAAAATCGGCCTCTCCGCGGTTGACTCGATCGGCATAGTCGCGAAGGCGGCTTTTGACGTCCTCTATCTCCTGGCGGGGGATGGTGGGGTTGATGGTCATGATCTGCACCTCAACCTGCAGGGGCACATAGGGCACGCTGTCGGCCGGAAGGGCATCGTAGAAGCGACGCACGTCGGAGGGTGTCACCTTGAGGTTCTTGACAAGACTCGAACGGACTTGCTGCACGCGGGCACGGTTGCGCATATTGGTGGCATAGTAGTCGCGTATTTCGGGGAAGGGCTTGCGGAAGTACTGCTCGACCTTTTCGCGGGAGCCGAGGTTGGTAATGAGGAAGTTCATCTGGGCATCGGTCTGCATCTGCACCATCGACTCCTGCACTTCGACGGTGTCGAGGTCGGCCTGATGGAGGAAGAGGCGCTCAATGGCGAGCTGCTCCGGGATTACGCAGTAGGGGTCGCCCGAGATGGGGGTGCGATCGTTCTGCATGTCGGCGTAGGCCTGCTCTATTTCCGAGCGGTAGATGGGCTCGTCGCCTATCATCCAGGCTACTTCCTCTATGACGTTCGACGGAGTGGCCGCGGCGGCGGCAAGGGTGATGCCCAGCGAGAGGATGCTTACTATTGCTTTGATGTTCATTGTTAGCATTTAATGATGAGGCTGCCCGCGGCAGCTTCTGCAAAGTTACTTCTTTTTTTCCACCTGCGCGCGCTCCGGAGTCGTCTTTAGCCGTTTATTAATCTTTTTTATGAATGAAAGGACCAACTTTGGGTTGCAGCCGAATGTTTTAACTGAAACCAAAATTCAACTCTTATGAATGTAGATCCCAACGAAGCCGCCAAGATTGCGGCTCAGGTCAGCGAAAACGCTGCCAAAGTTTCGGCAGATGCCGCAAGCATCGCCGCTCAGGACGAATCTCAGGCGCTGAAGGACAAGATTTCTTCCGGGGCCTCCGAGGCTGTCAATAGTATTAAGGATAAGGCTGCCGATGTGGTCGGCAACATCAAGGATAAGATAGCCGCTCAGCAGGCCGACCCCAATTCGACTCTGAATCAGGTCAAGGAAGGTGCTGCCGGCGTGGGCGACCGAATCAAGGAAGTGGCCGGCAACGTGGCAGACAAGGGTGCCGACCTACTCGACGATCTCGCCGACAAGGTACACGACCTGGCAGGACGTCTTGGCCACAAGGACTGACCAATCTACCGCACAACATATATCGGCGGGGCGCTCGCGGCGCTCCGCTTTTATTTTGCGCTGTAGCTGACAATATAGCGGGCTTTGGGGAAACCGGGAGCGTCCGCTTCGTTCATCCACTCTCCGGCCGGTGCGCCCAGCTCGAAGTGGCTCAAGGCAATACCCATGTCGAGTTCGCCCATGAGGTCGGCCGAGGCGGTGTAGAAGCGGACTATACGGCCTCGCTGCACTGCTCGCCAGGGCTGACGGTTGAGAGCCGAAGGCGCAAGTCTCACCAGTTGCAGAGCCGCCTCGAAGGCGCTCCCCTGCTCTGTTTCGAAGAGTTTGGCGAAGGGGGCGCGGGTTGTGCTTCGGGCCAGCGCGGAGGTGAGGCGGCTCAGAAGATGAGCTTTCGGCGCCGGGACGCCTACTGCTATGAGCGCTGCAAGTTTTTTGGGGCCGGGGACGTTATGGAATGTTGACCCCAGCCAACAGGTGCCGTAGCCTTTGGAGGTAAGCCACAGCACAATGAGTTCTGCCCGGGCTGCATTTCGTCGTGTTTCGGTGGCATCGGAGCCGGTCGGAACGGCGATGAAGCAAGCCGCATTCCTGACCACCCCGTAGGTGCCGAAGGCTTCCTCGCGACCGGTCAGCAAGGGCAGCGAAACGAGCTTTTCGAGCATACTCCGATCGTCGTCGGCAAGAGGCGCGCCCGTGAAGGTGCGCACCGACCGTCGCTTACCGACGGCTTGGACAAGGGCTTGACGGCCGATGCCCGCTGTGTGGATAAATTCTTCTACCATACCACAAAAATAGTCATTATCCGCCGTTCGGATAGCAGCATAGAACAAAATTTCGGTAATTCGGGTAAGAATTACCCCCAAATTGGTTGGCATACGCCCCTACCACGGACAAATTAAATGGCAAATAATTAGTAACTTTGCAGCGCAATCAAGAAAAGACAAATGACAGCAAAACATATCTTCGCCGCCGCCATACTATCGACCTCCCCATTGGCGCTGTGTGCGCAACTGGCTCCGGACAGCCTGCCGGCCGAACAGCTTGCCGAGATTGTCGTGACGGGCTCCAACAGCGCCGTCGACGGGCGCCTGCTGCCCTACACTGTCTCGGTGATTTCGCCGTCGGAGATCGAGGGCGCCCCCTCGAACCGCGTGTTGGATATTCTCAGCGGCCGCGTGCCGAGTTTTTTCGTCACTCAGCGCAATATTCTTGGCTATGGCGTCAGCAATGGCGGAGCCGGCCACATCAAGCTGCGCGGTGTGGGCGGCGACCGAGCAAGCGGAGTGCTGATGATGGTCGACGGTCAGCCTCAGTTTGCCGGCATCTACTCGCATCATATCGGCGACTTCTACACCAGTCGCAATATAGAGCGCGTCGAAGTGCTCCGCGGTCCCGGTTCGGTGCTGTATGGCTCCAACGCTATGGCCGGTGTGGTCAATGTTGTCACCCGGGGCGTACATTCAGAAGGCTTTCACGGCTCTTTGAGCGCCGAGTACGGCTGGCGCAACACACTTATTTCTTCGGCCTCGGCCACCTGGCGGCGCGGCAAGGCATGGGCGATGGCTTCGGTCGGCTACGACCGCACCGACGGCACGGTACGCCGCTTCGACTTCAGCCAGATTACGGCATATGCCAAGGCCGGCTACGACTTCAGCAGCCATTGGAAGGCTTACGCCGATTATACCATCGTGAAGTTCGACGACCGCGACCCGATCTATCCTACGCTGTCGGACCCGGCAAGTACGGAGGTCTATCGGCAGGACATAATCCGCGGCGAGGCATCCGCTGTGGTGAGCAACCACTACGGCACCACCAACGGCACGGCCCGCGTTTACTATAGTTATGGGAACCACTATATCGACGACCCTCGCCACTTCCACAGCACCGACGACCGCCTTGGTCTGCTCGTCTATCAGAACTTTTCGCCTTGGCGCTATGCCTCGGCCACGGCAGGCTTTGATTTCGCCCGATATACAGGCCGCATCCCCATGAGCGGCGGCCGTCCTCACCAGCCGGGAGCAATGGCAACCCTCGACCGCAAGGCCATTATTGAGTATTCGCCTTATCTCACCCTGAGCCAGCAGGCCGGTATTCTGACTGTGAGTGCCGGCGTGCGGGGCGCCTTCAGCAATACGTTCGGCGCTCGCGCTATTCCCCAGGGCGGCGTGGCGCTCAATCTCCCCAAGGGCTTCAATCTCAAAGCATCGGCGGCCATGGGCTACCGCAATCCTTCCTTCCGCGAGCTCTACCTCTATAAATTCGCCAACCCCGACCTCAAACCGGAGCGGATGATGAACTACGAAGTGAGCCTGAGCAAAAACTTCGGCCACGAAGTTTCCGCCTCGCTTACCGCTTACTACATCCGTGGCTTCGATATGATACAGCAGACCGCCGTTAAAAACGAGAATACGGGTCGTTTCATCAACAAAGGCCTGGAGGCTACCGTCGACTGGCGCCCCGCCGAGCGGCTGCGAGCATGGGCCAGCTACAGCTTTCTTCACTCTTCGCTGGCAGCCCTCACCGGAGCGCCCCGCCACCAGTATTTCGTCGGAGCGCAATGGAGGCCACTGAGTGCGCTGACACTCGACGCTTCTGTCAACGGCGCCTCCAGGCTTTTTGTTGACGAATCTATGCCGTTTCAGAGTTTCGCTGTGCTGAATTTCAAGGCAAGCTGGCGCCCGACGAAGATACTCGAGCTCTCCGTGCGGGCCGACAATGTAACCGATGCCCGCTATACCATCAACAAGGGCTACCCGATGCCGGGGTTTGCTCTTTTTGGAGGCTTTAACATAAACATCTGACAATTAAATCATAAACCAATCATGAAACGTTTTCTCCTTCCCTTAGCAGCCCTATTGGCTCTGGCATCCTGCTCCGGAAAAGGCGCGCAGGCTGCCGCCGAAACTGCCGAAGCTGCCGAAGATTCCATTCCGGTGGTGTATTTCACCTCCGAAATCACTCCGGAGAGTCTTCTGCGCATCTATCAGGCTCTTGGAGCCGACACCGACGGCAAAAAAGTGGCCGTGAAGATTTCTACGGGCGAGTCCGAGAAGTCCAATCAGCTGGCTCCCGAGCTTATCGCACCGCTGGTGAGTGCTGTCAACGGCACTATCGTGGAGTGCAACACAGCCTACGAGGGTAACCGCCGCCACACCGCCGAGCATCTTCAGACCGTAGAGCGCCACGGCTATACAGCCATCGCACCGGTCGACATCATGGATGCCGAAGGCGACACCACTATAGCCATCCCCGGCGGCAAGCACATTCAGACCGACATCGTAGGCAACCACATCTCCGACTACGACTTCATGCTGGTGCTCTCCCATTTCAAGGGCCATCAGATGGGCGGCTTCGGCGGAGCGCTGAAGAATCTCTCAATCGGTGTGGCTTCCTCCAACGGCAAAGCTTGGATCCACAGCGCAGGTACCTGCGCCGACGCCGACTCTATCTGGGGCCATATCGCCGAGCAGGACGATTTCATCGAGGCTATGGCCGACGCCGCCCATGGCGTAGTCGCTTACTACGGCCCCGGCAACACGGCCTATGTGAACGTGGCCAACAACCTCAGCGTCGACTGCGACTGCAACGGCAACCCCGCCACTCCCGAAATGGCCGACCTCGGAATCTTCGCATCGCTCGACCCCGTAGCTGTCGACCAAGCTGCGGTGGATATGGTCTTCGCTGCCGATTCTACCAGCGGTAATGCCTCTCTTGTAGAGCGCATCAACTCCCGCCACGGCATCAAGATACTTCCCGCCGCCGAAGAACTCGGCACCGGCTCCCGCCGCTATCGCCTTGTGAGGCTGTAATTTCCTCTGATGCAATAACTCAAAAGGGCGTTTTTCGCGTCGGTTTCCTCAGAACCGTTGCGAAAAGCGCCCTTGGTATGTGCGGGTTGTGGTTATTGCTCGCGGTTGCGGAAGAGGTCCGCAAGCCCGCAAGTTGTTTCCCAGCAACATTCGTCGGGACAAAACTGGAAGCGTGCAATCAATTCTTTTACCTCACGAACTATCTCATCCCGCTGCGCAGAAGGCATATCTGTGTCGGAAGCAACGCCATACGCCACTTTTTCAACTATATCCGCGGCCTCAGAGTATGCCTCCACCCTGTATGCATTGTCTGCAATACGCAGATACTCTTTTGCGTCTTTGTATGTCATATTCTGATGGTATTTGATTTAGGATGAGCCGACTAACACATTATTTGCCGGCGAATCGCTTGGCAAACAAAGAAGCGAACCGACGTCCGAACAGTGCAATCAGTGCGCCGGCTTTGTTTTTGAGCCTTACCCTCGGGTCGATGAGCATTTGGAGCCGCAGCCGGCGGATAACGGGCCAGCAGCGGTCGGCACCGGCTGTGTAGCCATTGGCCGTGGAGAGCAGAAACATGTTGTAGTGGGCACTGAATCGCCGCGACTGCGCAGCCCGCAGCAGCCCTTTGCCGCAGGGACGCATTGCCCGCTCGATGCAGTCGGTGACGTCGAGAGCGTCCAGCCTCCGGGGCGTCCACTTCTGAGTCCGCGAATCGGAAGTGGTTCTGTAGAAAAAGAGTATGTTTCGGCTTATGGCGACCTTGCGGGAGCGTTCCATAAGGCGCGGAAACAGCTCGAGATCTTCGTAGAATATTCCTTCCGTGAATAGTCCGGTTTTGAGTATTGTGTCCTTTTTAACCAGATATCCGGTGGCGCTGTTGTTTGTTCCGGCTTTTTGGTACAAGGTGTCCTTCAGCAAATCCTCGCTCAATACTTGTCTGAACGGAAGATTCGTCTTGAAGCAGGGAATCTGCGTCTGAATTACCTCAGTGATTACAATGTCGGAACCGGGGCAGTCTTCCAACGCTGAAATAAGTATTTTGAGCGCATCTGGGTGTAGAGTGTCGTCGGAATCGAGAAAAACTATATATTCTCCCTTGCTTTCCTCAATTCCTTTGTTTCGGGCCGCCGAGGGGCCGTCGTTTGGCTTGTTGACAAGGCGGAAGCGGCTGTCGGCGCGGCTGAACTGCGAGGCGATGTCGGCGCTGGTGTCGGTGGAGCCGTCGTTCACCATTACCACTTCGAAGTCAGTAAATGTCTGGTCCTGCACGCTCTGCAGGCACTCGTGCAGATACTTCTCCGTGTTGTAGATGGGTATTACGACAGATATCATGGCCGTTGGGGGCAGCTTAAAGGCTGGCTAAGAACTCAGCACGGAGGGCCGGGTCCTCTTCGAATACGCCGTTGTACACCAGGGTCACTGTTGCGGTGTGCTGTTTTTCTACTCCGCGCATCTTCATGCACATATGTTCGCCCGAGCAGCGCACTATTACGCCGCGGGCGCCCAGAGCATCGCGGAGGGTATCGGCGAGCTGACGCGTGAAGCGCTCCTGGACCTGGAGCCGTCGTGCGAAGACGTTGACCATACGTGCTATCTTGCTCAGACCTACAATCTTGTCGCCCGGCATATATCCGATGCTTACCTTGCCGAAAAACGGCAGTATATGGTGCTCGCACATGGAATAAAATTCAATGTCGGACACTGTGATGAGGCCTTTGCCTTCGTTTTCGAATACGGCCTGTTTGAGCACCTCGGCGCCATCCTGCTCATAGCCGGAGGTCAGAAACACGAGAGCCTTGGCAGCCCGCTGCGGAGTTTTGACCAAGCCTTCGCGCGAAGGGTCTTCACCGAGTTCCTCAATGATGGCCTTGATGTGGGCCGCAATGCGGTCTATGCGCTCCTGTTCGGAGCTGTTGTTGGTGTCGGTCATTCTGTTATGTTGATTTTCTCCGCCACGATGCGTGCATACGCGGCAACCGAGGGCATGGCTTCGCGAATCTGCGCCAAGGCAGCCTCTGCCTCGCCACGTCGCCGGAAATCGCCGATGCGCACCTGCCAGTAGGGAGAATTGAAAGTCACGTAGGCCTTCCACTGCGGAAAGGCGTTTTCGAACTGCACGCGTCGGCTTTCTGCCTGGGAGCGCGCGGTGCCCGGGTTGTTGTCGTCGAACACTTGCACGCGATAGCCGTTGCGTGTTGCCACTATTTCGGGGCGCCACCCCTCCGACGACTCGGCGGAGGCATCCTGCGGTTGTGCTGTCACGCGCCGGCTGAGCATTTCGGTGAGGCGCTCGGGCTCACATACTGTTATATGGCCGGAGGCATTGATTCGGTCCACTATGCACACCGTGCTGTCGGCTCGGATTGCCTGAACTATGGTGTCCTGCACCGAGTGGGTGTTGTCGTAGAGCTGTGCGCCGGCTGCCGGTGCAATCAGACTCAGGCTTAAGCCAAGAAGCAGTGTGTGGATTCTCATTGTTGATGATGTTATATGGACCGTGTGGTGTTTTGCAGCAATGGTCAATGGCAGGCACTCCGCCGGGGAATGCCTGCCTTGACTGTATGAATTGCGACGCTTTTTCAGAAAGCGTTAACGATGCCCATGAAGTCCTCGCACTTGAGGGAAGCACCGCCGATGAGGCCGCCGTCGACGTCGGGTTTGGCGAAGAGTTCGGCTGCGTTGGAGGGCTTGCAGCTGCCGCCGTAGAGGATGGTGGTGTCGTCGGCTACGGTCTTGCCGTATTTCTCCTCAACGACTTTGCGGATGAAGGCGTGCATTTCCTCAGCCTGGTCGGAGGTTGCGGTCTTGCCGGTGCCGATAGCCCATACGGGTTCGTAGGCGAGAATAATCTTGCCGAAGTCTTCGGCGCCGAGGTTGAAGAGGCCTTCTTCGACCTGACGGCGCACTACGTCGAAGTGGGTGCCGTTGTCGCGCTCTTCGAGCACTTCGCCGATGCAGAAGATGGGCTTGAGGTTGTTGGCAAGGGCGAGAGCAACTTTTGCGCGGAGGGTTTCGGAAGTTTCGCCGTAGTACTGACGACGTTCGCTGTGGCCGAGAATGACATACTGAGCGCCGGTGGAGGCTACCATGGGAGCGGAAACTTCGCCGGTGTATGCGCCTTTTTCGTGGTCTGCGCAGTTTTCTGCGCCAAGACCCAGCACATTGGCGTCGATGGCTTCAGCCACGGGCACGAGATGCGTGAAGGGTACACATATAATAACACCGCATTTGGGGTTGGCTGCCTTGACGGCGGCATTCACTTCCTTAGCCAGGGCGAGACCCTCCGGAACTGTGGTGTTCATCTTCCAGTTGCCGGCAACGATATTCTTTCTCATTGTTTGGTTTGTATTTTAATGCTTTTCTGAATCATGGACGGTTCGCGGGGACTGTCCCGCGTCCTTTTCCGGCTGCAAAGTTACAAAAAAAATTGCAGTTCATAACTTTGACAACGCTTTCTTTATGGCCGGCTCGACTTTCAGGGTAGGTTCGGCCTCGAATATCTCCTTGAGTACCTTCTGGGAGGCCTTGCGCTCGAAGCCGAGCATGGTGAGTGCGGCCAGTGCTTCTTCATAGTCCGAAACGGCAGGGCTGCCGACTGCTTCCGGGGTGACGTTGAGGCTGACATCGCCTATTTTGTCTCTGAGGTCCACTATGATGCGCTCGGCGGTCTTTCCGCCTATGCCTTTGATGGCTTTGAGGCGCTTTACGTCGGCCGACCCTATTGTGGCGGCCAGGTCATCGCCCTGCAGCGACGACAGGATAAGGGCGGCTGTAGTCGCTCCTACCCCGCTCACTCCGATGAGCGCACGAAAGAGCTCGCGCTCCCGAGGGTCAGAGAAGCCGTAGAGGGTCCAAGCGTCCTCACGTATTATTTCGTGGACGTACAACTTGGCCTCCGGTGCGTTTTGTATCGCCGAAAAGGTCGTCAGGGTGATGTTCAGCCGATAGGCGACGCCTCCTCCGGCCTCCAGCACGGCTGCCGCAGGGTTCAGCTCGGCTATGCTGCCGCGTATGTATTCTATCATTATGGTGTCGTTTTTGCTTTTGACGGGGCTCACGCGAGCCTTTGTGCAAAGTTAAGCAAAAAGCCGCGCCCGCGCAAATTCATGGCAATAGTCGTTTTCGCATCCACAAAAAATTAGTACTTTTGCATCCACAAATAAAACTGATATGACTCCGAAAAAAGAAATCGTTCTCAGTGGAATTCGCTCCACCGGTAACCTCCACTTAGGCAATTACTTCGGCGCTCTGCGCAAATTTGTGGCCATTCAGGACGACTACGATTGCAATTTCTTTATTGCCGACCTTCACGCCCTCACCACTAACCCCGACCCCGCCGAACTCCACGCTAACGTCAAAAATATACTCGCCGAATACCTGGCCGCCGGCCTCGACCCGGAGAAAAGCACTATCTTCATCCAAAGCGATGTGCCCGAAATTGCCGAAATGTACCTCTTGCTCAATATGCATGTGGGTATCGGCGAGCTTATGCGCACTGCTTCCTTCAAAGACAAGGCCCGCAAGTGCCTCGGACTCTCCGCTCCGTCGACCGGCGACACCGACGAGGCTTTCGAAAAGGAAATCATAGGCGCCGACACCAACAAGCGCGTCAACGCCGGTCTGCTCACCTACCCCACTCTGATGGCGGTCGACATCCTCATCCAGAAAGCCACGAAGGTACCCGTCGGCAAAGACCAGCTCCAGCACCTGGAGCTCACGCGCCGCTTCGCGCGCCGCTTCAACAGCTTCTACGGCGTGGATTTCTTCCCCGAGCCCACCGACTTCGACTTTGGCGGCGCTCCCGTGAAGGTGCCCGGTCTGGACGGTTCCGGCAAGATGGGCAAGAGCGAAGGCAACTGCATATATCTCATCGACGAGCCCAAGGCACTTCGCAAGAAGGTTATGCGCGCCGTCACCGACGAAGGCCCGCAGGCTCCCAACTCGCCCATGTCGCAGCCGGTGGAGAATCTGTTCACTCTGCTGGAACTTACTTCGAAGCCCGAAGTCGTCAAGCAGTTCCGCGACGCTTATGCCGACTGCTCCATACGCTACGGCGACCTCAAGAAGCAGCTTGCCGAAGATATTCTCACCATCACAAACCCAATCCGCGAGCGAGTGGCCGACATCATGGCCGATGAGGACTATCTCCGCTCCGTGGTGAAGCGAGGCGCCGAACGTGCCCGCGAGCGTGCCGCAGCCACACTGGCCGAGATGCGCTCCATTATGGGCATCCGCAAATTTTGACCCATGCACAGCGAACGGCTCGAACAGTCTCAGCAGCTCAAGCTCCAGCAACGAATAAATCCCCAGCAGGTGGCCTTGGGCCGCGTGCTGGAGATGACAGCCACGGAGTTTGAGGAGGCTATTCGCCGTGAGCTCGACGAAAATCCGGCACTGGAGGCCGTTGAGCCTCGGGAGGCCGTCGCCGACGACTTTCACGAGAGTGCCGACGACCTCCAGCGGGCAGACTACGCCACCGACGAAGATATTCCTTTCTATCGGCAGGATGTGCGCAACCACAGCGCCGACGACCCTGTCTACGACGCTGCCGCCCTGGCTGCCGACGACTCGGAGGATATGCTTCCTATTCTGATGGACCGCATTAAAAGCGAGTTCGACTTTTCGCCCGAGGAAATTCAGGTGGCCGAGTATATCATAGGTAATCTCGACTCCAACGGCTATCTTACCCGCCCGCTGGCTGCCATTGCCGCAGATATGGCTCTCGCAGAGGGGTCAGAACCTTCAGCAGCGACTGTGCGGAAGGTTTTCGACGTTGTGCGCAGTCTCGACCCGCCGGGAATAGGCGCGGTCGATTTGCGTGACTGTCTGTTGCTTCAGCTCGACCGCCGGCCGCGCTCCGCAGCCGTGGTAACGGCAACTGAGATTATCCGCCATTACTTTGATATTTTCTCCAAGCGCCACTTCGAGCGCCTTCAGGGCGAACTGGGAATAAGCCGGGCCGACCTCTCGGAGGCTCTCGACATTATCCTGACCCTTAACCCACGTCCGGGAGCCGCCCTCGGTGGCAGCGCAAGCTCCGACCGGAGCCGCCATATCACCCCCGACTTCCTGCTCGACTACGACGAGGAGACCGACCGCTTCTCGCTCTCGCTGGGCGGCAATATGCCCGACCTTGCTGTCGAGGAGAGTTTCCGGGCCGACCCCGACGGGGGCCGTGCGGGGACCGCCCGACGCGACGCGGCCGATTATATCCGGCGCAGACGCGATGCGGCAAACAATTTCATCGCTCTGGCCCACCAGCGGTCGGCAACTCTTTCGGCCATCGCACGCGCTATCGCCTCCATCCAGAAAGAATTCTTCGTCTCCGGCGACCAAGCCGACCTTAAGCCGATGATTCTTAAGGATGTGGCTGAGCGAACAGGTTTGGATATTTCTTCGGTGAGCCGTGCGGTCTCCGGCAAGTATATCCAGACTCCCCATGGAACCTATGCGCTCAAAAGCCTCTTCAACGAGCGGCCCAGCGCCGACAGCGACGCTTCCACACCGGCCATCCTCAAAAATCTCGGCGAAATTATCGATGCCGAAAACAAACGCGACCCCCTCAGCGACCGAGAGCTCACCGACGCTCTTGCGGCACGAGGGTTCGATATTGCCCGCCGCACGGTGGCGAAGTACCGCGAGAGACTCGGACATCCTGTTGCCCGTCTACGCAAAGAATTGTGATACGTAAATGACTCAGCCTGACCGCATCCCGGAAATGGATGCAAATACCGAAGTTAAACGGCGCCCCCGCCGTCCTCACGGCCCTTTGATGCGCATTGCCTCGCTTGTGGGCGATGTTTTTTCGCCCCTGCTGATGGCAACCTACGCCATGGTGATTGCCCTGTGGCTCACGCCTATGAACAGGCTGCCGTTCAATGTGCGCGCATGGTCGTCGGTGGGTGTGTTTTTCATCACTTGCCTGGTGCCGGCGCTCACTGTGCTTTTGCTTCTGCGCTCGGGCCGCATCAGCGATGTCTCTATCTCCGACCGCCGGCAGCGACCTTTCCCTTTTATGGTTGGAGTGGTGTGCTATATCATCGCGGCGATTTTCCTGGCTGTGCTCAATGCGCCGCGCTGGCTGGTTTGCTTCTTCATTGCGGCTACTTTGGTGGCTGTGGTGGAGCTTATCGTGTCGCTGCGCTGGAAAATCAGCGCCCATGCCGGAGCCGCGGGTGGCCTGCTGGGCTTTGTATGGTGGTTGTGTGCGCGCCACGCTCTCATAGGCGACCCCTTCATCACATTGAGTGCCACCATCCTTATGGTAGGCGTGGTGTGCTGGGCGAGAATGTTGATGCGCCATCACACTTTCGGCCAAGTATGCGCCGGAGCCGCCCTGGGCTTCCTTGTTGAATTTCTGATGTTGATATTCTGATTAACCTTTTTAAGATATTTTCCTTATGGTCAGCATAATAATGGGCAGCACCTCCGACCTTCCGGTCGTGCGTAAGGCTGCCGACTTTCTTGAACAGCTTGAGGTACCCTTCGAGATGCACGCTCTGAGCGCTCACCGCACTCCTGCCGCCGTCGAAGACTTTGCCCGCAAGGCAGCCTCGCGTGGCGTCAAGGTCATCATCGCCGCTGCAGGCATGAGCGCCGCTCTGCCCGGCGTTATTGCCGCCCAGACTGCCCTGCCTGTCATCGGCCTGCCTATTTCGGCCACTCTTCAGGGTATGGACGCCCTGCTCTCAACGGTCATGATGCCCCCGGCCATTCCGGTGGCCTCGGTAGGCATCGATGCAGCTCTCAATGCCGGTGTGCTGGCTGTGCGTATCCTGGCGCTGTCCGATACGGCCCTTGCCGAACGCTATGCGGCCTACTGCGCCTCACTGGAGGACAAGGTGAAGGTGGCCGACGCCGCACTGGGCGCCATCGAGGATTATAAATTCAAGGTTTGAACCGCCCCGAAAGTATGAAAAGAAGAGTTACTGTTGCGGTTCCGGTGGGCAATACTGTCATTGGGGGCGGTGCTCCCGTGCGCGTGCAAAGTATGACGACCACACCGACCCTGGACGTTGACGCAAGCATAGCCCAGGCTCGCCGTTTGGCTGACGCCGGAGCGGAGTTGGTGCGTCTCACGGCCCAGGGGGTTGCCCACGCCGCTGCCCTTAAAGACATTAAGGCCGGTCTGCGCGACCAGGGGGTAGACGTCCCTTTGGTGGCCGATATCCACTTCAATCCGGCGGCGGCTTTCGAGGCCGCAAAGCACGTCGAGAAGGTTCGCATCAACCCCGGCAATTTCGCCGATCCCGGACGAACCTTCCGTAAGATGGAATTCACCGACCGGGAGTATGCCGCCGAGCTGGCCCGAATAGAAGAAAAGCTGGTGCCTTTCATCGAGCTGTGCCGCGCAAACGGCACGGCGGTGCGTATCGGCGTTAACCACGGTTCGCTCAGCGACCGCGTGATGAGTCGTTTCGGCGACGGTCCTGCCGGTATGGTGGAGAGCGCAATGGAGTTCCTGCGTGTTTTCCGCAAGCATGATTTTAACAATGTGGTGATTTCCATCAAGGCTTCCGATGTGCCCACGATGACTACCACGGTGCGTGCCTTGGTGCGCGCTATGGATGCTGAAGATATGCATTACCCCCTCCATTTAGGCGTTACCGAGGCCGGCAATGCCCTGGAGGGACGTATCAAGAGTGCTGTCGGCATCGGAAGTCTGCTTGCCGACGGCATCGGAGATACCATACGCGTGTCGCTCAGCGAGGACCCTTGCGAGGAAATACCTGTCGCCAAGGCGCTTGTGGCTCATGTGGAGGCCAACGAGAAAGCCTCACCGATGGAATCGCCTATGGTGGAGCCGGTGCGCCGCCCCCTCGCCCCGGCTATTTTCAGCTCGACCGACCGGGCTGAAGGTATGCACGTGGTCTGTGCCGATGCAGGCAACCGCATTGCCTTTGTGCGCCCGCAGGCAGCCGCGGCGAAGGCTCGCGGCGAAAAGGTGTGTGTTGCTCTCCGCTATTCGGGCCTTGGCGAGGGTGATGCCGTTCTTGCTGCGGCTGTCGACCTGGGCTATTTGCTGCTCGAAGGAGACGTGGATGGCATAGTCCTTGATATTGAGGGCTTTGATGCTGACCGCTGCGTCGAGACGGCCCGCTGCATAGTGCAGGCAGCCGGTCTGGCCCGCTTCAAGGCCGAGATAGTGGCCTGCCCGGGCTGTGGCCGCACGCTTTTCGACCTTCCTCAGGCTTTGGAGAAAGTGAAGGCGGCATGCGCGCATCTTAAACATCTCAAGATTGCCGTGATGGGATGCATCGTCAATGGTCCCGGGGAGATGGCCGGCGCCGACTACGGTTATGTCGGAGCTGCCGCCGGCAATGTGAGCATCTACCGAGGCATAGAGCCAATCCACCGCAATGTACCTCAGAATGAGGCTGTTGAAAAACTTATAGCTCTTATTAAAGCCGATGGCGAATGGTTTGACCCCGAGTGAGGGCTTTCTGGTGCCCGAGGTAGTCGCTATGCCCAACGGACTCAGGCTGGTGCATATTCAGGACAGTAATTCGCGTGTCGGGACCGCCGGCGTGTGTGTGCGCGCCGGCAGCGCCGATGAGGCCGACGATGAATATGGCATCGCACATTTTGTCGAGCATACTATTTTTAAAGGCACCGGCACTCTGAAGGCTTCCGAGATCATTCACCGTATGGAGGATGTCGGAGGAGAGCTGAACGCATACACCACCTCAGAGGCCACAGTGGTATACTCCACTTTTCCGGCCGAATATGCCGCCCGGGCCTTTGAGCTTATCGCCGACTTGGTCACCGACTCCCGTTTTCCCCACGCCGAACTGGTCAAGGAGAAGCGCGTTGTCCTCGATGAGCTCAACAGTTATCTCGACAGTCCGGCAGATGCCATTTTCGACGACTTCGAAGATCTCGTCTTCGCCGGTTGCGGTTATGGTCACAATATCCTTGGCACTCGCAAGTCGGTGCGCTCCTTCCGCAGCGCGAACTGCCTGAGTTTTGTCGACCGCTTCTATCGCGCCCCCAATATGGTCGCCTTCTACTGCGGCCCGGCGTCTGCGGAGGATGTTGTTGCAGTGGCAGGCCGCTTTTTCGCCGGTCTCAACCCCGAGCCGGTGACTACGACGCGCACACTCACCAAGGTTGCGCCGCGCTTCGACAAGCGCCGTTTTCTGCCCCTGCATCAGGCACATGTGCTCTTAGGTGCGGTGGTCGACACTCCGACCCCGCAGTGGCGCTACGCTGCGGCTCTGTTTGCCAATATCATCGGTGGGCCGGGCATGAACTCGCTGCTCAATGTCGAGCTGCGCGAACGGCGCGGACTGGTCTATAATGTTGAGGCTTCCAATACATTCCTCAACGGAGGCAAATGCCTGCTTACTGTCTACTTCGGCTGCGACGAAGCCGACCTGCCCGAGTGCCGCAGCCTCTGCGCAAAGGTTTTCGCCGACTTAGCGAGCATCCCTGAGGCGGATTTGGCCGCGGCGCGCTCTCAGTTTCTGGGCCAGCGCACCATAGCGGTCGAGAATCGCGAAAGCCGCATTATCTCGGCGGCCCGCTCCACTCTTTTCCATGGCTCTCCGGAGAGCGACGAGGCTGTGCGCCGAGGTATTCTGGCCGTAAGCCGCGAAGACCTCGCCGCGCTGAGCCGACAAATGCTCAATTGCTCATCTTTAAACTTTCTTCCCAAGAAATGAAAAAATCCCTTTTCCTTATAGTCGCCGTGATGACGCTCTTTCTGGGAGCATGCTCAAGCAATGATGCCGTGAAGCGGCTTCAGGCAGAAATTGAGGCCAGCAACCGCGCCTGCCCGATAAGTCTGGGCGCTATGGGCGCCCTCACCGCGGTAAACTACGACACCGAGCTCAACGTGGTGACCATGCACTACCGCATGGGCCGATACGCGATGAAAGCTTCGGCCATCGCCAATGCAACCACCGAACAGAAGCGTGAAATGGCCGCTTACCTCCGCAAGGACGAAAACCGCGCCCTGCTCAATCTCTTCAACGATGCCAATGCTTCCCTGGCCTTGAGTTTCCTAACCACCGATGCCACCGAGCCGGTGGTGCTTACGCTGAGCAGCGCCGAACTCCACGACATAGCCTCCGAAGCCGACCGACGCGACAATCTCCGCGTGCGCCTAGGAGAAATGGCCGAAACGGAAAACCGTCTCTGCCCGTCGGAAATCGGCCCGGGCATTACGGCGACGGCAGTTTTGCTCGACGGTGAGTTCTATACCTACGAAATTAAAGTGCCCGACAGCGTGGCTCTGGCCACTTCGGCCCAGCAGGCTGCTTTCCGGTCCCAGTTGGTGGCGAATCTGGATTCTGCCTCGGCCGACGCCTCAGTGGCTCCGACGCTGAGCCTGCTGCGTGACTTGGAGTACGGCATTCGGTACCGTATTTTCAATCCGACCGACTCCCTGACGTTTGTCATCGACATCACCCCGGCGGAAATCTGACGTTTCCGTCACGTTGCTCTCGGGCACGTTGATGTTGTGCTCTTCAAATATCCCGCGTGCGCGGCGGCCAAACTCCCGCGCCTGCGGGATTTCTGTTTCTTCGAGCGGAACAACGCGGAAGTTGGACCTCGGCGACGTGCCCGGCTCGGTGAATACGAGGCGATAGTCGGCGTCGACGATTTTAACATTCTCACCGGGCTTGCGGCATAGGCGCACACGAGCCACTGCCCCTCCTCGGGTGTCGGGCGTCTTCATATTCGATATGAAATTGCCCAATGAATAGACCAGAAAGAGCTGTTTGTCGGGGTAATAGCGATTTGGGCGAAGCTCCATTGGCTGAATCACATGCGGATGTCCGCCGATGATGATGTCAACTCCGAGGGCTTCGAGAAAGTCGGAGGTGCGGCGCTGGGTGGTGTTGGGAAGGAGCTTGTATTCATCGCCCCAATGTATGCACACGGCAATAAGGTCGGGCTGAGCGGCCTTGGCGGCTTCAACATCGGCGGCTATGAGTTCGCGGTCGATGTAGTCCACCACCACACCGTCGCGCGGTGTGATGCCGTTGGTGCCGTAGGTGTAGTTCAGGAAAGCTATTCTGATGCCGTTGACGGTCCGGATGAGCGGAAGGGCGGCGCCCCGGGCGGAGTCGTTGGAGTAGGTCCCCAAATGCGCAATACCTTGTTCGTCGAGGGTGGCTATGGTCGACCTCAATCCGCGAGGGCCGCGGTCGAGGGTGTGGTTGTTGGCCGTCAGACACATATCAAATCCCGCATCTTTCAGTGCCAGCGAGTACGACGCCGGCGCGCTGAAGCAAGGATAGCCGGCATACGGCGGACATCCCACGGGTGTCTCCAGATTGGCAACAGCATAGTCGGCGCTGCTGACCAGCGGCGTCACTGCTTCAAAACACTGCGAAAAATCGTAGTCGCCCGAGGCTGTCTTGGCAGCGTCGCGCTGGGCCACATGCTGCATGGCATCCCCCACAAAGAGAAGCTCGGCCTCGTCGTAGCCGAAAACGAGTCCCGCAAGGGTGAAATAAAGCGGCAGCAGCCAGTTCAGCATAGTGGTCAGCGACAGGCCTTGAGCGTGTTAAGCATCAGCGAGGCTATCGTCATAGGCCCTACTCCGCCCGGCACAGGGGTGATGAAGGAACACTTCGGCGCGACCTTCTCAAAGTCGACATCCCCGCTGAGCCGGAATCCGCTCTTGCGGCTTGCATCGGGCACACGCGTGGTGCCTACGTCGATCACTGTGGCGCCCGGTTTAACCATATCCTCCGTCACGAAACCGGGACGGCCCAGAGCGGCCACGAGTATGTCGGCCTGTCGACAGATGTCGGCGAGGCCTTCGGTGGCCGAGTGACAAACTGTAACGGTGGCGTCGAGACCTTTCTGCATGAGCATAGTGGCCAGAGGACGACCAACGATGTTGCTGCGGCCGATGATGACGGCTCTTTTGCCGCGCGTGGGTATATTGTAGCGCTTGAGCAACTCGACGATACCGGCCGGCGTAGCGCTGTGGAAGGCGTCGAGACCCACGGCCTGGCGCCCCACGTTGACGGGATGGAAGCCGTCGACGTCCTTAGCGGGGTCAATGGCTTCTATAACGGCCTGCTCGTTGATGTGCTTGGGCAGCGGGAGCTGAACTATGAAGCCGTCCACTTCGGGGTCTTCATTGAGGCGGCGCACTTCGGCAAGGAGGGTTTCTTCCGCCAGCGGGTTCTCCGGGGTGCTTTCGAAACGTATCAGCGACGACCGGAATCCGCATGCCTCACATGCCTTAATTTTATTGGCCACGTAGGACTCGCTGCCACCGTCGTGGCCCACGAGTATGGCGACAAGGTGCGGGGCGCGATGGCCGGCTGCCACCATTTCCTTTACTTTTTCAGCTATTTCGGCCTTGATGTCTGCGGCGGTCTTTTTTCCGTCGATAAGTGTCATATGAGTTGCGGTTTTGTGGTTTCCGGGTATGGTGTCAGCGGCGGCGCTGCATCTGCTGCGCCTGCTTCATCTGGCGCATCATGGCCTGAGGATTGGAGCCCATGGTGCTTACCTTGTGCATCATCTTGCGGATTTGGTCGAACTGCTTGAGAAGGCGGTTAACTTCCTGGATGGGTCGGCCAGAACCCTTGGCTATGCGCTGCACACGACTGCCGCGAAGCACGTCGGGATGTTCGCGCTCATAGGGCGTCATGGAGCCGATGATGGCCTCGATGCCCTTGAAGGCATCGTTGTCGATCTCTACGTCCTTGAGCGCTTTGCTCACACCGGGAATCATAGCTGCAAGGTCTTTGAGATTACCCATCTTCTTGATTTGGTTAATCTGCTTGAGGAAGTCGGTGAAGGTAAACTGGTTCTTGCGCAGCTTGCGGGCCAGTTCTTCGGCCTCTTTCTCGTCGTACTGCGCCTGGGCCTTTTCGACGAGCGAAACGATGTCGCCCATGCCGAGGATGCGGTCGGCCATACGCGCCGGGTAGAACACGTCGATGCCTTCGAGGCTTTCGCCCGTACCCACAAACTTGATGGGCTTCTGCACCACCGAGCGTATCGAAAGGGCTGCACCGCCGCGGGTGTCGCCGTCGAGTTTTGTGAGTACCACACCGGAGAAGTCGAGGCGGTCGTTGAAGGCTTTGGCGGTATTGACTGCGTCCTGACCGGTCATGGCGTCCACCACAAACAGGATTTCGCCGGGATCGATGGCGTTCTTGATGGCCTCTATTTCGTCCATCATCTGCTCGTCGACGGCAAGACGTCCGGCCGTGTCGACTATAACGAGGTCGTGTCCGTTGGCCTTGGCATACTCAACGCCGCGTTTGGCAATGCCTACGGGGTCTTTGACGCCATCCTCGGTGTAGACGGGCACACCGATGGTGTCGGCAAGTACTTTGAGCTGGTCGATGGCGGCCGGACGATAGACGTCGCCCGCCACCAGCAGTGGCTTCATATTTTTCTCGGCCTTGAGCTTCTTGGCAAGTTTGCCCGTGAAGGTGGTCTTGCCTGAGCCCTGAAGACCGCTCATCAGGATGATGGCGGGCTTGCCGCTCAGAGTGAGGGGCGCAGCTTCGCCGCCCATCAGTGAAGCAAGTTCGTCGTGCACAATCTTCACCATCAACTCTCCGGGCTTGATGGCGTTGATAACGTTCTGACCGAGCGCTTTCTGCTTGACGGTGTCGGTGAATGACTTGGCTACTTTGTAGTTTACGTCGGCATCGAGGAGGGCGCGACGCACATCCTTGAGCGTTTCGGCAACGTTGATTTCGGTGATGCGGCCCTGGCCTTTGAGGAGTTTGAAGCTGCGCTCTAACCTGTCGGAAAGTTTTTCAAACATATTGCGTTAAGGGTGAGGATTGTAGGTGGATTTATAATTTGTTGGTGGCGGTGTCCGGAAAGATAACCTTCGGCTTGAAGGTAGCGGCTTCTTCCGGAGTGATGGTGGCGTAAGCCATTATGATGACTACGTCGCCCGGCTGTACCAGACGAGCGGCGGCTCCGTTGAGGCACACTACTCCGCTGCCGGCTTCGCCCGGTATGGCGTAGGTCTCCAGGCGGGCACCGTTGTTGTTGTCGACGATGTAGACGTGTTCGCCGGGATAGATGCCGGCGGCTTCCATAAGCGCCGAGTCTATGGTTATACTGCCTATATAGTTCAGATTTGCCTCTGTCACCGACACTCTGTGTATCTTGGATTTCAGTACTTGAATAAACATTTTTGCGGTATGTTTACTTATAGCGTATGTTGTCTATCAGGCGAACGTTGCCGGCATATACGGTGGCACAGCCTACGGCGCCGTCGGCACCTGCGTCGGTCCATTTTTCGATGGGCTGCATGGTGAGGGCGTCGACTACGGAATAATATTCCGCCTCGAGGCCGTCGACGGCGTTGATGGCCTCCGTTACGGCACGCTCCACTTCTTTGGGAGATTTGCCCGATTTTTGCCAGTCGACGCTTTGAAGGAGTATACGGCGTATGGCAGGGGCGGCGGCGCGGTCGGCAGCCGTCAGGCGCACGTTGCGCGAACTAAGAGCCAATCCGTCGCTCTCCCGGACTATGGGGCAAGCCACTATGGTGAGGTCGAAGCCTTCCAGTTCCACCATTTTTTTGATTACGGCAATCTGCTGGAAGTCTTTCTCGCCAAAATATGAGCGGGTCGGAGTGGTCAAAGCAAAGAGTTTGCTAACTATCTGGCAAACACCGTTGAAGTGACCCGGACGCATGGCGCCCTCCATCACTTCCGCAACGGGTCCCAGAGCGAATTGGCGCGTGTCGGCTTCGGGATATACTTCCTCTACCGAAGGAATGAAAGCATAGTCCACTCCGGAGTGCTCCAGGAGCAGGCTGTCGGCTTCCTCCGTGCGGGGATAGGTGCGGAGGTCTTCCGGGTTGTTGAACTGTGTGGGGTTGACGAACACACTGACAACCACTATGTCGTTTTCGGCCCTCGCACGGTCCACAAGGCTCTTGTGGCCGGCATGAAGGGCGCCCATGGTGGGCACAAGGCCTATGCTAAGTCCTTGGCTACGGGCACTATCGAGCGCTTCGCGAAGGCGCTTGACTGTTCGGATAATTTCCATTTTTTCTATTTTGGCCTGATGGCCTGTTTTTCAGTCGGCAAAGTTAGCAATTAAATATGATATGGCAAAAAGTGTTTTGGCCGTGCGTTTATATTTTGTAACTTTGCAATGATTCCTTTCAAACACAATATGAAGTCATCCAAGCCTCGTTTCAAATTAAAGAAACCCAAGAAAATCAACGTCGCCGGTAAGCCGGAAGGTATGTCGGATGAGACATGGCAGCGTGCCTTGCGTCTAAACTCCGCCCAGCAGGAGTACTTCGGCATCGAGCAGGACGCAGAAAACCTGAATCTGTTCCGCGTGGGCAGTGCCCGAAGCGGGCAGACCTATTCGGTGGAGTTTTTTTGCCGAGGCTCCCGCTGGAACCGTTGCTCCTGCATGGATTTTCAAACCAACAGGCTTGGCACTTGCAAACACCTTGAGTTCGTCGGCATTTCCTCTTTTGGCCGCGGATCTCACCGGCAGCCGACCGAGCCTCAGTCGTCGGTCGTTATTGTGGATTATCCGGCCGGTCGAGTGATTCGCTTCCGCCCGGGAGTCAACACTCCTACGGAACTGAAAGAACTCGCCGAGGCGGTCTTCGATGCCACCGGGGCTTTGACCGACTTCAATTTCGACGCCGGCTCATTCATTAAAAAGGCTAAAAAACTGGAGCCGGAGTTCGTATGGGAGCCCGAAGCGCTCGACATGCTTCTACAACTCCGGGCAATCGGCCGCCGAAAGGCCATTTTGGCCGAGAAATACGCCGATTCCGACTTTACGGGCTTGCTGAAAATGCCCCTACTGCCTTATCAGGCCGATGGCGTGCGTTTTGCCTTCGAAGAAGGTCGCACTATCATTGCCGACGAAATGGGTCTGGGAAAAACCGTGCAGGCTATAGCAACAGCCGAGCTTCTGCGCCGCGAAGGCTTGATAGATTCCGTCCTTATCATCTGCCCGACTTCGCTAAAATACCAATGGCTGGCCGAAATCCGAAAGTTTTCCGACTCTACGGCGCTGGTGGTGGAAGGTATTATCACCAATCGGACCGAGCAGCTCGCCAATCCTGAATTCTTCTATAAAATAGTATCATACCAGGCTATTGCAAACAATGTCAACGCCGGTCACGTCCCCAAGCAGGATATGATTGTCTACGACGAAGTGCAACGTCTCAAAAACCGGGATACCAAAACCGGCATAGCGCTCCGTCATCTCGAGTCCGACTATGTGCTGGCGCTGACGGGCACGCCGCTCGAAAATAAAATCAACGAGCTTTATTCCGTCACTCAGTTTGTCGACCAGTTTGTGCTCGGGCCGTACTACAAATTCACCAAACTCACCACCAACTTCGACGAGCGGGGCCGAATCGTGGGCTACAAGAATCTGCACACCATAGCCGATATGCTCAGCCACACGATGATACGTCGCAAAAAGGCCGACGTCAAGCTGCAGATGCCATCGCGCACCGACACCCGTCTTTTTGTGCCGATGACCAAAGAACAGATGGCCATCCACGGCGAGCTTGCCCAGCAAGTCACTATGATTGTGGCAAAGTGGAATAAGTTCAGATTCATCTCCGAAGCCGACCGTAAGCGGCTGCTGCTGTTGCTGTCGATGATGCGAATGGTATGCGACAGTACTTTCATCCTCGACCAGAAAACGCGCCACGACACCAAAGTCGACGAAGTTCTCGGCATCATAGAAAATATTCTTGCCACCGACGACGGCAAGATTGTGGTCTTCAGCCAATGGGAGCGTATGCTCCGGCTTGTGGCCCAAACGCTGGAGAAGGAAGGCGTGCCCTTCTGCTTCCTCCACGGCGGTGTGCCTTCTATAAAGCGGAAGGAACTCATCGACCGTTTCCGCGAAGATCCCGAATACCGCGTTTTCCTCTCCACCGACGCCGGCGCTACAGGTCTTAACCTGCAAAGCGCCTCAACGCTGGTAAATGTGGATTTGCCGTGGAATCCCGCCGTCCTCGAGCAGCGTATAGCACGTATCTACCGTTTGGGGCAGGAAAATCCCGTCCAAATCATCAATATGGTGGCAAAAGGCACTATCGAGGAGCGCATGCTGGACACTCTGAAGTTCAAATCGAACCTTGCCGCAGGTATTCTCGACGGCGGCGAGGACGTTGTTTTCCTCGAAAGCAGCAAGTTCGCCAAGATAATAGAAATCGCTCAGGAAGTCACCGCTGCAGACCTACCGGCCCAACCGGAAGAACAGCACGAGCAGCCGAAGAAGACGCCTAAGACGCCTGCTGCCCCTGCCGAATCCGAGGCCACACCTCAGCCTCAGCCCGAACCTCAGCCCGAACCTCAACCTAAACCTCAGCCTCACCCCGCTCCCCCTTCGCCCGCGCCTAAGGTCCCGTCCTCTCCCGAGGAGGCTCGCCGCGTGGTGGCCGGCGCCATGGACTTTCTCGGCACTCTGGCCAATATGCTCAAAGAGCCGGAGTCGACCAAGGCGTTGGTGGATGCTCTGGTGACCGAAGACCCCGAAACCGGAAAGGCTACGCTGAGCATCCCCGTGCCCGACAAGTCGACGGTAGCCAATATGCTCTCGGCACTGGGCTCGCTGCTCAACAAATAGCGCCACCCCGGGTGATCCGGAATGGCGCCTTGTACGGTCTGACTGCGCTCGGTCAGGGTTGTGCCTGCTCCGCAAGGTAGCGGCGGAGGTCGCTCCAGCGGTAGTGCTTGGGCGCTACGGGCTCTACCGGCAGCGCTATATCCTTTTCGTTGAGGTAGATACGCACTATGTATTCATCGGGCGTACCGGCTTTGGCCTCATTGCGGTAGAATACCATCTGAAGGTTGGCGGCCATCGGCGACACGCGGAAGTCGGCATACTCCGAAGCCAGATCTTCGGGTCGCTCTATGTCGGTGTAGCAACCTTCGAGCTTCATAAGCGCGGTCAAGGGGATGATATTGCCGTCGTGGCCGAAGCGCAGGGTTGCGCCGTGGCGACCTTGAGCGATGTAGTCGTCGGCGGTGTCGATGATGTTGTTGAGCAGATTCTTGGCGTTGGCCGTAAACTGACCCTCTGCGGGGGCGTAGGAGGAGTTGCGTCCGAAGAAGCCGAAGTTGGCGGTCTGCCAGAGGTTATAGGCTTCGTCGGGAGTGAAGAGCGGGAAGAAGTCGATGTCGGTCTCCATGTTCTGCATATCGGCGGCCAGCCAGTAGAGGCTCCACATAAGGTCGTCCTGATCTACCCACCGATTGAGATAAGCGCGGTCGGCGAAAAGTGTGCCCATAAGGCGTTCGGGCTGAGTATTGGCGCGGCTGAAGCGGCGATAGTCTTGATAGTACGGGCCTTTGTTGCTTGCATAGGGTCCGCTTTCCGGACTGTGGTAATTGAGATATACCATGGTGCGCTCTCCCGACTCGCGGGGTATTTCCAGTCCGGGATAAAGCTCCTTGAGACCTTCCATAAAGGCGAACATAGAGTGTGCGCATCGCATAATCACAGTCGAGGCTGCCGTAACATCGGCTCCCTCAGCGAAGACTGCCGGATATGCCAGCCCCATTCGGCGGGCTATGCCTTTGTGCTGACGTGTTCCCAGCGGCGATAGTTCTCCGCCCCGGCCCCGGGCTTCGACCCAGACGGTGTCGAGCTGGCGCCGCAGTTTTTCGCCGGCTTCGGTGAGTGCGCCCGCCTGCGAGGCATCGGCCAGTACGTCCATTATTTTGGTGTAGTCGCGGTCGCTGATGAGATATCGCGAGCCGTGCCGCCCGTAGTGGCTGATGTAGAATGGTTCGTAACCGTCGGGGGTGCCAAGGCCGTAGTCGGGAGTTATTTCATCGGTAGGATATGCGTAGTACACGCCGGCGGCCCGAAGAGGCTTTTCGTCGATGTCGGCGCGGGCATCGCGGGCGTAGGCACCGGCGGAAAACAGCAGAACCGCCGAGGTAAGTATGATTTTTAACATTGCAGTGTGTGGTTGGTTTGTCGGATAGTCGGCACTTAATCACCGGCGCTTGCGGAATAGCGGCGACACCCATTTGAAGATTTTGAAGGCCAGCATAGCGTACTCCGCGAAGGTGAAAACACCCGCCACTCGTCCTACCACGCCGTGAGTGCCGATGAACGGTGCCTTGCGCCGAACATTGTCGACCCCGGCGCCCATACGGTATTTTTCAATCTCCATACGCGTCTGGACAACAATGCGACGCATCTGGATTTCCCGAAGGGTCATACCCTTCCAGCCGGGTGTCTGCGTTTTAGGAAAGGGGGGCAGGTTTATCATTTTCGGTAGAAGGTGTGGTTACGGCCGGCGGTTCAACAAGCAGCGAGCTGATGAAGCGGGCAATGGGGTCTACAACAAGTTGGCGCTTGAGAGCTACGAAAACGCCGATGAGCACAATATAGAAACCGGCTACCGCAAGGAAGGCCCACACGGGGCTGAAGTAAGGAACCAAAAGGTAGCTGATGCCTATTGAGATGAAAACCAGAGCAACAACGGCCAGAATGACCAAAACGGCGCACACAGCGACCGCACTGAGCAGTCGTGTGAGCTTTTCGGCCAGTCCGAGCCGCGTGTCCTCGATGAGCAGTTTCACATAGCGCGTCACTGCCGCCATGAGCCCGGATGTGCTGTTGGTACTGGATTCTGTCATAGATTGTGGTAATGCCCGGATCTTCGGGTCCGGGCTGTGGGGTGTGTGATGAATGTCTCGGCGGGGCGTCCCGGCCGACGCTCGGCCGGGACTCGCCGGAAGTATTATTTTTTGTCTCCGCTCTCGACTTGGTTGGCGATCATCTCTACCAGTTCGTCGATTTCGTCGGCAGCTATGATGCCGCGCTTCTGGAGCTGTATTTTGATGCGGGCGCGCAGTTCCTCACCGGTGACGGGGGTGAGAAGCGCGGTGGCCAGAGCGCCTACGGCGGCGCCGGCTATGAACGTCATGAGTCCTTTCATGTCTGAATGTTTTTAGTATGCGGTGCGGGGTGAGAGGGCGTTCAAGCACAGGCTTGAACGCTTCTGTCACTTCACTTCTTTGATTTCCTCGGCGATTTGGTCGGCAAGGGTGTCGAGCTCGCGGTCTTTGATGCCGGGCACGTGGCTGCGTACAAAGTTTTTGATTGCTTCGCGGGTGTCGCTGCCCTTCTGAGGGGCCAGAAGAAGTGCTGCGGCTGCGCCTACCAGTGCTCCGCCGACGGCGGCTATTACAAGAGGAAGTCCTTTCATCAGTGCTTGAGTTTTTGTGTTGTTAATTCTGTTTGTTGAAGGGGCGTTTGGTCGCCCGGTATGCACTTCCAACGCCATCGGGAGTACTTTTGTTCACCCGGTCCGCGTTTTGCTGTGGCAAATATAGCATTCTTATTCCACTTGGCAAAATTTTAGGGCCGCTGCCTCAGGGCAACCGCATCAAAATTTCCAAAGGTTCTACCATCCGGAGATGACGTTTGCCGAGTTTTTTATTAATAAAC
>ENA-ORLW01000723-ORLW01000723.1-human-gut-metagenome-genome-assembly--contig:-NODE-723-length-44039-cov-15.212797_pt1 | contig 44039 bp, 54 predicted proteins | sample MGYA00243017_ERZ508829 | MGnify/ENA primary metagenome ERZ508829 (study PRJEB26277, sample SAMN04329776) | human gut metagenome | biome: human-associated habitat | host: Homo sapiens | place: USA...
AGGTAAAGCGGGGTTCCAGCTCCGGCGGCTGCGCGTCGGCCGCGTGCGCGATGCGCACATCCGCGCTGTGGACCTGCCGCGCATACACCGCGCGTGTCAGATCCAGCCCGGCGGCCGCGCCGAGACGCCGCCAGTTTTCGCGCACGTTTTCCGGCGTGTCGCCGCGGCGGACGCTGAGATTCAGGCTCTCGAGCACGCCGGTGCTCACGCCGCCGAGGCGGGTGGAAAAGGCGTGGCGCGCCGCGATGTTCGGCGCGGTCAGGTACGCTGCACCGCACGCAGCGTGCAGCGGAAAAGAGACTTCGTTATGCATTCTTGCCGCAGCAGTCCTTATACTTCATGGGCAGGCCGTTCGGGCGCAGCTTGCCGCACGGGCACGGGTCGTTGCGGCCGGGCTTCTTGACGCGGCGGACGGGCTTTTTCTTCTCGCTGTCGTCCCCGCCGGCGTTGGTCGCAGCGCCGCGGGCGACGGTCTTGCGCTCGAGCTTCTGCTCGCGGCGCACGCGCACTGTGAACAGGCGGCGCACCGTTTCGCTCTGGATGCCGTTGACCATCTCGTCGAACATGTCAAAGCCGGCGCGCTTGTATTCATCGACCGGCTTGACGTTGCCGTAGGCGCGCAGGCCGATGCCCTGACGCAGATCGTCCATGGCCTCGAGGTGATCCATCCAGTATTCATCGACCACGCGCAGCATGACCACGCGCTCGAGCTCGCGCATGAGCGGCGTGCCGTCCGGCTGCAGGCCGAAGGATTCCTCACGCGCGGCGTAGGCCTGCATAGCACAGTCATACACGGCGTCGGCAAGCGTGTCGGGCGTGAGCTTATGCAGCTCCTCGGCCGTATAGCTCAGGTCGCACGGGAAGAGCTTTTCAAGCGGGGCAAGGATCTCGTGCAGATCCTTATCGTTTTCGGGGTGGTGCTCGGCCATGCCGGCGGCGATGTCGCCGGTGATGACGGTGCGGATCATGTGCTGGACGTGCTCCTGCAGGTCCTCGCCGTCGAGCACCTTGCGGCGCTCTTCATAGATGACGTTGCGCTGCACGTTCATGACATCGTCGTACTCGAGCACGTTCTTACGGGCCTGGAAGTTGCGGCTCTCGACCGTGCGCTGGGCCTGCTCAATGGCGTTGGAGAGCATCTTGTGGTCGAGCGGCGTGTCCTCGTCGACGCGCAGCGTCTCCATCATGCTCTGCATGCGCTCGGAGCCGAACAGGCGCATGACATCGTCCGTGAGCGCGATGTAAAAGCGGCTCTCGCCGGGGTCGCCCTGACGGCCGGAACGGCCGCGCAGCTGGTTGTCAATGCGGCGGGACTCGTGCCGCTCGGTGCCGATGATATACAGGCCGCCGGCCGCGCGCACGCGGTCCGCCTCTTCATCAATGCTCTTTTTATGCTCGGCCATGCGCTCGGCAAACAGGGCGCGGGCCTTGAGGATCTCCTCATCCTCGGTCTCGGCATAGCCGGTGGCCTCGGCGATGACCTCCTCCGTGAAGCCGGCCTTGCGCAGGTCGGCCTTGGCCAGATACTCCGCGTTGCCGCCGAGCATAATGTCCGTGCCGCGGCCGGCCATGTTCGTCGCGATCGTGACGGCACCGAACTTACCGGCCTGCGCGACGATCTCGGCCTCTTTCTCGTGGTGCTTGGCGTTGAGGACGTTGTGCGGGATGCCCGCTTTGCGCAGGAGCTTCGAGAGCTGCTCGCTCTTTTCGATCGACACCGTGCCGACCAGCACCGGCTGGCCCTTCTCGTGGCAGACGCGGATCTGCTCGATGATGGCGCGCAGCTTGCCGGTCTCGTTTTTATACACGACGTCGGGGTTGTCGATGCGGATGACGGGCTTGTTCGTCGGGATCTCGATGATGTCGAGATTATAGATGGCCGCAAACTCCTCCTCCTCGGTCATGGCCGTGCCGGTCATGCCGGAGAGCTTGCCATAGAGACGGAAGTAGTTCTGGAACGTGATGGTCGCGAGGGTCTTGTTCTCGCTCTGCACGCGCACGTGCTCCTTGGCCTCGATGGCCTGGTGCAGACCGTCGCTGTAGCGGCGGCCGAGCATGAGGCGGCCGGTGAACTCATCGACGATGATGACCTCGCCGTCTTTGACGACGTAGTCAATATCGCGCTTCATGATGCCGTGGGCGCGGATGGCCTGGTCGATGTGGTGCACGAGCGTGGCGTTTTCGATATCCGCGAGGTTTTCGAGGCCGAAGGCCGTCTCCGCCTTGGCGATGCCGCGGGCGGTGAGCGTCGCGGTGCGGGCCTTTTCATCAACGACATAATCGGCGTCGAGATCCTCATCCTCCTCTTCCTTATCGTCGATGGAGGCGTAGGACTTGCACTTCAGGCGGGCGGCAAAGTCCTCCGCCTGGCGGTAGAGGTCGGTGCTCTCGTCGCCCTGGCCGGAGATGATGAGCGGGGTGCGCGCCTCATCGATGAGGATGGAGTCCACCTCGTCGACGATGGCGAAGGCGTGGCCGCGCTGCACCATCTGGGACTTATAGATGGCCATGTTGTCACGCAGGTAGTCAAAGCCCATCTCGTTGTTCGTGCCGTAGGTGATGTCGGCCGCGTAGGCCTGCTGGCGCTCGGCGCTCGACATGTCGTGCACGATCAGGCCGACGCTCAGGCCGAGGAAGCGGTAGACCTTGCCCATCCACTCGCTGTCGCGGCGGGCGAGGTAATCGTTGACGGTGACGATGTGCACGCCCTCGCCAGTGAGCGCGTTGAGGTACGCCGGCAGGACGGCGACGAGGGTCTTGCCTTCGCCGGTCTTCATCTCGGCGATGCGGCCCTGATGCAGCACGATGCCGCCGATGAGCTGCACGCGGAACGGCTTCATGCCCAGCACGCGCCACGCGGCCTCGCGCGCCGTGGCAAACGCCTCCGGCAGCAGGTCATCGAGCGACTCGCCGTCGGCGTAGCGCTGCCTGAACTCGTCGGTCTTGGCGCGCAGCTGCTCGTCCGTGAGCGCGGCGTACTCGTCCGACATGGCTTCGATTTTATCAGCGATCGGATAGAGCCGCTTAAGCTCATGGTCGCTGTGAGAACCAAATATTTTTTTGAGAAAACCCATTTGTTGACACTCCTTGTCCAGTGTAATTTAGGATTATACCATACATTTATGAATAAAAAAAGAGTGAATCGGCCCCGCAATAAATTTTTACCGGATCGGGCATTTTCCCATTGCCGGAATGCGCCGAATGCTGTAGAATATATGTTTGTTTGATAGCTTGAGACAGAGGAGAGAAAGATCTATGCAGGCGATCGGCTTTGACAACAATAAATACCTCCAGATGCAGTCGGAAAAGATCCGCGAGCGCATCAGTCAGTTCGGCGGCAAGCTGTATCTGGAGTTCGGCGGCAAGCTCTTTGACGACTACCACGCGTCGCGCGTGCTGCCGGGCTTTGCCCCCGACAGCAAGGTGCGCATGCTCATGGAGATGCGCGACGAGGCGGAGATCATCATCGCCATCTCGGCCGACGACATCGAGCGCAACAAGCGCCGCGGCGATCTCGGCATCACCTATGACGACGACACCCTGCGCCTGATCGACGCGTTCCAGGGCTGCGGACTGTACGTCGGCAGCGTCGTCATCACGCACCACCGCGGCCAGCCCGCGGCCGAGAAGTTCCAGCGCCGGCTCGAGGCGCTCGGCATCCGCGTGTACCGGCACTACATCATCCCGGACTACCCGTCCGACGTGGCGCGCATCGTCAGTGACGACGGCTTCGGCCGCAATGACTATATCGAGACGGCGCGCAGCCTCATCGTCGTGACCGCGCCCGGCCCCGGCAGCGGCAAGATGGCCACGTGCCTGAGTCAGCTCTACCACGAGCACAAGCGCGGCGTGTGCGCGGGCTACGCCAAGTTCGAGACGTTCCCGATCTGGAACCTGCCGCTGCGCCACCCCGTGAACCTCGCCTATGAGGCAGCGACCGTCGACCTCGACGACGTGAACATGATCGACCCCTTCCACCTCGAGGCCTACGGCGTGACGACCGTCAACTACAACCGCGACGTGGAGATCTTCCCCGTGCTCAACGCCATGTTCCAGCGCATCTACGGCAGCTCGCCGTACAAAAGCCCCACGGACATGGGCGTGAACATGGCGGGCTATTGCATCAGCGACGACGATGTCTGCTGCGCCGCCGCCAAACAGGAAATTCTGCGCCGCTACTACGCCACCGCCTGCGCGCAGCTGCGCGGTCTGTGCGCCCCGGTCGAAACGCAGCGGCAGGAGCTGCTGCTCAACCAGCTCGGCCTGACGGCGGCCGACCGCCCGGTCGTGGGCGCGGCGCTCCGGCGTGCCGAGGAGACCGGCGCCCCCGCCGTCGCCATCGAGGTGCCCGACGGCACGATCATCACCGGCAAGACCTCTTCCCTGCTCGGCGCGAGCTCGGCCTGCCTGCTCAACGCGCTCAAGTACCTCGGCGGCATCCCGAAGGACGTCACGCTCATCTCGCCAGAGATCATCGAGCCAATCCAGCACCTGAAGGTGGAGCATCTGGGCAATCACAACCCGCGCCTGCACACCGACGAGGTGCTCGTCGCGCTGAGCATCTGTGCGGTGAACGACCCGACCGCCGAGATCGCCATGCAGCAGCTTGAAAAGCTCGCGCACTGCGAGGCGCACTCGTCCGTCATCCTCTCGCATGTGGACGAAAACGTGTTCAAAAAGCTCGAGGTGAACATCACGTTCGAGCCGCGCTTCCAGACCAAAAAGCTCTTTCACCGCTGAAACAACCGGGGGGACGGCCTGCGCCGTCCCCCCGGTTTGCGATTTTTTCGCATTTTGAACAGGTTTTGCTTGACAAACACCGCGCAGGGATGGTATATTCGTAAAGCTGAATGTGGGACGACCTCTGCGGGTGTAGTTCAATGGTAGAACACCAGCCTTCCAAGCTGGATACGTGGGTTCGATTCCCATCACCCGCTCCATACCTTCTGGGCGGGCAGCCAAATATTGCATGCGCGCCAATAGCTCAGTTGGATAGAGCAACTGCCTTCTAAGCAGTAGGCCGGGGGTTCGAATCCCTCTTGGCGTACCATTTCAGATCTATGGTGGGTATAGCTCAGCTGGGAGAGCACCGGATTGTGGTTCCGGGTGTCGAGGGTTCGAACCCCTTTACCCACCCCACGAAATCGGGGATTGGGAGTGATCCCGATCCCCGTTGATTTTGCCCCGATATTGGGATGTAGTGTAATGGTAACACACCAGACTTTGACTCTGATATCGTGGGTTCGAATCCCGCCATCCCAGCCACGTCAGCCGCGAATCGCTCCGCTGGATCCGCGTCTGAGTATTTGTTGGGTGCGTCTGATGTTTTGGATAGCGGATAACTTTTCACACCGATATGCCCCAGTAGCTCAGTAGGCAGAGCACCTGCCTTTTAAGCAGGGTGTCCGGGGTTCGAATCCCCGCTGGAGCACCAAAAAGAAACCGTTGAAATTTCAAGAAAACCTTGATTTTTCAACGGTTTTTTCATTTCCATTTCGGCGCGCTCTGGAACGTTTTGAGACGCAAACTGTTGTCAAAAGTGTTGTCAAAATTCAGGGTCAAAAACGGCCGCGTGATTATCCCACGATTTGCTGATACAGTATTCTGACTCGCTTCCCTCGCTGCTGTAGTATCCGCTGCACACGATTGTAATCTTTGACAGATATGATGGGCGCGTGACGTCCCTTGTACAACTGGCCCTTATAGCTGTTATAACCGGCGTACACCGGGCAGGTAAGCACCCGCCGAATGGACTCGGCCGTCTGCACCTTGCCACGCTTCCCAGTGTAGCCGCGTAATCTGCACAACTCGGCAACGGCCGACAGATTGCGGTATTCCGTGTAACGATCGAAAATATACCGCACGCGCTCCGCTTCCGCTGGGTTGATTTTCAGGCTGTCCTTGCCGTCGAGGTCATAACCAAGTACTTCGTTGCATGTTCGCTTTCCCTGCGCTGCGCGTTCCGCAATCGCCGCGCTGACACGTTCGGCCGTAAATTCTCGTTCCATCTGGGCAAAAACCCCGAGCATACCCATCATTGCGCGCCCGGTCGGCGTGGTCGTGTCAAAAGCCTCCGTATAGCTGATTAACCCACAGTTGTGCGCCGCAAACAGCTCCCACACGCTGTATAAGTCAGCAACGCTGCGCGTTAACCGGCTCAGCGCCCAGACGCACACAACATCAATTTTCCCGGTTTGTACATCGGACAGCAACCGCAGCATTGCCGGGCGGTGCTTGATGTCTTTCGCGCTGATACCCTCATCGGCGTACACGTCCACCACATCATAGGCGCGGCCATTGCACCACTGCATCAAGCTCTTGCGCTGGGCGGCGAGGGAATATCCCTCTGCCGCCTGCTCGCTTGTTGATACACGGATATAGATTGCCGCACGCATTACTGATCGTCATCCTCGAGGCTCAGGCCGAGTGCCTTGAGAGCCGCGGCGCCCATGCGCTGTGCGGGGATCATATCGCCGTCACTGTCAATGATGCATGCATTGCTCCCGCTGATCTCGTCGTAAAGCTCGGTAAGCGTGGGCGGCTCTGCCTCGCCGCTGTACGGCCACTCGGACGCGATGCGCTCGACAAGGTCGCCGTCCCACGCTCTCCACGCCGTCGGATCTGCGGCAAGCTCCTGCAGTGCGTCGGCCAAAATGCCGCGCTGACCATACTCCCAGTTTTCAAAAATGGCGACCGGCTTGCAATCGTCGTCGAGGATAGCGAGCATAACGGCGCCGCCGTTATTTTCGTAGACTTCGTACTTCATAGTGTTTCCTCCTTGATTTTTCTGCCTTACTCGGTTTATAATCAAGGTGGCCGGGGTAAGGCTCCCGGCTCACCTTCTCGGGTGCGAGTAGCGGGGCTTTGGTCGGTGCCGCTACTCTTTTTGTTTACTCATGCATGATGCGCTTGACGCTCTCGCGAAGTTCTTCAAGCGTTTCGCACTTCTCGATGAGTTCGAGGATTGCTTTCAGCAGCGCCTCTGTGACGTTCATCTCGGTCATTCCCTCACTTCCTTTCGTAAGAGGTTCCCCTCTGCCTTACGAGTATTATTATAAACTAAACGGTTTATAATGTCAACCCTGTATTTTAGCTTTTTCGGATATTTCAGAAAATTCTTAGTTGACACGTTAAACTAAATAGGTTATGCTATCTAACAGAAGGAAGTGATACCGTGACAGCGCGGCAAATAATTGAAATGAAGCTTGCGTATTTTGGGATTACAAACTCCGAGCTAGCGCGACGGCTCGGATGGTCCCCCCAGCTGCTTAACAAACGGCTGAATACCGGGAAATTTACCGTAGAAGAATGGGAGCGCATCGGAGAAGCACTCGGCTGCAAAGTCAACATCAAGTTTACGCTGCCAGATGGCACAGAAATTTAAAATCACAAGGCCGCCGGAGCACTTACGCTCCGGCGGCCTTGCTATGCCCGATTATTTATTGTCCGTCAGCTGCTTGACGCTCTGGTTAAGCCCCGTCGCCGCCCAGCCGGACACGATGCCGACGGCGGCAGCGTTAAGCCAGTCGTGCGCCGGAAAGTCCGGCACGCCCATCGCCCAGGCGACGACGCCGAGGATCAGGCCGGCCGCGCCGCAGATGATGGGGATCCATTTATCGGCCACGCTGGTGGCCTTGACGGCCATGCCCAGCAGATACGCGATGGCGGTGATCGCCGCCACAGATGCAATACCAAGTTCCATTTTTATCATCCTTTCTTTATCATTTCTCCCGCGTCGGAAGCTGCATAAATTTCGTGCGGATGTCGTCCATCACGCCGTTTGCGCCGAGAGTATGGTAGTGCCCCCAGCAGTTTTCAAAATTTTGCCTTGCGTAGATCGGGGCATAGCCCCGATCCGACCATTTGTTGTAGTCGGAGATCATCTGCGCGCGCAAAAGCGCCTGCACGCCGAGCTTTGTCGCCGCTGTGTCCGCGCGATCGTGCTGGATCTGCGCCGCCAGATGCCGGATCATGGCCAGCAGTGCCGCGATCAGCAGCGACGGGACGCCCAGCAGGCACAGCCACTGATATGTAGTCACTTGGCGTCACCGTCCATCATCCGCTGACACACGATCATCGTGCGCAGCATATCCAGCGAAAGATCCAGCTTGCCGCCGCCCGTACCGGCCAGCGCGCCGCGGTCAATCAGCCGCTGCGTCTCCTCGCGCGCCCATGCGGGCACGTCGTCCAGGCTGTAATAGCGCGGGTTGCGTGCCTCGGCATAGCGCATGCCGATGATCGCGCCACGGATCATGTCCTCCGACACATTAAGGTCGCCGTTGTCGCCCTGCAGCGCGCCGGAGTCCACCAGCTGCGCCGCCTCCTCACGGTAGTAGCTCGGCATCTCGTCGATGCTGTGGTATCTGATCATATCGTCGTCCTCCTCGACTGTATTTTTTGCGGCCATCGCCTCGGCGACGGCGGCACGAAATCCGTCCATCGTCAGCCCAAAGGCCCGCCACAGATGCGTAGGGTCTGCGTGGCGACTGGCCACTCCTAGCGCCGCGCCCTCGGCGTGGCTGATGATGACGCCATCGGCCAGCGGGTCGAGCGCGTACTGCTCGCACAGCTGCGCAAACAGCTCCACCGCCGCTGCATACGTCCCGCGCACGTGCGCCTCGGTCGCGGCCGGGTCAAGGTCGCGCCAGCTCGCGCCGCCGGTGTAGACGATGCTCGCGGGCTCCGTCATCTCGATACCGATGTGGGTCTGGTTGGCGCTGCCCCCGCAGTGCCACGCACGCAGGTTGTACGGCAGCGTGTGGTAGTACGTGCCGTCGCGCTGCACAAAGCCGTGCACGCACACGCTCTGGCCGTCCGGCTGATACGTGTTATATCGGTGTGCCATGACCGCCGCGTTGGGCTGCGGGCAGCCGATGCTATGCAGCATGATGCCGCGCGGTTTAAGCGGCGTACCAATCTGGTAGCACTTGTTTTGCGTTGCGTATGCTTCGATGATTTCCATTTGCTCGTACTCCTTTCCGGGATTATAGCGCGAGAATTTTATCTATAAAATCACACGCAAAGATTTTGCCCGACTGGCCACTTTTCGTTTGGATCGCGCTGGAGATACCCGCAAACAACTCGCCAAGGTTTTCTATGTACTGAACTTTCTGCGAATCCGCAAATGCCGTCACGTGCTTGTCCATCCAATCCTTGCTCGGCTCCAAACCAGCGCCAAAGGCGGCGGTCAGGTCGATCAGCATACAACTTGTGAACCAAAACGGCGTGTTCTTTCCGTTATTGTTGTTGTAATCGAAGCGGCAAGGGTAACTGCCATTGCTAAAACTTGTGCGCTCGAATACCGCTGACAGGCGCACCCACGTTTCCGCCGCAACATTAAAAGCCATGTTTTGCGCTGCACAAGGCTCGGCAACCGGCCAATACCAATCGCAAGTGCCCTGTGTAGCCGACGCGAACCGCACCTTGAAGCTGATATAGTACTTGTGTGATGCAACCAGATTGTGCGCTGCGGATGTCAGTGTCACCTCGCCCGCGCCGGAAGGGATGATCTTGATACTGGACGCGGCACCGTCACCCGGCGTGATGCTAGATAGCTGCCACGAGCAGTTTCCGCGCGTGGCCGGAAACCAACCCTTGCCGTTATTTGCCACGATATTAGTCATAGATACAGTGGTAGCCATGGTATACCCCCTTAGTACGCGCTGTTGATTGCCGCTATGATCGCAGCATCAACGTAGGATTTGATTGCGTTGGTAATCCCAAGATCGGCAAAAAGTTCGGACGGGGTGCGATAATACACCCAGCCGCTGTCGTCCAGCACGGCGATCTTGCCCGGTGTACGCCCCAGATCGCTAGCGGCAGTGGATTGCAACCATGTGCCCGTGATGTACTTGCCAGTCAGGTTGCCGGTCAGCGTGCCGCCGGTCTTGTCCAGTTTGGCGTTCAGTGCAGTCTTGTCCGCCTTTGCATCCAACGCGGTCTTGTCGGCCTTGGCGTCAATCGCTGCCTTGACAGCTTTATTCTGCACCGGGTTGGCGCTGGTGCTGGATAGCGCTGCGTCCACGGTGATATTGCTGCCAGCAGCAGCCACCTTGTCGTCGACGTACTGCTTGACGACGTGGTTTGCGACGGGGTTGTTTGACGACCCAGACATGGCACTGTCAATGGTGATCTTTGTTGCACCCGCCGCGATTCCGTTCAACTTAGTTTTATCCGCCTTGGACATCAGACCGTTGGCGGACGTGGTTGCCGCCGCCGTTCCGGCTTTACCGGCCAGTGCTGCGGTAATCACCTTGTTCTGCACCGGGTTTGTGCTGGTCGCCGACAACGCATTATCAACGTCCACGCCGCCGCTCGCAGCGATTTCGGCGATTTTTGCCTTGACGTAGGCTACGTTTGTTGCATAGTCCGTCTGTGCATCTGTCGGGGTTTCAAGGCCCGCTACATACACAGGGACGTTTTCAGGCCCACCATCAAGAGTAAGCGTGTAGTCGTTGCTTTTTTCGCTTGGCGTAATGTTTACAACACTTGCCCCGTCATCATGCCCGATTGCCTGCAACATTACAACGCCATCGATAAACGCGTGCTTTTGGCTGACCGCCCCAATGTTTTGGCTCGCGCGAAACTTCTGATCGGATGTCAGTTTTTGCGTTTCATCGTACCGAACAGCGCCTTCTCCTGTCGGGATGTCTATGGTCACATCTTTTGAACCGCTAAACTGCGCCTCGGCAGCGCCAGTGAATTTCAGGATGCCGGGAGTGCTTGCAAGCAAATCATATTCGGACTTTCCCCATATTGTACCCGCATATGTACCGCCAGCCGATGCAGTATACGCCAGTCTTGTATTTGGTTCCCAAAATCCATTGTCCTTTGTGGTTTGGAAAATATACTTGGTGCTCCCATCACCCGGCAACTGCACTCGATGCAACGGGATGATTGTATCCACAACCTTGATCGCGCAGGCGGTTGGAACACCTTTCAGTTTTTCATGCAACTGTGCAGGTGTGATGTCAAATGTCTCTCCATCCGTGGATGTAGCGACAATGTCGTACATACTGTCCAGCTTTTTCTTATCGGCAGCAGACATCAGGCCATTTGCACTGGCCGTAGCAACGGTGGTATCTGCCTTGTTATCCAACGCCGTCTTGTCCGCTTTGTTATCCAGCGCGGCCTTGACGGCCTTGTTCTGGACTGGATTCGTGCTGGACGCATCAAGCGCCGCGTCCATGATGGTTTTGTTTGCCCCGTACTCGATACCACCAAGTTTGCTCTTGTCAGATGCAGACATAAGGCCGTCTGCTTCTGCCGTTGCCACCGTCTTGTAAGCCTTTGCATCAAGCGCTGCTTTTAGCACCCTGTTTGAGACTGGATTATCGGAATTATCGAGCAAAAGTCTGTCCACCGTTGTTCTAGTTGCACCGGTAGCAATGCCGTTTAGCTTGGTCTTATCAGAAGCAGACATTAAGCCATTTGTAGCCTCTGTAGCCACTTCTGTAACAGCATCTACTTTTTTCATTTCCCACTTGTGCTTGTTGACCACAAGCGCCTTTCCATCATCGGAATCATCCGGGTTCGGGTCGGGGAGATAATCCGCATACAGGTAAACGCTAGCAGAGCCGAGCGCGCTGATACTTAGTACGACAGGAGCGCCAGCGAGTGTCCCTGTGAACTCATACATGGAGTTACCAAGAGCAGACACATAACCAGTTGTGAACGACAGAGGAAAACCGCCGGTGTTGTCATGGATTGTAATATTGAATTTCATTGGCTTGTTCGCCGCAAGATTCGCAAGAATGGAATCGAAACTTGCGTCAAAGGTCACTGCAAATTTATGCGCGCCTTCCGATGCGTCATAGCCCACATCGGACACGTTGGTAGAAGTTACGGTAATGACCTCGTACCCCACAGCGTGGCCATCCACATACGCTTTTGTGGCCGCGTCATTGTCTCCGGTAGGCGTGCCAACAGCGAGACGGGCGTATTGTGTCCCGCCGCCAGATACAGGGCTTGTAACCTTTGCCGCGTTCTCACCGGACGCGCCGAAAGAAATGCTTTCTTCCGTCGCTGGATCGTGCAGTGTAACAATCGGTGCCATCAGAAGCATATCCGAGCTGATTTCGCTCCCTGCTTTGATGGAACTGGAAAATTCCGAACTCATCCCGACCTTTAGGCCACCGGTGATCTCGGCACTGCCGTCGATTTTTCCGCCAGTCTTGTCGTACTTTTTTGCTGTCATGGCCTTAATCAGCGCAACCAACTTGGCCGCCGCCAGCGGCCCAACCGCTTTGTTATTATCTTCCATTGTAGTGCCCCCTCATCAATTCGCATCCCAGATGGCTTGCATCTCGTCCGCAGACATGTATGTCACGCCGCCACCTTCCGCAAGCGCATCCAGCTTAGTCTTATCCGTGGCGGACATCAGGCCAGCCGAGGACTGCGTAGCTACCGCCGTTCCGGCTTTACCGGCCAGTGCTGCGGTAATCACCTTGTTCTGCACCGGGTTTGTGGATGTGTCAGATAGTGCACTGTCCACATCGATCGTGCCGCCACCGCCGCCGGAAGGCGACGATCCGGACGGCCCGCTATCTGATGTGTTGTAGCTGCTGCTGGATTCGACGCTGTTCCCAACCGACGTTTTTCCGGAAAACACGAACGTGTAGTTCGTGATGATCGACGGGTATTCCCGGCCGTTGATGTCCTTGACGATAACCTTGTCGAAAATATCAAGCCGCGGGTCGGCCGGAAGATCTCCGGAGAACTTATAGATCGGCTTGTTTTTCAGCCGCTCGTACGCCGTCTCCGCGACTGCTTCAGCAGCGACCGTGATCGACCCTGCTGGCCCTTCAATGCCCAACCACAGGTTGTCGTCGTTCAGTTCAATGACATAGCCTCCGGCGCCGAAGAAATACGTGTGCTCTTGCCCGTCACTAGCGAACGTCTTTTTCACGCGCACTCCAGTGACTTCGACCGGCGTACTTGCCACTTCCAGTTGGTTAATCCACTGTGTTAACGTCACATCTGCTGTAGATGTAATCGGTCGCACATACAGTGCATCCCCAGACACCACGGCATTGCCACCGCAGACCAGCGCAATTGCTTCGATCACCTGCCGGATGGTGTGCTGTGTGTCCACGGTCGCCAGTGCGTTATATCCCAAGTCGCTATCAATCGCGCTGGGCGTCAGGCCGAGCCGAGTCGCTGCCAGCCTCCACAGCTCTATGTAATTGTGCTCCCCCTGCATCTCCGCAGGGCACATCACATCCGCTTCCTTCATGGCATCGTAGCAAGTAAGCGTGGTAACTTCGTGCACGGTTTCCACTTCATAAACCTTAAAGCTGCCCATTGGAACCAAGTATCCATTGCCGTCGATTTTGATACCTGCCTTTAGGCGCACGGTCGCTCCTTCGTATAGATTCCGGTTATCGACGTTTTGCCACCCACCATCGTACATTTCAATTGTTGCGCATTTGCATGCGGAAAGCCCGACCGGGTAACTGCCGGATGATATCTGCGCTGTGATTTTCGTTCCACCAGGGCGAAAACACGCCCCGTCTACTTGTAGGTGTTCCCCCGCCTTGAGCGTCACAGTTGTACCGCCATAATACACCAATGTCACATCGTGATCCCACGTAAAAGTCGCTTCAACCACGAAGTTTGTCTGCGATGGGTAGGCGTTTGTAATTTGACTGTCGACTATTCGCATATCATGCTACCCCCAATCACGTCAGTGGATTGACGCTGACCATGTTAAAATCCAGGGACGTAAACAGCTCCTTGCCTTCGTTCAGGCGCCCGATATTCAGCTGCCCTTTGCCGACGTAAAACCACGCCTGACACCACGCGCCGTAGTAAGCGGAAAAGTAGTGCAGCTGGAACTGCTGACCTTTTGCAATGATCTTCAGGATCTGCGACAGCATAGTTTTGCTGATCGACGCCCGGCTATACCCCAGAGCTTCCACCGTGAACAGCGGACTGACGACGGCCGCGCCGGTCTGGGTGCGGCCGCTGTCCTCCGTGTAAGTTGTTTCAAAGTCGTACGTCAGCGCACCGGAATCCGGCTGCGGAAGTACCAGCCAGTCATCCGACGGACTTTTTCGAATTTTAATGTATTCCTGTGCCATGTGTTACACCGCTACAAGCGGGTTTTTGCCCGTTTGCCCTTTCCGCAATTTTGCTTCTGTGATGACTTCGTCAAACAGTGTGCGGCGATCCAACCGGGCGATAAACTCGTATCGGCTGCCGGCACCGCCGGCTTCTTCGCGCACAATCTGGCGCAGCAGGGATTCCGGCGCTTCCAGGTTGTTGCCGTTGCGCTGGTCGCCCAACACGGCCAAGAACTGCCGGTTCGCCGGGATGACCGCGCCGCGCGCCAGCATCGGGATCTGCGGCACTGGTAGTGGATTCACGCCCCACATATTCTGGAACGGGGAAATGCCAAGGAAACTGGCGTTTCGGATCGCATTCAGCATAGAGTTGATCTTATTGAACGGCACGGCGATGATTGTGTTCATGCCGCGGATAATTGCGTTGACGACCGTGCGGAAGGTGCTTTCGATGCCCTCCTTGATGCCTGACCAGATACGGCCGCCTGTCGAAAACACGTCCTTGACCTTCTGCCATGCGTCTCGGAATTTGCTCTGAAACCACTCCGGAACAGACTTGAAGGCGCTTTTGATTCCATCCCACGCAGCTACAGCGCCGGATGAGACCTTTTCCCACAGGCCGCTGAACCAGTCCTTTACGGCCGTCCATTTTGCGACGATCCACACGACCACTGCAGCTATAGCTGCAATCAGCAGCGGTATCCACGCCCCTGTGATGATAGCAATAGCACCGCCAATAGTTAGCAACGCCACGGTAATAGCCGTAAGGTTCTTGCTGTTGAAGCCGTTTTTAATCACGTCACGAATTGCCACACCAAGAAGGACAAGCCCCGCGACGATTGCCGTGATTGCTCCGCCAAGCACACCAAATGCCAGCCCCAGCCCAATGACAGCCGCAGCAGCGCCGATGATGTACCCTGTCAGATTGTCGAAATTTATGCCGTTTTTAAGCATATCGACAACGTTGATGGCCATCAGGACAGCCCCCGCGACAGCAAGCGCCAGCTGCTTTGCCTTCGACAAATTCCCCAGGAACTTCTTTCCGATTTTCCACGCAGCGAATCCAGCGGCCACCGCTGCCACATACGGCGATAGCTCGCGGACAACGGCTGCGATCTTGCCAATTTTTCCGGTGTCGACCTGATCGGACAAATCAAATTTCGGCGCTATGCCAGACGAACCGCCTCCACCGCCGCCGGAACTATCGTTCGATTCCCAGCGGTTCATTTCATCTAGCCCGGAAAGCTGTTTTTTTGCCTTCTCGGCCGCGTCCCCTGCGGCCTCGGTTGCGGAAGCCTGATTATACAGCGCCTTTGCAGATGCATCCGCTTGTGACGCCGTTTTGCCAAACAACGAATTGATAAACACGGACACAACGGCAGTCAATTTGGCAAGCCACGCCAGAAGTGTTCGAATTGCCGGCAAAATATAGTTGTAGATCGGTGCAAAAGCGGAAATCAGATTACCCTTGATCTGCGCCAAAGATGTTGACATTTGTTTGTCTGCGCCGATTGTGCTAAGCAGCATTTTGCGCATCGTACGCAGTGCTTTGGTTATCATGGTGAAAATGAAGACGCGCTTTGCTAAGCCAGCAATTCGTTTGGTGAATTTCTTGAATTGTTCTGACACATTCTGCGTCGTCAAAGCTGCAAGACGCTGCTTTCCCACATATTCGCTTACGGCAGCACTGGCTTTTTCCTGCGCGATCTGGCTGCTTTCCAGATTAATCTGCGCCATTTTCAGCTGCTGCGTCGTTTTCTGGATTGCTTCACCGGTTTCCTGCGATACCGTCCCGGTGCTTCTGGTTTTCTTTTCGTTTTCGGCAACAGCCTGCAGTTCTTCCAGCTGCTGCCGCAGCGTGGCCACCTTCTGCGCGGCCTTGTCCACATTGTTCGCAGCCTTTTTCGCGTTGTTTTCCAGCTTCGCAAGGCCGGCGTCAAACTTGCCGCTATCAATCGCTGCTTCGTATACCAGATCGCCGACAACATCAGCCATCGCGCACACCCCCTGTCATCAGCTGCCGGATGAATTCATCTTCGTCATCGGTCAGATGCGCCGACTTGAAATCAATCAATTCCCGGTTTTCGTCGTAGTATTCGCGCTCCCACTTTTCCAGCTTCTTGTGCTTGCGCAGCTTCCGCCGGATGTCCAGGATCGTGGAAAACGTGCAGTCACCGATCTCCATATAATATCCGATGAACGTCCACCAGTGCATATACGGCAGTGCGCGCACGTCCTGCCCGGCTACGCGATTGATCGGTGCAATGATCATCGGGAAATCCTGCTCCCAGTCCATCTGCTTCGGCTGCTGCCGCTGATCGCCGCGATCCACACCACCATCCAAAAACCACAGCATGAATTTCACCGCGGCGGCCATGTCCGTGATCTGATCCCAGTCTGGGTAAAAGATCTTGATTGCCACTTCGGCGCGATCCTGATCTGTCAGCTCTGGGTCATTCAACGCGGCGCAGATGTCCAGAATTTCGCGAAAGTCGCTTCGTATACGAAAACACCGGCCGCCGATACATGCTGCCTTCGGCAGGCCGGTATTCATGATCTGCGCTTCTTCCTTCGCTGACCGCCGCCGTTGTATTTATCCAGGTATTTCGCCTGACGCTTCTGCGCGGCAGCGGTCGCAACGTCCATCTCGCGCCGGATCTGGCGCGAAACCGCTTCCAGGAACGAAATGATTTGCAGGGAACCGGACGGCGTGAGCGAAACGCAGTAGGCTTTGCCGAACACTGTATCGCAGACGGGCGAAGGGAACGCCGCGTCCACCTGCTCGCGTGCGTATGCGTCCAGTTCGCGGATCGTCGTGCGGGCGTCCGTATCGCTTTCCTGCGTGCCCATTTCGTCGGCTTTGGCCTTGATCGCCATCGCGGCCGCTTCCAGCCGGTCGATGATACCAATGTCGTTCGGGTCAAAATAGATCTTCCGGTTTGCGTCGCCGTTAATGGTGAACGCTTTCAGACCGGTTTCAAATGAAATGTTATTGCTCACGCCGTCACCCCCTTATGCCGTCGCCTTCGTGAACGTGGCCACGCCGTCCGCAATGGCCGCCGTGCCGACCGTGCGCGTGCCGCCGTAGGTCACGTCAAACGGCATGTCCACCGTCTTGTCGCCGCCCAGCGACTTCACTTCGATTGCGCAGCCGCTATAGCGCTCGGCAAACATCGCCGTGTCCTTCGTGCCGGCATAGCAGTGCACGATCATCATATCCTGTTCGGCCAGTGCTGCGACATCCTGATCCTTGATTGCCAGCTGCCACAGCTTCGTCAGCGCGGTTTCGCCGGCGTCCAGATTGCACGGGTCAAAGGTCTGCGTGATGGTCGGCGCGGACATGGTGGTAAACGTGTTGCCCAGGATGTCCTGCGTGGTCTCCTTGTTCCAGTCATATTCCTGGCTGCTGTCTTCCACGCGCTTGCCGACGATCGACCAAACCGGCGCGGAAGACGTTCCGGTATTCAGGAAGGCCATCAGCAGTTTGCGGGCAATCGTCTGGCCCGCGGTTGTGTTAAAAGTCGTACTTTCAGGCATAATGCATCACCTTTCAAAATTGTTGTCGTACCGCATCGATAGGGACACGGCCCAGTCTTCCACACCGTCGGCATAGCGCCCGGTCAAATAGGCCGCCGACACATGTACAAATGCAGTAATCGTCCGGCCATCGCCGATGTCTGGCCACGCGGCAAGCGTGTGCTGCTGGCCGTCCGCCGTGATCGGCTGTTTTTCAAGCCAGCGCGCCAGTTTGTCCAGCCAGCCCTTGATGTGGATGCGGTCAGTTTCCGACTGCGGCACGGCGCGATATACCACCTGAAACGCATAGTTGCATTTCTGGTACACACCGCCCATGATGTCGGTCGTTTCGCTGATCACCGTCGCCGCAGCGGACGGATAGATCCCGACGCCAGACTTGTCACCCAGTTCGCCGAACCGGATTTCACGCGCGCCGATGGCAGGGAAGTCATTCAGCAAGTCGCTCAGGATCGTTGAAAAATCTTTTGTGTCAACCATTTGATTCCCCCAGGATGATCCGCTTGCACTCCGCGGCCCATTCCTTGCCGTGTTCGTTTTGCGCGACTTCCGCCCAGCGCGGCACGCCGGTCGCAAACCGCAGGTCGCGGTCGGCTACAACTTTCACAGCGCCCTTACGCGCCCACGGCGAACCGGTTTCCGGGTCGACCATGACCTTGCCCATATATAGATACCTCGCATATGGGCCTGGGAACACAACCTGCCGGCCACCTTCTGTGACGTATGAACGCTGCTGCAGGCTGCCGGTTTTCAGCGGCATATACAGCTTGCTGTCCGCAAGCACCTGCTGTCCAAGCCATTCCTGTGCCTTGGCGAATCGTGGACCGTATTTTGAGAACCGAAGATTTACCCGGACGCGCCCTTTGACATAGCTGACGTCCTTATAGTGCTTGATGCCGCTCATGATGCTGTCACCTCGAAGTGCGCAATCAGCGGAAACCACGCGCAGGATGTGATGCGGTGGCACTCTGTTACTTTGCACAGCACATCGTATTCCGCCCAGTTGTGCTCGCCGCGGCAGAAATAATCGCCTGGCTGAAACGCAATCATGCCGCTGCGGTCATCCGCCGCCTGGTACACTTCCGGCGTCGCATAGGTCAGCGCGCCAATGGACGCTTTCGGTACAAGCAGCAGCACATAGTGCCCAGGCACGTCGCCGGCCGTACCTGGCGTCATAGCGGTTTTCGCTTCCACCTTGACGCCGGTCAGCACGTGCCGCACCCACGTATCGTCCTGACCGCGCGCGCCGCGCACACGGGAAAAAAGCGTGACCATATCGCTATGCAGCAGCATCAGCACGTCACCCCCGCGTACAGCACAAGGACGCCATCCACGGCCACGCCGGAAAGCCAGCGCCGAAGCAGGTCAAACACCAGCTCATCCCGCGCCGCTGTGGTCTTCGCAGCAGTCGTGTAGCAGCTGTCGGCCGCCTTGTATGTGATCGATTCGCTGCCGGACGACACCGACGCTACAGGGCCGGCGGTTTTTACGCCGCCGGCGTCTGCGGTTTCCGCTGCGCTGTCACGCGCCTGGTCGATGCGGTAAAGGCATTCGGCCAGTTCGCACGCGCAATCCTGCAGCTTTTCGGCGTCGATCGTGGATTCCGGCAGCGTGCCGCCGAAGCGGTCGAACGTAAAGCGGTCGATCTCCCGCGACGCCGCACGCAGGTAGCGGGCAGCAGTCACTTCGTCGCGGAAAGGGGACAGATCGTCCCCGTACCGTTTTACGTATGTGTCAAAATCCGCGTACACCGTGATTCACCTGCCGATCACGCGCTTGCGTAGGACTTCACGTGCACCTGCGCAGCGTCCAGAACACGCAGGGCGGCGTTTTCCTCGACCTGCGCCTTCGTACCGGCAAACAGCTCAGAATCGACCATGCGGACGATGCTGAAGTTATCGCCGACACCGAAGGCGTTCGGATCGTACATGATGAATTCCACCTTCGCGAGGTTCGCCGCCGTAACGCTGGCCTTCGTACCGCCGTGCGGATAGTAGGCAAGATCAGCAGACGACGCGAAGCCGTTGACTTCGATCCAGGTAAAGCCCATGAAGCTGCCTACCTGGCCGCCGGCAGCGGCGGCGAGCAGCATTTCGTTGGACGTCGGGATATACTTCTCGCCGGCAAACTCCAGCATCGTCGCGAAGAAGTCCGGGCTGCAAAGCACGATGGTGGGGTTGGCTTTCGCCTTGACCATGGCTTTGCGTTCGGCCAGTACCTGCGCCTTGAAGTTGGCCGCAGTGGTCTTCGTGGTGTTGGTGGATGCAGTACCCTCGGAGATCAGGCAGGCAAGCGCGCACTGGTTCTTTGCCTCCGCGACTTCACGGGTGGCAAGTGCCAGATGCTCCTCGGCAATCGGGAACGCCACAGCAGCGGCCTGCACGCCGTAGATCTTCTTCGACGCATGAATGTTGTTGTTGAAAACGGCCTGCACCAGCGTGTCAGCGGCGGCGGTGTCCGTGAAATCACGGCCGGGCGTGCCGACAGATGCTGCGGTGGAGGTCAGCTTGTGCCAGTAGCAGCCGCCGGCGCCGTCGACCATCACGTCCTGATAGGTCACGCCGGGCACAAGCCAGGTCTTATAAAACAGGTTGGGAAGAACAGTTGCCTTGTACTGCTCATCCACGTAAAGGGAACCGTACTGGATAGACATAGATCATCATTTCCTTTCGTAGTCTTAGCCCCTGAAAAACGGATTGTTTTTGTATTTCTGGGCTACGTATTCTTTTGTGCCCCCCGCCGGCGGCACCATACCGCTGTGATCGGAAGAAAAGCGCGCCTTGCTGGCGGGATCGGCCACAAGGATGCCGGGGATCTCCTTGCCGTCCCGATCGGTGACAAGGCCGGTAAACAGGTCGTCGATCGACTTGCCGCGCGCATCGTCAGACCCCAGTGCTGTCACCAGCTTGTCCGTGATGCTTTCGCGTGTGATGTCGTTGACGAAATGCTTTCCAGACAGGAACGTGTCCACCGTACTGCGCAGCTTCACGGCGGCAGCGTCCTTCTTGCGGTTGTCCCGCTCGGTCTGCAGGTCATTGGTCAGGGCCGTGATCTGGCCTTTCAGCGCTGCGACATCCACGCCGTCAAAGGCGGCAAGCTTGCCCTGCACGTCTTTCAGCGATGTGTCCAGCGCATCGTGGCGTTCCTGCAATTTGGTGAATTCCGCCACGGTCTTGTAGTTTTCGGCGACGGCTTTGCGCAGATCCGCCGCTTTTCCTTCCGGGATCGTAATGCCGAAGTCGGAAAGAATGGTCTCGATGTTCTTCATGCGTAATCCTCCTGAACGTGGTTTTTTAACAGCCCGTCGACTGTGTGGATTGAGCCGGATGGACCACCGGCGGGGTCGTGATATAGCAAAGAGGCAGCCGGTTTCCCGTCCGCCCCTGCGTATCCTGATTCGATTTTGGGTATAAGAAAACCACCTTGCCGATTGGTAAGATGGTTTTCATGATTATTATATAAAATAATTTTCTGCTTTAGCGTTTACACAAAGACAGGCGCTTGGCAGGCGTAGCATCCTCCTGCGTCTCTTTTTTACCATTAAGGCGTGTGGTCGCTACGAAATTTACCACCTCAAGCGCCTGTCTTTATGATAATTGTATTATAGCCAGATTATTCCCTTTTGTAAAGAATAATATTGTTCCGGACGCGCTGTCTATAGCGTTTTTCATTTTCGCACATGACAGTAATAACGGAACTTTTCCGCCACGGCTCGTCTCCTTCTACGGCAATGCGTACCACAACGCTGATATTTTTTGAATTAAGCGATATGGTTTTACTCGCAATGGCGGTATTTTCAAACTTTTTGTCTTTGAAAATGTAGTCTGGATTTTCGATTATTTCTTTGAAATAAGGGCTGTATTTATCGTAAAACTCTTTCCCGCGCCGTTCTATGATATGTTCTTTTTGCTTCTCGGTCAATATAACATCGCTGGAACGAATATGCTCCGCGACGCAGGAATAACGCTGTACATCCAGCTTTGCAATCACAGGCGGCGCTTGCACAGGCGGCGCTTGCTGCGTCTGAACTTGTCGGGCATTAACTGCTTCCGCCGATGTCCAACTTTGGCGTGCAGCAGCGGACGCAGTTGATGCCGCCGAGTGATCCCAACCGGCAACGGCCAGCCGCTCGTGGTATGGTTTCAGATCATTTTCTTCGCAAAACTTCGCGTACGCTGCGTTCTGGTCCTGCAGGCGCTTGGCGGACTGCGTATATTTCTCCTGCAATTTTGCCTTGCCCGCCGGATCTTCACAGTTTTTCACGGCTGTGTGCAGCGCCGTGCACTTGCGCTTCTGCGCCCGAATGCGGCGTTCCATCGCGCGCTGCGTCTGCGACAGCTCATAGGCGCGGCGGTTGGCTTCGGTATCGATCGGCTTGTTATTGTTCCGGCTAACGCCAGGCAGGAACGGTGTGAAGGAATGGCGGCAGTTATAGCCGCACAGACCAAGCGGATTTTCCGGGTAGCCGGTCGCGTCCAGTAGGTTATCGAACTGCGCGTCCTTTCCGTCGATGCAGTACACCTTGCCCTGCCAGCCGGCATGATCGGCGACCGGGTCGGTATCTGACACACGCGCGCCCAGATGCTGTGACACCAGCACATGATTCCAGCCCATGTTTTTGCACTGCTGGATCGTCATGTTCCCGGACGACTGCGCCACGCCGGTGCGGATGCAGCGCAAAACTGCCACTTCCAGCGTGTCCTTGTGACCGGACGGATAGCGCACGATTGGCTGCACCTGTCCCAGCGCCTTCACGCCTTCCAGCATGGCGGCGGTGTAGGACTGCGCGCCGGTGCGTACTTTCCAATACGCAGCGTCACAGATGTCGATAAACGCCTGATTGGTCGCGCCGGCCGTTGTGCGCGTGATGTTGGAAATTTCGCCGACCGTGCGCTCATAGGCGTCTGTGATGATTGCCATCATTCCGGACGACAGGCCGGAAAACGTCACTGCGGCGGCTTCCGCATCTGCCTTCGCTGCCTGAATGCCGCTTTCCTTGAAGATCTTTGCAATTTCTTCTTGCGATTTTCCGGTGCTTTTGGCCAACGCCTTCTGGATCTCGTCCAGATTCCCGCCGGCCTGTTCCAGCACCCACGCCTGCCATTCATCCGTGCCGGTCAGCAGCTTTCCCTCGCCGCGGCCGAAGCGGATCATGAAGCGCTCGATCATGTCCTGTATGATCCACTCCGTCAGTTCATCCAGCAGCGGCAGCAGGGTTTCGCCGATTTCCTGAAACTGTTCCGGGGCGATCATTCGGTATCAGGGAACAGCCCCGGTTTCGCTGTGTTTGCTTCGGCGTAGGCCGCTTTCGCGTCGTCCTCGCTGAACCCTTCAAAGCGCACCAGATACATCCACCACGGCAAAACGCCCAGCTGGCAAAGGCTTTTCGTGTTCTGCCGGTCCTCTTCATAGCTGTACGTGATGTCCCCAAAATTGTACGCCACGGTATACGTGCCATAGGGCGCCAGATCGTAGATATCAGCATAGTCGTTCAATGCCTGAATCAGGTCATCCACAGCTGCCTGGATGCGGTCGCGGATGTCCTTGACGCGCTGGATGGTGCGGCGGTCATCGGCTTCCACCTGCGTTGCAGTAGCAAGGCCCTGCTTTTCGTTATAGCTAAAATAGCCTTCCGAAAAGCCGCATTTGGTCGACAGGCTTTGCAGCAACATATTGATGCCGGTCTGGCGTTCGCCGGTTTTCAGCTTGCGGTCAATTTCCTGATAGAAACTTTCGGCCGCCGAGCCGGCAACGTTTTGCACATAGCGCGGCAGCCGCACGGAAACATTCTTCCGCCCGGGCTCACGCAGCAGACGGTCATCCACAAGGGCAATCGACCGGGAATCCTGAATTTCGTCCACCATCGCCGACCATGCAACGTCCAGCCCCCGCAGCTCTGGCAGGGCGTTGGCGTAGATAGACATGCCGCACGCGCCGCCGTCGATGTTGTTGGCGTCTGGCATAGTGCACACGGCAAACAGTGGCGCGGTATCATCTAGCACGGCGTCCGGCAGGATGCCCACCCAATCCGGCACTTCATCCAGATTCACACGTGATGCCGATGTTTTGCCCTTCGCCAGCCGGAACGCGCGGTTGGAAACCACATAATGCGTCCCGTCGTAGCGGTGATATTCGGCCTTGACGTAGTAATAATCCGGCGTCGCCTTCGTGTCGTACATCACAACGCCCGTCACGCGCTTTCGGTTATCCACAGCGGTGATCGTAAATTCCGGCGGCGTGTACAGACCGATGCTGTCCGGCGTTGGTTTCAGCAAAAACATGCCAGCAGCGCAGCCCACGTCCACCATGTCACGCAGGAACGGAATCAGTTCTTCGTTCAGCCGTTCCTGCAGCCAATCCGCGCGGGCCGAGCCGGACAGTTCGACACTGACGCCCATCGTCGCAAGACGCGCAGCTTCGCCGGTCACGGCCTTTGCAAAATTGATGGTGCGATCCTGATCGTTTGCCCACGGTGGGGTGCCCATCCAGATCTGCATCCACAGGTCTTCCGCTTCGCGCATTTCCGGCGTTACCAGCGGCGCAATGCGGAATTCTTCGCGGATCTGTTTTTTCACGCTGTCCAGCGGGATATTGATTTTCACAGGCAGCCAACCTCCTTGAACACTTCGCACATTTTCGGAAACTGCGAAGCAATCCAGTCCACGTATGTTTCGTCATGGCCGTATTCCGGATGCGTAAAGTTTTCGGACAGCCCGCTTTCAAACAGAAATGCATGAATGATCTCATGACGCATAACTTTTTTCTGATAGACGCTAAAGTCTTTCAGGTCGCAGTCTTTGGCCTTTTTTGAAATAACAATGGTCTTTACCGTTTTGTCGCAGTAACCATCGCATTTTTCAAGCATTGCATCTTCGGCCGCCGTGGCTTCAATGATTTCATATTCCGTCCCCAAAATATTTACAGTCATGCACTTGCCCCCCTGCGCATCGTCAGCGGTTCCAGTGCGTACCGCGTGGCGTCGATGCTATGGTTATTCACGTCCGGGTATCCGGTGACGACGTTGCCGTCCCTGTCCCGCTCGTATTCGTATTCTGAAAATTCTTTCGCTGCATTCGGGCAGCGCACCGGGTCGATGATGATGCGCCGGCGCTGCAGCCACTTCATGCCATGTTCGATTGACCCCGGACCTTTGACTGCGCCGGTGACCGGCAGACCCATTTCGCGGTGATCGTTGACGCTTTTCGGTTCGGCCGAATCGGCCGTGATGGTGTAATCATCATAGCCGTGTTCGATGATCCAGCGCGCTGTCTGTTCGTTCGATTCCTTGTTGGCATAGTGTTCCGCGAAGATATACACCGCCTCGCGGTCGCTGTCGTAGTAGCAGCGAATGAAGCAGTACGGATCGGGATACCAGCCCCAGTCCTCGCCCTGAAAGATGCGGTCAAAATGCGAAATCTCTTCATCCGTGATCTCCCGCAGTTCCAGATAGTCAAAGACGCTGCCGCCGTCGCCATTGGCCACGCCTTCGTATTCATGTTCATACGCCGCCGGGTTAACTTCCTTCAGGTGCTCTGCGTCGGCGATAAACTTCGCGCCCAGCCATTCCGGCGGTGCTTCCGTGTAGCTGGAATGATGGAAAACGCGTCCCGGGTTCGGGACAAGCCGCTCCTTGTTGACCCAGCTGGATTTGCTCTTCGGCGGGTTATACGACGAAAAGTCATAGGAGTCCGCGCCGCCGCGTAGCACTGATTGGTTGATAGAACGTTCTTCTTCCGGCCCGCAAAGCTGGTCTTTTTCCTCCTTCCACAGGATGCCGATATAGCCGAACGGCGGCTTGATGGATTTCAGTTTCAATGGGTCGTCACAGCCGCGAAAATAAATCGTCTGGCCGGTTTCTTTCAGCACGATTTCCAGCGGCGACAGCTTGCAGTTGAATTCATCATACAGCCCCAGTTCATTGATCGCCCATTTCATCTGGGCATACACGCTGTCCTTCAGGGTGTTGCCCATCTTGCGGATGATACAGGCGTGCATCGTCGGGTTGTTTTTCAGCAGCTCGACGATTTTCAGGGATATATATGACGATTTCAGGCCGCCGCGGCCGCCTTCAAAGACATACGTCATGTTCGGCTGAATGCGCCGGTTGATGTCCACAAACGCCCGGCCGATGACGCGCGCAGGCAGCTCATAGTGCGCAGATGCACGCGCCGCCGCTTTTGTTTCCTGCTCTTCCTTGATGCGCAGCGACTTCTCCAAATCGCCCGCCGCACGGAGGCGGTCAGCGATGGAGGTTTCAATGCCGAACTGGTCTTTTTCCTGCCCGCGCATGATCGCCGTGCGCAGCTCCTGGATCTCTTTCAGGGATGCCGTGCGCTCGGATTCGATTTTTTCCTGCCGCCGCGCTATATAGATTTTTATGTCAGGTTTTGTCAGGTTTTCCGCTCCGATGGATTTGGCGGTTTTCGCCGAGTATCCCGCCCGGCGCGCCGCCTCGGTCGCATTGCCCAATTCGATGTAAAAATCCGCAAAAGCGCGCTGCTTTGGCGTGAGATTCATGGGATCACCCGCTATAGATTTTCGCCAGCGTTTTTACGACATCCGCCATGCTGTAAGTCTCCAGTACGCGCGTGCTGATATGCTTCCCAGTTTCATCGGTTTCTGCCTTTTCCAGCACGTATTTTGTTACCATCCGGCCAAGCCGCTCGGAGTAGTGCTGTAACTGATTGACTTTGTAATGCTCGCCGCGCTGGTTCAGCGCCGCCTGCAGTTTGTAGATAAGTTGTTTCAGATTCATAACCGCACCAGAATGCACAAAGCACCGAACCCGAAACCGGGCCGGTGCTTTGCTTTGTTGAGAGACATTAGAAAACCGGAGTTGACAGAGACAAGAGAAAAAGCCATGCGTACATTCTGCAAAAGGATCAAAGGAAAAGAGGTATATCACAAAGTGACTTGCGGGACCGGTCTCTCTCGCAATCCCTCGATATCACTTTAACACAGATTTTCGAAAAAATCGTCTCACTTTTTTCTCATCTTTTCGTCAGCTCTCCGTGAGGCCATACATGATAATCGTGAAATTCCGCAGTGCGCGGTCTTTCCAACGGTATGCTGTTGGCTTCTCGATGGCCAATTCCCGGCACAGCCGCTCGACGCCGCCGATACACGGCATGATGTAAAAGCGCTGCAGCACACAGCGGTCCCGCTCAGAGAGCTGATTCAAGGCGCGATCCACGCGGCGTACACGGTTCTCTGTCAAGCGCTGCGCCTCTTCCAGCCGCTCGCGCTTCAGGATGTTGTTGACGAGCGCATCGTCCCGGCCGTTTGAGCCGCCGGCGACCGGACTGCCGTCCGCCGATGCGCTGCGGATGCTTGTGATCTCTGTCACCAGGTCAGCGATCTGATCGCTGATGTTTGCAATTGCCGCCTTTCGGTTCATGTAGTTGCGCAGCTCATCAGCCGCCTCTCGCTTCCAGTCCAATTAAGTCACCTCGTTTCGTTTGCCATAGCCACAAAAGTCGTCCGGACCTTCGCGGTCCATGTGGACTGAGCACCATCCCAGCCGCGGCTTATTGTAGGATCGGCAGTGACGGCAGTGCACCACCGGCGCAACGTCGGCAGCCGGTAAATCGTGCAAAACGCAGATCGCCTTTGCCCATGTGCGGCGGTTTTTGTCCTTGTCATTTGCCGCGGCGGCCGTCAGTGCTTTATCCAGCGCTTTCCGCTCGATGTATTCAGGTTCCATTGTCCAGTCTCTCTTTCAGCCGCTCCACTTTTCTTCTGCGAACATCGTGCACATCGTCTGCGCAGCAAAACAGCATCTTCATTTGCTCTAGCATGATCTCCACGTCGGCGATCTCCTCGGCGATGTTTCCCGGCTCATATCCGTATTCATCCGGGCATCCCGCACATCCGCCGTTGAAGCGTGCATCCACCTTGTCCGGATGCTCCAGCACCAACAGCTCGCGGAATGTGCAGCCGTGCGACTTCCTCAAAAGCATGTCTACCCGAAAAGCGTCCCAGTCTGCCGTCGGCACGCCGACATAGTCGCACCATGCGCGTTCCAGTTTCGCGCCGGCAGATTCCGCCCAGTCCGGAAGAAACACGACGTAGTCCACCGCCTCCATCTCGGCGAAACAGATGCGCATATAGTCCAGCTTGGCCAGCCCCTCCGGCGCTGTGGCCGGATTGATGACTGTCGCGCCCAGCCGCTCAAGTTGTGCAGCCGCTCGGGCAAATTTCCCCTTATAGTCCGGATCGCCGGCGATTTTCCCTGATATATAGATTTTCATGGTTGTCCTTCTTTCAGAGCACCGGGCGAATTTCCCCGCCCAATGTGCTATCGAATCACTGCATGATGACGACCTTGCCCTGTTCAATCAGGTCTTTCAGGCCGCGCTCGAAATACTCAGCGATGTTGCGTTTCGCTTCCAGACGCCAGATGCCGCCATCCGCCTCGAAAAAGGCGATGCCTTTCTCGCTGTCCACGCGCAGGAGGAATTCGCTTTCTGGCTGCGTGACCTCGAGGAACGTGCGGAACGGCTGCAGTTTAATCCGCGGCCGCACATTAACGACTGCGTTGAGCGCAACGCCCTGCCGCGCCGTCACGGTCTGCGTGACGCCATTATCGTTGGTAGACACTGTGTTCTCATCGGACATACGGCTGAGCAGATCCAGCAGATACTCCGTGCCTCCGTTCGGGATGAACAGACTGCGCAGCTCGATCAGCGCAGTTTCTCGGTCACGCCAGCCAGTGCGCATGCCCGGCGCGTCCGCCTGCGCACGATACAGGACATTGCGGGAGAAGTCCGGCAGATATGTCGTCATTACTTCGACCTTGTTATAATCCCGGACATGTACCATGATGGTCGTCCCAACCTTTGCAATCTCGGTGCGCACCAGCTTGCAGACAGTATCCAGGCCGCTGACGCTGACGGAATCGGGACGATCCACATGCGGTGGGATCCGCGTAAGATTGGCGTCGGAATAGGTCTGCCCATCAATTTCGAAGATTTTGGTTTCTTTCAGGCTCACGATTTTGTCGATCATTTCTGCGAACATTGTCATATCCTCCTTCGTTATTCGGCTGCCTGCTGGCTGGCCTGCAGCAGATTCAGAATTTTCGGTGCTTCCTGTTCATGCCCGTCCATGCGCATCTGGCCGGGGAGCTGCGGCACCATTTCGGCAACGACCATTTCCCCGTTGCCATCAGTGGTAACGCAAAGCGACGTTGCGACCGGATTGGTCGCCGCGAGCGTGGCCTTGGCAACAACATTCACGCGGATCTGCCGGCGGTCATCGTCCGGTGTCAGCTCGATCGTCAGCGTGATCTTGCGCTTTGCGGTTGCTTTGGTGTTGACGTCAAGGATGTTGTCAACACAGCACTGCATCTCATAGTCCACGCGCTCCTGGAATGCACCCTGCGCCATCTGCAGGATGCTCGCTCTTTGGGTTTCGTGATTCATGGTTGTCCTCCTTTGTTTTTTACATAGCCACCGCATCAGCGAGTGCGGCCATTGTCTCAATTTTCCCGGGCGCTGCATACTCCGGGAGGTTCGCTGCCACAATGGCCGCAGCCATCGGCGGACAGACGGCATTGCCGCATCTGGCTACTTGCTGTGTCTTCGGGTATGGCTTTCCGGCCGCATCATGGTCGATGATGTAATCCGGCGGAAAGCCCATGGCGTTGTACAGCTCCCGAGGCGACAGCATCCGCAGGCCAATGTCCGCGATATAGTACGGCGCCCCGCCGATTGACAGGAGCAGCAGATCGTCCTCGCCCAGCGCATAGCCGCAGTACCGGTTCAGCAAGTCGCGGATCTGCGGCCAATGGTGCAGCCGCTCGGATGTGCCGATTTTACAAAGCACTGCCTTGCAGCAGCCAAACACGCCGCCCGCTGTCTGTGTCGGCAGCGGCTCCGACGGCCGTGTGCCGACTTCGTCCCGCTTGTACTTGACCACGTGGGCAGCGCATACCGCATTGTGGTCGATGGCCGTCACTGTCGGCAGCGGCTCTCCCGCTTTCTCACCGTCCACCCCGCTGTAATACTTGACTACATGTGCAGCAACCACGGCTTCCCGGTCGTGGCTCGTGACCGTATGCATCGGGCTTTGCACATCCAACGGCCGGCCGCCGCCGTAATACTCCACCAGATTCGCGCAGGTAAGGCCGTAACGGTTCGAGGCGTCCACCGTGCAGACGGGCTTATCCAGTCCAGCCGCTCGGGCGCTTTCTGTTTTCTCCGTGTGGTACTGGATCAGTGACGGCGATAGCAGCATCTGCCCGCCGCCTCCGCCTGTACGGACTGTGTTCATTGGTTCGGAGGCCGGTGCCCCGACACTGTTGCTGGTGTTCGTCATCGTCAGCGGCGTGAGGACCGGCCGGCAAATGTCACCGGTGTGCTTTGCCGTAATCGTTTTACACGGCTCTTGGCTATCCGTGACGCGCCCACCTCCTGAATGGTTGCACTCAACGATGAACGGCGCCCCGGATTTGATCGTGAACTTGTCCACGCCGCGAATGATGCGGCGCATGGTGTTGTCCGCCAGCGGCCGGACGGCTGCAATTCCGTACCGCTCGTGTATTTCATCCTTCGTCGAAAAAATCGAAGGGCACGGCAGCGACCAGTCGATGATCTCCGCAGCACTGCGCCATGGCAACAGCTTGCCGCTGCGCACTTCCACGCTGTCTCGCGGGGCGTGTGTGCGCTCCGGCCAGACGATCGCACGCCCATCGCAGCGGGCGATCAGCACCAGCCGGCGTCTGGTCGTCGGCGCACCGTAGTCGGCTGCCATCAGCTCGCGCCATTCCACGCTATATCCCAGTGCCCGAAGCTGCCCGACAAACTTCTGGAACGTCGTACCGGCCAGTTTCTTTACCGGCTTCCCCTTACGCACCGGCCCCCACGTCTGGAACTCTTCGACGTTTTCAAGGATGATGACGCGCGGGCGCACCTTCGCCGCCCAGCGCAGGACGATCCACGCGAGGCCCCGGATTTTGCGGTCAACAAGCGCCGCGCCCTTTGCCTTTGAAAAATGCTTGCAGTCCGGCGAGAACCATGCCAGCGCCACCGGCCGACCTCGGCAGACCGCCTCCGGATCTACATCCCAGACAGATGCCTGGTAATGCTCCGTGTACGGATGGTTCGCTTCGTGCATCCGGATCGCTGCCGGGTCGTGATTGATCGCCGCATTGACGATTCGCCCCAGCGCCAGCTCAATTCCCGTGGACGCGCCGCCGCCACCGGCAAAGCTGTCAACGATGATCTCGCCATCAAGTGTCTCCTGTGTGCGCAGCATCATGCATCCTCCCCTGCGCCGAGTGCGAGCTGCCCGGCGGCATACAGCTCGTACACCGTCCGGCCGCGATCATCTGCCATATACGGCAGAAAGATCTGCTGCATCGGCACATCACAGGATTCGATCAGCGCCATTTGTGCCAGCACCCAGTCGCGCACGTTCCGCCACGCGGTCATTTCTGCCTGCTCTCGGTCGGCCTTGATCTTCTGCGCCGCGAACACTCGCAGCGTTCCGTCTACGGCCGCCGGCAGGCAGAAGCCACGCGGCCCAACCGGCGTGTCGATCCCAAACGCGATCGCCTGCGGCTTGCCATTATCGTAGTCAATCATGATCTTGGTGGCGCCGTGGCGTGCAAGCGCGCCTTGGATTTCCCCGATGGACGTATATACGTCCACTTTCGTCGTATAGTTTTTGATTGCCATGTGCCCACCTCACTCCGGATCGCCGAGAAACCGGATCACGCCCTGACGCATCTGCACCCGGTACGGCTCCAGCTCCACGGCCGTCATGTACTTATGGCCGAATAGTTCTTTCATGTTCTGCCAGTCCTCCCACATGACACGATACACTGCGCGCCCGCGCAGGCACACCAGCACAAACGCCAGTGCGCCCATATTGGCGTGCGATTCCAGTGCACGCGCCTGCTCTTCCGTGACCGCACTTTGCAGGATGCGGTCTTTGTCCGTGGCCTTGGCCTCGAACACTACGCTGCTGCCGCCGCATAGCGTGCCCTGAAAATCCGGCTGCGCCTGCTTGGTGAAAACCGCCTCGAACGACCAGCAGCCGCTCGGATTCTGATGCCGGCCGGAAATGACCTTGATTGGCTCCGGCGTCTTGTCGATCTCCGCGATGCCATGCGCCCGGTAATACGCGCAGGCCGTGAGGATCTGCGCCTCAAAGCCTTCCCCGGTCGCACGGCTGATACTCCCCTGTGCCTGACGCGCTGGGTTTTTCGCCGACTCCTCGGCGTGGAAAAACTGCAGCGCCTTTTCATACGCCACAGGATCCAGCTTGCGCGCCGCCTGTTTCTGATAGCGCGGCGGCAGGCTGTCCATACGGATTCCCATTGTGTGCGCTCCTTCCTATGCGGTGTCTTTGATCTCGTAATACTCCTGCCACGGCCAGCCACTCAGTTCGTGCCAGCCGCTCTTATACTCCGACCCATCGTCAAAGCGATAGAGATGCATCCCCCGTCTTGCCTTCGGCTCTTTTCTCCACGTCTCGGCCTTGGTCACCTGATAGCGGATCTCCGGCTTTGCCATGCCGGCGCTGCAGGTATACCGCCGGCGGCGGATGCCCTGCTCGCGGCAGCGGCGCATGGTGGAGCGTGATTCCTTGATGAGGTAGGACGCGAGCTTTGCGTGGTTCTTGCGGTCATCGAGCATCTGGAAGCTGATAGAGCCCGCGCCATTGGTCACCTTTGTCCAGGCGGCGGCTATGATCTGCGCGTCAAAGCGCGGCAGGAGGATGTGATGATGCACGTTCGTCATGTGCTTGGTTTCGAGCACGGCGATGTATTTCAGGCGCTTGCCCGCTTTGGCGTACGCCTTGCGCAGCTCGCGGAGGAACGCTGCCCTGTCCCGCTCGGCCTGTTCCAGCGTGACATGCTTGCACCAGTAGTGCAGCACCAGGTGGAAGTCGCCGTAATGGTAGTTACAGTTGATGAGCCAGCGCAGATGCTCCTCGGCCACGCGCTCGTTGATACGCTCCTGGCGCTTGGAGGTCTCCTTCTCGGATGATCGCTTGCGCGGCTTGACTTCCTTGCTGTGCACACGGGATGAATACATCTTGCGGTGCTCGACCGTTTCCCCACACACGACGGTGCGATGTACATACGGCATGATTGCCTCCCTGTCTCCGGTCGAGTTAGTAATTGGTCTTACCGAAGCTGAAAACGCCTTGCGGCGTCAGCGTTTTTCGGCTTGCAGGGCAGGCAACTGTGTGCTATAATATATATAGTGTAGCGCGCCCTGCGCTATTGGGTTTTCACCGCCTGCGGGTTTGACGATCTTCGCAGGCGGTGTCTTTTTATGTCTCCGGCGGCGCCCACATGACGCGCGCCCCGTGGACGACTTCCTGCCATGGGACGCCCCACAGCTCCGCCGCGCACTGGATCGCCGCGAACGGCGATGCGCACGGCACGACCACGGCCTTGCGCCCCGGGAGCGCCACCCGCGCGCGGCCATGCGCTGCCCAGCGGTCATTCCGGCGTCGCATGGCCAGCTCTGCCGGTGACATATATACGACCTCCGGACGTCTCATGCGACGCCGAGCGCAGCGAAGAGGATGTGAAACAGCCACCCCGCCAGCGCGATGCCGGCGATAAAGGACGCGCAGACGATGCCATCCTCGATACCCCAGACGATGTAGCGGCGCACCTTGGCCTTGGCGCGCGGATCTCCGAATACCTTCATTCGTCGTCACCGCCTTCTGCCGTGCGGTACAGCATCTGCATGTTGTTCGCGCAGATATTGCACACCGGCGTGCTGTGAATGTACCGGATGTCGTTCACACTGCCGCAGAACGCGCAACCAGGCGCGTACTTGCGCAGGATGATGCCTTTCCCGTCCGTGTAGATCTCGACGGGGTCTTTCTCGTTGATTCCGAGCGTCCGCCGCAGCTCCCTCGGGATCACGATACGGCCGAGCTCGTCGACCTTTCTGACGATTCCTGTTGCTTTCATTGGTTTCTCCTTTCTCTTGACCTATCTGGCCAGCATCTGGGCGAGCGCCACGGCGCTGATGCCCTCTTTCCCGCTGACGTTGTACCGCTCGCGGCACACCCGTCTGCTTTGCCCTGTATAATTGCTGACGTCTGTCACCGTCAGCACCCGGCGGCCGCCGGTGAACTTCAAGATTTCCTCCAGCTCAAGCCGGAAGGTTTCTTTTTCTCGCGGCATATGTACCTCTCTCCTTTTTGAAATCAGATAAACCGGCGTCATTCTCCGCCCGGGTCATCCCCTGACGATCCGGCGCAAAAGCGCTCGAAGTCCGCTTCATTTCCGGCGCGGAACCGCTCCACATCAATGCCGGTAATGCTCAGCTCCGCTACACCTTCCTTCACGTCGAGGCGGATGCCGTCAACGCCGACGCCGATCATAACGCCGTCGAGCAGTACCGCACTCCGCCTTCCATCGCTTGCGATCATCATTTTCGCCACCCGGTGCATATCCTCACCTCCAATTGATTGAATTATAGATTCTACTAAAGTAGAATTTTACTGCAAAACAAAATCTGAAATCGGGATGCCGGTGCATTGCGAAATGCGTTTAATAGTACTGACGCGCGCAATACCAGCGTCCTTTTCTATTCTAATGTACGCAGACCTTGAAATGCCAATATTTTTTGCCATCTCCTCTTGCGTCATTCCGGCATATTTTCTGGCCTGTTCAATGGTAAACATTCGGCGTTCTTCCACGGCTATCCGCCTCCTTTCATCGCGATTATAATTCTACTTTGGTGGAATGTCAAGCGAAAAGTTCTAAAAGTAGAAAAGAATGTTGCTTTTTTGCTACTTCGGTGGTATATTCATGGCGTAATCATAACAAGGCGGTGCAAAATGAAAATAAGCGAAAAGATACGTAGATTGCGCGCTGATAACGATCTCACGCAAGAGCAATTCGGAAAGATCGCCGGTGTTTCCGGAAAAGCAGTGTCGACATGGGAGAGTGGAGAAAAAGAACCTCGCATGAAGGCTCTGCAACAACTTTGTGCGCACTATAATATAGACTTAAACGAATTTGCCGACCCAGATAGTAACTGCTATAATTCGGAGACATCGTCCAAGTCGCCCAACTGCAGAAACGTCGTGAAAATCGCCGGCCGCGACGGCAGTTTCATCGAAAAAAATTTGAGCGACGAACAAGTCGCCGCTCTGAAAACACTCATTGACCAACTCCCCGAAGCCGATGACCTTTGATGTAATCCTCGAATTGCGCATATACCAGCCGCTCGAGCGGCGAGGTTAAGAAGCGCTGCCGCCGGTACAGCTCCTGCATCCTGCTCCATCGGAATTCGGCAGCCGCTCGGCTGATGTCGCACAGCCGCTCGATGTCCTCGGCAGACCGCACGCCGCAGCCCCAGAGCACACAGGCCGGGGCAAGCAGACGCGACGCGAACACATTGGCCGCCTGCTCGATGGGGTTGTCACCCGGATCCGGCTCTCGGCACACGAGGTCATACCGGCCGACGTGGCCGAGGATGATGTGCCCCAGCTCATGCGCGCAGGTAAAGCGCTGCCGCGCGGGAATTGTCAGGTTGGACACCATGATTGTCGGCGCGCCGCCGATGACGGTGGACATGCCGTCGTTGCTGTCCCGCTCGGCCGGTGTATACCGCCGCACGGACACACCCAGCGCACGGCACACGCCGCTGATCCTGACCGGAAGCTCTGTCACCTCGCAGTCGATCAGGATGCGCCACGATGCATCGCGCGCGTCCTTGTAGTCTTGATAGTTCACCTTTCATCGCCTCCGCGCTTATTATGCGCAGGGGCGGCGACATAGCACAGTCCCTTTTATCGTACAGAGAAGAAAGAATAGACATTCCGACCATAAAATGATAAAATTGGTTTATATCTCCTTACGATAAAACCAACGCAAAAGAAAGATGGGTGTTGATTATGAGTTGGCTTTTCAAATCACGCAAAGAGAAAAAGCAATCCGATCAAATTGCCAAAAACATGGTCAGGCAAATATCCGAATCATTCGAATCTGCTGGGAAACCAATCTCTCCTGAAGAATATTCGCAAATACGTCAACGCGAAATTGAATGGTTAGAAACACATTACGATCTGAGCAGCGCCGCAGGCATTGCCTCTATCCCTGAACGTTCCGGGCTACCTCGCCCACCTTTTGGCGGTGTCACCGGAAGCATTGACTACTATCTTCGAAATAAAAGTGCGGAATATGAAAACCACGGAAATATTGAACTTGCGATTCTTTGTCTCCAAAAATCAAACGCTATCCGCATGGCATGCCGATCAGGCTATCGAAAAAGCGATTATTATCGTCTCGTTCGTTTACTAGCTCAAAACGGCTTTGTAGAAGAAGCAAAAGCCGAAAAAGCTAAAATTGACCGCTTTTTTGGGAAAGAAGAAACTGACGCCTTTGTAAACAAAGATAAAGAGCTACGAGACAGCGTTTTGCAAGCCGCAAGAGCCTTGCACACTGATCTTGTAATCATGTCTTCACACGAAAACAGCTGCACCGAGTGCGCAAAATATCAAGGGCGTGTTTTTTCACTTTCCGGGAAAAGCTCAAAATTCCCCAAGATACCAGATGTGTTTTTTACTTATGGAGCGATTCACGAGGGATGCAGGCATTCATTCTCCCCATATTGTGATGGCATCAGTTCCGCCCCATTGAAATACACGTTATCCATTCAGAAAACTTCTAACAAAAAGCATTCAAAGAACATAGTAACATTCAGTAATCGACCTTTTGTTGATGACCGTCCACCAGAAGTCATTGAAGAAGCCGCTCGATTTCAAGATGAGTTAAAGGCCGAAGCTCAAAAGCGGCAAATATATTATGATACCATTATTGAAAAAGACGCCGAACGGTGGCAATGCAAACGAGAATTCAACTGGATTCAATCCAATTTGCCGGAACTATGCCCAAAATCACCAAGCGGCTATAGACGGATGAAATCGCAAAACACAAAGAACTATCAAAAGATCAAGGCCTTGGCAGCAGAAAAGGGCGTTAAATTATGAATGTGCAGCCTGAAATCTATAGCGTCATGTACCGCATGGTCCACAAATACGGCTGGAATTTGGGCCTCACGCGCGGCCTCATCAATCGCCGGTTCGGCACGAACTACACCGCCGATGAGCTGAAAGAGCTGTACAGGCAGCATTTCCTGACTGTGAAATAATGAAAAACCGCCCCGGTGCTGGAACACCGAGGCGGTGAATGTGTGGGCAGACAACTGGCCCATTTACTTTGTTGCTGCTACTCTATCGGATATCAGTTTTTGCTTAATTCCCATGATATCGTTGCGGCTGTATGTTACGCCCCGTTCTACCAGCCGAAGATATTTTGTGGCTTTCCTGCGAAGCGTAGTATTGAGCGCTTTGTTCTTGCTGACATAATGGTAAGCGCTGATTCTGTATGGTGCTTTTATGTATCGTTCATCAATCGGGAACATGTCTCCAATCAGAAACACTCGCTCCTTCGAAGCAACCAATCCAATATGATAATAGATACATTTGCCGACGCCGCGCTTTTTCTCTTCTTTCGCAATTTTCCTTTTATAATTATCAACTTGTGAACTGATTGGAATCACCCAATCCACACCGTCGGTATCTTGAAACAGATAATAGTACGGCCTTCCTTCCTGCTTATTGTCAACCCAGTATCCGTTCCCAAATTCGGTGAAGTATCGGTCTTTAACCGTATAAAGGCCATGCGCAACCAACTGCATAGGCTTCTCCTCTGTCTATAATGCAGAAGCCCCCCGCTTTCTGCAGAGGGCTTCGTGTGTTGCAAGCCTGCACTTGTATGCCGCACGCAGGCGGGCGGCAATCGTAAGCAAGTCGCACTCTTATTGGCCGCTGGCGACAGGCGGCAGTTGCGGGTGGACGCGAGATGACGAAACATGTGTTTCTTATCTTGCATAGGATGATAAACATCCTACGGTTATATTTTATGCTTTTTTCTCGGAAATGTAAATATCTAATTGCACATAATTTACTATCTTTGGTTGTCTAACTTTAACAAATATGTGCATTTTTGCACTTGACTGCTCGCTCTCTTTACTCCTTGTAAGAATCCATTCCTTTCACTGGTGCAGTGCTCTAGGGAAACAGTTAAATTTCAAAATCAAGCGTTTTTGTAATTCAACATTTCATCGCACTGTTCTCTTTACAAATTTCCGAACATTTCATTCTTATACAAAACCGCCCCGGCGCCGCAACACCGAGACGGCCATTTGTTCCTCCGGGAACACATTCTGAAAAGCAGAGATGTGCAGAGGATCATGTCATTCTCATAGTAGCATATCTCTCCCCGCTTTTCAAGGAAGGGAGACACCAATGGCAAGAAAAAGGACAAAATACACGCTGCGCAAAGACGGACGCATTGTCTTGTCTGACACCATCAATGGCGAGCGAAAGTATTTCTATGGGAAAACTGACAAAGAAGTCGAACAAAAGCGTGATGACTATATCCGTGAGTGCGAAAAGCGCGCAAACGAGGCCGCCGACAAAGGCCGGGCATTTGAGGCCGTCGCCGATGACTGGTGGGAGCAGTGCGAACCGCGCCTGTCTCCAAACACCGTATGCGGTTACAGAACAGCAAAGAATCGTGCTGTGGACGCTTTCGGCGACCAGTATGTCACGGACATCACCGGTCACCAGATCGTCGTCTTCCTGCAGCGCTTCGCCGCGCGTGGCTACTCGCAGAAGGTCATCAACAACACAAAGTCCGTGATGCGGCAGATCCTCAACTACGCCTTCCTTTGCGGCGATATTGATGCAAACCCCTGCATCGGGATTCCGACCCCAAAAGGAAACCCGCGCGTACCCAGAAAGCCGACGCCGCCGGACGACCTGCAGAAAATCGAAGAATCCAAGACAGAGAGCCTGTTCGCACGAATGTCGTATTTCATGGCGTACACGGGCGCACGTCGCGGAGAAGCCGCTGCGCTGAAGCAAAAAGATATTGACCTCACTACACGGACTGCGTGCGTCGCGCGTGCCGTTGCATATTCCGACACGCGAAAGCCGGTTCTCAAATCCCCTAAGACCGAAGCCGGCGTGCGCTACCTTGACCTGCCGGATAACGTCATCGAGATCCTGCCGCACTATGACGACCCTGAGACATTCATCTTCTTTCCGGATGGCTTGCCGACAAAGACGGAGCTGGAATCCGGCCTGAAAAAATACCAGCAGAGCCATGACATCCACTCGACTGCGCATCAACTCCGGCACGCATATGCCTCCATGCTGCACAGCGCGAATATCGATGTCAAGGATGCACAATACCTGCTCGGGCACTCCACCATCGCAATGACGCAGGATATCTACACCGACCTTGAGGACAAGCGCAAACAGCAGGTACACAACAAGGTCAACCGGTACGTAAAACGCAGCAGAAAGTTGTCAAAAGTGTTGTCAGAAAGTGATAAGTACTGAAAACACGTGATTCTATTGGGGTTCGAATCCCCGCTGGAGCACCAAAAAAATCTCCTCGCCTTTTTGGCGGGGAGATTTTTTCTGGTCGCTCCCGGGGAGTCGAAGTTTATCCCCGTTAGGGGAAATCCCCGCTGGAGCACCAAAAAATATTCCCTCGCCTTTTGGCGGGGGAATATTTTTTTCTGGCTGCTCCCGGGGAGTCGAAGCCGATTGACAACAAAGCATCATACTCGGTTTGACAATAGCCAAGTTTATAATCTCCCGAGTCCGCCAAATCGATTGTTGGACTGCCATCCATCTCGGCTCCCTGCTCATATTCATAAATTGTTGCTACACAGATCGCATTTCCGTCTTTTGTTTTTGCGTCTTTTAGATTCAAAAAATGGCGATTATTCTCGTTCGGATTTTTTCAACAACAAGCTCATGATTCAGGTATTCACTAAGTGCTACCATGAGCGTGAAAGGCTCAAAGCTGGATCCACGTTGCAAGCTCATTTTTATCCACGGCATGCAGCGTTACATCCATACACGAAAAGTTTCCTTTGCTTTTGTCGTAATACAGCATATACGGCTTACCCTCATCCATAATCAGCCGTATTTTGCCCCCACCCACACGATACTTTACAGGCCGCCAGCAGTCGCTTCCGGAATATATGACGGCAGCCGTTCCGTCGTCAAAGAAATCAAAATAGGCTAGATGTAGTTGTTTTGCACATTATGATCCATTCTCCGGCTGCTGCTCGTCAACAAATCCGTGGTTACGGACGGTTAGCTGTTTCCATCACATGTGTCGCCGACCATTAGGCCGCTGCCAAACACATACGGCCCCGCTGCGCCAGGCACGAATTCATATGTATCTGCAATGAAGAAGATCTCTCCTGCTTCCCCCACAAAGAAATGATAATCGGAAAGAGTCTTTTTCTCCAGAGCATCCCGGGCGCTGTCAAACATTCCCGCATATGTATAGTGATCGACCAGCGCACTCCAATAGACACTCTTCACCGTCGACAAAATGTCTTCTTCGCTGCCGCTCAGCAAATCCGTGATTTTGAAAGGCTCTCCGGTCTTCAGGTCATAGCTTGCACCGGAGTAATTCGTATTTGCAACGCCGCCGCAATACCAAAACGATTTCATCTGGATACTGACATAGCTGTCGGTCAAAAAGACATTTTCTATATCCTCAGTTGACTTATATGGGTAATCTACCAATTCGCCAAGTCTTTCCGCCGGGACTTCGGCCAAGTAGTCTTGATAGTCCTTGCCAGACCCATTTGCAAAGAACGTATTGCACGCTTGTTCGATATATGCGTTTATCTTGGACAAGTTCTTATTCGGATTCGTAAACACAAGCTTTTGATAGTGACAGTCTCCTATGATCTCGCCTGCTTCGTTCCGATCCGGCGTTCCGACTGTTTGGATCTCATAGCTGGTATCCATCGCCTTTACCCGTTCGCAGGCCGCCGAAGTCAGCAGCAGTACGATCAGCATTCCCGTAATAATCGGCTTCTTTTTCATAATATCCCCCTATTTTTATGTACAGCGAGCGGCGGTATTTATATCTGGAACAAAGCCGCACCATTTTCTCTCTTTTCTCCCTCGTTCAAATGTGCCTCTCAGGCACTGCCAGCCATGAAATGCTCATATCTATTTCCAAACAAACTATAACATTCCAAAACAACTTATGTCAATATTGTCGCGGGATCTTGCGGCAGCTGAGCCCGTCCACATAATATTTTCATCGAACGTGCTGCGTTTGATCGTGTCATTCAGCGAGCGCCAAAAAATCTCCCCGTCTGTGAGCGGGGAGATTTTTTCTGGCTGCTATACTGCGCTATCGCCATTGTCCGGCTCCGCTGGCACGTAATCATTATCCACAACAACATCCACATACGCATTGAGCCGGCAGGCATCCTGCAGAAAATACGGGTTTAGCCGAATGGACGGATATTCTCCGTCCTGATGCACCACAGCATAAATCGTCAAGAGCGCCGTACACGGCTGAAACTGCTCCAGGACCTGACGCAGTGCCCGCTCGTGTTCCGCGATAAAAGTATGCATCGTCCGTTGGACGACTTCACCATCAAAAGTATCGGTCTTGTCAAACGTGATCGTCCAGTATCCCGGGTTCTGCGTGCCCGCATATGCATTCCACCGGCACGCCCGCTGCCGTTTGGCCTCTGTCGGCTGCACGCCAAGGATGGAAGAAACCGCGTCGATTGGGAAATCCACATCAAAGCAAAGACTGAGCTCGCCCCAGACCGTAGGCGGCAGCGGCGGCGAAAAGCAGAGATCGTATTCTTCCACGCGCATTTGTCACCTCTCCAAATCCATTCGATGGCCCTATCATAACACACATCCGCACATGCAGCAACACGCCGACGCGCGCAACCCCCGGCGTGTTGGCGCAGCTACTTCTGTTTTGTCAGCTGCTTCACGCTCTGGTTAAGGCCCGTTGCCGCCCAGCCGGACGCAATGCCGAGTTCCATGCCCTCATCTCCTGTCCCGCTATTCTCTATGCGGAAGCGGAGGCAGATGTGCGCGAAGCGGTGCTTGCCATCCCACCAAAATGCAAGTATAATCGGGGCATCGAGACAAGATAAGGAGGAATCCGCATGGAAAACACGCTCAAACAGAAACTCGCCGCCGGTGCGCAGCCCATCGGCACCTTTTTTGACACCGCCAGTGTGAGCCTCATGGAGTGCCTCGGCCGCACGGGGCTCGACTTTGCCATCATCGACAACGAGCACTCCCCCATCGAGGCCGAGACCACCGCCGCGCTCGTGCGCGCCGCCGAGCTGAGCGGCATCTGCCCGATTGCGCGCGTGCGCGAGATCAGCCGCCCCGCCGTGCTCAAGCTGCTCGACGTCGGCGTGCAGGGCCTGATCGTGCCGAACGTCAAGACGCTCGAGCAGGTGCAGGAACTTGTGAACTACGCAAAGTATTACCCCATCGGCCAGCGGGGCTTCTGCCCGTCGCGCAAGGACGGCTGGGGCTTTGACGGGCTCGGCTCCGTGCCGGAGACCATGCGCCACTTCAACGGCGAGACCCTGCTCTTCCCACAGTGCGAGACCGCCGAGGCGCTCGCCATCATCGAGGACATCTGCGCCGTGGACGGCGTGGACGGCATCTTCGTCGGCCCGTTCGACCTGTCGATCTCGATGGGCATGCCGGGGCAGTTCGACGCGCCGGAATTTCAGGCGGCCATCACGCGCATCGTCGCCGCCTGCCGTGCGGCCGGAAAGTACTGCATGTTCTTCACCGGCACGGCTGACGGCGTGGTCGACGGCTTCCGCAAGGGCTTTGACGCCATGGCCTACAGCCTCGACGCCGCGCTGTTCATCCAGAGCGTGAAGCGCGATGTGGAGGACATTCGAAGCCGACTGTAAAGAAGATTTGGATATGGCAAAGGCGCGCACCGGCCGGTGCGCGCCTTTTTTGCATACCTCAATGCTCGCCGCCGCAGAAGGCAGCCTCATCGTTCGACCAGCCGCGGTCGAGCAGCCAGTAGGTCGTCTCGTCATCGGCTGCCATCTCATCGTCCGTCAGCTCGCGGTCCTGGTGTTGGCGGCCCCACTTAAGCAGCTCATAATTGCGCAGCTCCTTGAGCGTGAACGGCAGACCCAGTTCCTCCGCCACCGGCAGGAGCACGTGCTCGGTCATCACGTCCCGGATCTCGAGACTGCCGGGATAGCAGTCCATCGCCTGCTGCACGCGCGCCTGCAGGGCAGGGTCCGCGTCATAGAGTTCAAAAAACTTATCCACATTCGTTTTCGGTTTGTCTGCCATATCGGTCACTCCTGATACAGGTATTTTCCTGCATTATACTACACCAAGCGCCCGCGCGCAAGGCGCGTTCATGCCTCCGTGGACTCCGCCAGCTGCGCGAGCGCACTGCGCACCGCCGCGATCACGAATGCAGAAAACGTGCAGTCCTGGCCCGCGATGGCCGCCTCCACGCCCGCGATGACATCATCCGGAAAGCGGATGGCCTTGTTCGTCGTGTGCGGTGTGCGCGGTATCTGAAATGCTGCCATGATGCCGCTCCTTTCCTCGTTTTTCCTGATAACACCACGCCGGGCACAAAAATGCAACCGCCCGCACCCGCGCGCACCCTGCTGAATACCATGGGTACGGGAGGCACACGCCTCCGGAGGAAGGGGAAGCAACCATGACACAGATCCAAACGCTCAGCGAGCTGCAGCCCGGCCAGAGCGCGACCGTGCGCAGCGTGTGTGCGCCCGACGGGATGCAGCGGCGGCTGCGCGACCTCGGCCTGATCGAGAACACGCGCGTCGTCTGCCTCGGCCGCAGCCCCATGGGCGACCCGAGCGCCTATCTCATCCGCGGCACCGTGATCGCGCTGCGGCGGTGCGACTGCCGCGGCATCCGCGTAGCCGTTCCGTAAAGGGGGTGCGCGCATGGGACTGACGCACCGCTCTGTCGGCGCGCACGCGGCCGCGTTCGGCGGCACACGCCGGGCAGGCGAGCGCGTCGTGGCGCTGGCAGGCAACCCGAATGTCGGCAAGAGCACCGTCTTCAACGCCCTGACCGGGATGCACCAGCACACCGGCAACTGGGCGGGCAAGACCGTCGGCTGCGCATACGGCCGGTGCCGCTCGGCGCGGGAGAATTATTTATTCGTGGACATTCCGGGCACATACTCCCTGTGTCCGCACTCGGCGGAGGAGGCCGTCGCGTGCGACTTTGTGCGCGGCGGTGAGGCCGACGCCGTGGTCGTCGTGTGCGATGCGACGTGCCTGGAGCGCACGCTCGTGCTCGCGCTGCAGGTGCGCAGCGTGACGCCGAACCTGATCGTGTGCGTGAACCTGCTCGACGAGGCGCGGCGCAAGCGCATCACCGTCGACCTGCCGGAGCTACAGGCGCAGCTCGGCGTGCCGGTCGTGGGCGTGACGGCGCGGAAGAAGAAAACGCTTTCCGCCCTGCTCGACACGCTCGACACCGTCGCGGCGGCGCCGCAGCCGCTGCCGGACGCGCCGCCGCCATCCGACCCCGCGGACGATGTGCGCCGGGCAGAGGCCATCTGCCGCG
>ENA-ORLW01000733-ORLW01000733.1-human-gut-metagenome-genome-assembly--contig:-NODE-733-length-43743-cov-3.322516_pt1 | contig 43743 bp, 37 predicted proteins | sample MGYA00243017_ERZ508829 | MGnify/ENA primary metagenome ERZ508829 (study PRJEB26277, sample SAMN04329776) | human gut metagenome | biome: human-associated habitat | host: Homo sapiens | place: USA...
AATACAGATGCAAACAAAGATGAAGAGCTAAAAGTATTAATAGATTATATAAATGTGTTAAATTCGCATAATAATACTAGTCAGCAGATTAATGACAATTTTTCAGATGATGATTTGAGAGAGTTCACAGAACAATTGAGAAGTAAAAAATCGTAAAAGATTTTTAAATTCGGATATTTTAATTTGATTGGAGATTTGACCATGACAGCAGATAAGAAAATTATTTTGGAAAACCTTATGGAAAAAGGAAAGTCAACAGGTAAACTATCAACTAAAGATATTACCGATGCTTTAGAAAAGCTGGATTATGATGTTGAGCAAATGGATGCTTTCTATGACAACTGTGCTGCACTTAATATCGAAATAATTGATGATATTGTTCCTGATGAAACTCTTGATATTACAGCTACGGATGAGGAAAGTTCACAGGATACGGTCGATATTTCTATCTCGACTGATGGCATTTCTATTGACGACCCTGTTAAAATCTATTTAAAAGAAATAGGAAGAGTCCCTCTTTTAACAGCAGAAGATGAAATTCAGCTTGCTGAACAAATGTCAAGCTCAAACGAAGAAAAAGCATCAGAAGCAAGAAAAAAACTTGCTGAGGCTAACTTGCGTCTTGTTGTATCAATAGCCAAAAGATATGTTGGTCGGGGCATGAGCTTTTTAGACCTTATTCAGGAAGGAAATCTAGGTCTGATTAAAGCTGTTGAAAAATTTGACTATACAAAGGGCTTTAAGTTTTCAACATATGCAACATGGTGGATCAGACAGGCAATAACAAGAGCTATTGCCGATCAGGCAAGAACTATAAGAATTCCAGTTCATATGGTTGAAACAATTACAAAAGTAAAGAAAGTGTCCTCTCAGCTTCTTCACAAAAACGGACACGACCCAAGCTCAGAAGAAATTGCTGAAGAGCTTAATATGCCTGTTGAAAGAGTCAGAGAGATTATGAGAATTCCTCAGGACCCGGTGTCCCTTTAAACATCTATCGGTGAAGAGGAAGACTCACACTTAGGTGATTTTATACCTGATGATGAAGCTCCTGCCCCTGCTGAAGCCGCTTCGAGAACATTGCTGAAAGAGCAGTTAAACCAGGTCTTATCTACCCTCACAGACCGTGAAGAAAAAGTTTTAAGGCTTCGTTTCGGGCTTGAAGACGGGCGTTCAAGAACTTTAGAAGAAGTAGGTCAGCAGTTTAATGTTACCCGTGAGAGAATCAGACAAATCGAAGCAAAAGCATTGAGAAAGCTTCGCCATCCAAACAGAAGCAATAAGGTTAAAGATTATTTGGATTAAATAAGCTTATGAGCTTTTTGCTACATAACTTTAAATCCGCTATTATAGAGAAAGGCTCATATTTATGAAAACAACTTCAAACAATGCAAATTACACTCAGAATAATAATTATGAGCCTGATTATTATGATACAGACTACGAAGATTATTATGATGATAATAACACTAAAACATATAGAAAAAAGCACAGAAAAGATAAACGCAAAAGAATTGTTCTTTGGCTTATAACATTAGGTATCATTGCTATTTTAGTTGATATTATAATTCTTATGTATACCGGGAAAATTTGGTTCAACTCCCCTACCCGCAAAGAATACCCTGTATCCGGTGTAACGGTATCATCTCTTCAGGGTGAAATAAATTTTACTGCTTTTGAAATGGAAAACATATCTTTTGCCTATATTAAAGCCACCGAAGGTGAAAATCTTATTGACAAGCAATTCAAGACTTCATGGGATAACGCTAAGGACAGCACCGTAAAAACCGGAGCATATCACAAATTCTCATTTTCATCTGACGGCAAAGCTCAAGCTGAAAATTTTATAAATACCGTAGGGAAAATTTCAAGTGACGGATACAGACTTTTTCCTGCTGTAGAAATAACTAAAGAAGGTGTTTCTTTAGCGTTCTCACCCGAAAAACAAACAATCGTTGAAGAACTGAAAAAATATTGTAAAGCTATTAAAGATGAATACGGGTTTAATCCTATTATAATTACAGGAAATAGTTTTTATAAAGACTATTTAAAAGATGATTTTGCAGGATTTAAGCTTTGGATAATAGATTTATTCTCAGAACCTAAATCTATTGATTGGGATTTTTGGAACTACAGTCCAAGAGGAAAAATAGGCGGAGTTTCAAACAAAAACAACTATGTCAATTTAAGTGTTTTTAAAGGTTCAAAACAAGACTTTATGAATTTTCAATATAAATAGATACAACCCGCTTAGATTAATTTCTAAACGGGTTGATTTATTATAAAAGATTGTCTTTTTAATAAGTAATAATGTTCTAAAGAGATAATGTGTGTAATAAAATAAAAGAGACAGCTAATTCAAGCTATCTCTTTTAATTTTATGTCATTACTATTTTGCCAATTCTTGTGCACAGTCAGCACAAACAAATTTCCCCTTGAACTCTGTAACGCCTTCCTTGTTACCGCAGAATGTACATGAACGCTGGAATTTCTTAAGAATAATCTTATCACCATCAACATAAATCTCAAGTGAGTCCTTAGGACCAATGTCATAAGTTCTTCTTAATTCAATAGGAATTACGATTCTTCCGAGTTCATCAAGTGGTCTTACTATTCCGGTTGATTTCATTTGTTTTTTCCTCCTAATATTCATAAAATAAAAATATCCAAAACATATATAATTATTTTATTTCAATCTCAATATAATTTTACCATAATACAATTTTTTGTCAAGCACCATATTAAAAATGATTATAACTATTAACGAGGGGTACATTTTATGTCTACAATTATAGGAATCATTGCCATAGTATCCATAATCTTGGGATTATATAATAATAATTTATACAATATTACAAATACTGTTATGGATAATAGTAGTAATTCTGTACAGTTTATGCTATCAATTGCCGGTACAATGGCACTTTGGGGCGGTCTTATGAATATTGTAAAAGAATCTAAGCTCGATGAAAAAATATCAAACATTCTAAAACCGATACTAAAGTTAATATTCTCAAAAATAAATTTGAAAGGTGCTGCATACAAGGCAATAACCATGAATGTTACCGCCAATCTTTTAGGCTTAGGGAATGCTGCCACTCCACTAGGGATTGAGGCTATGAAAAAAATCAAAGAGGAAGAACACATTACAAAGTATCCTTCAAAAAACATGGCATTATTAACACTTTTAAATACTGCTTCTATTCAGCTCATACCATCGACAATCGCCGCAATTCGTTTTTCACACGGTTCTGAAAATCCAATGGAAATACTTCCGGCTGTTCTTATATCTTCTTTTGTATCACTTTTTTGTTCAGTAATATTACTGAAAGTAATTTGGAAAGACGAAAAGAGAAAATAAAATGAATGAATTTCTGTCAAGTTTTAAATTTTCTGATTTAATACTTCCGTTAATTATTACATTTATACTGACATACGGACTTACAAAGAAAATAAATATAGTAGATTCTTTCGTTAAAGGTGCTATACAAAATCTGAAAATCGCTATAGATATTTTCCCATCAATACTGCTTCTTATGGTCACTATTGGCATGTTCAACGCTTCAGGAGGAATAGAGCTTATTACAAGACTGTTATCCCCTGTTACATCATTCCTTGGGTTCCCGAAAGAATGTGTGCCTTTAGCAATACTCCGACCCTTGTCAGGAAGCGGAGCTCTAAGCATATTTGACTCTATACTGTCGGAAAACTCACCTGACAGCTTTGCAGGCCGTGTAGCAAGTGTTTTGATGGGGTCAACAGAAACTACATTTTACACACTATCAGTATATTATTCTGCCTGCAAAATAAAGCCAACGAAAAAAATTATATTTTGCACACTTTTCGCAGACCTGGTTGGCTTCATTATGAGTTCAGTTACTGTTACTATTATATACCATTAATTGACTTAAAATAAGAATATTTAATGAACTATAAAAGAACAATAAGGAAATTCTTACATAATATACTCAATAAAGGAGAATTGATTTGAAAAAACAAGGTTTTTTACTCGGATCTTTTATTCTGGGAATAACTATGTTAATAACAAAAGCATTAGGAATGATATATAAAATTCCTCTAACCAATATTTTAGGCGGAACAGGAATGGGGTATTATTCTTCAGCTTATACAATTTTTATGCCATTATATGCAATAGCTGCAAGCGGAATACCTTCTGCTATGTCTATGATTGTAGCCGAGAGCTATGCGTTTGAAAGGTATAAAAACATACGACGCATTAAACATGTGGCTCTTATAGGATTTACTTTCATTTCTCTTGCAGCATCAATACTGATGATTTTGCTTTCATATCCGATTTCAAAATACATATCAGGTGACAGCAAATCTTATTTATGCATAATTGCCATAGCTCCAAGTATATTAGTAGGAAGCGTTATGTCAGTTTATAGAGGATATTATGAAGGATTGAGAAACATGCTTCCTACAGCCGTTTCAGAAATAATCGAATCAATCCTGAGAGTTATTTTCGGTCTAGGCGGAGCGTATCTTGCAATTCATCTGGCTGAAAACGGATATGCCGAGAATGGTATGGTTTTCGGTCAGCAAATAAACAGTCAGGAAGAAGTAATTAATGCGGCAACACCATATATTTCTGCCTTTTCATTACTGGGAGTAACACTTTCAACTCTTGCCGCTGCAATATACTGTGCACTGCGTTCTCGTTTTTTTGGTGACGGAATAACAAAAAAAATGATAGCAAGCGATATTGTAACTGACAGAATGAGAACTATTTTTAAATCAATTTTGTCCCTTTCATTTCCTATAGCTGTGAGCTCGGTAATAACAACAGTTATATCAATGATAGATCTTGCAACTATTCCCCCACTTATTAAAAGACTTCTTGAAAACAACAACAATATTGATTTATTTCAGATAATAGGAAGTCAGATTGACTATAATGATATTCCAAACTTCGTATACGGATCTTTTGTGGGACTGGCTCTTACAATATTCGGACTCGTTCCTTCACTTACGGGCATATTCGGGAAAAGTTCTTTCGCAAATGTGGCTGCATGTTATTCAAAAAAGGACATGGTATCTCTTAATAAAAACATAAATGCTGCACTTTTCTCAACGAATTTCATAGCAATGCCCTGCTCTTTCGGTCTTATGATTTTAAGCGAACCTATTCTTTCAATCTTTTTTCGTTCAAGACCTCTTGAAGTATCTATTTCAGTCAAACCACTCATGAATCTTTGTATAGGAATTATATTTATTTCAATAACGGTGACTATGTTCTCGCTGCTTCAGGCAGTGGGAAATGTAAAAGCTCCTTTAAAAATCTTATCAGGCGGATTGATAATTAAACTAATTCTTAACATTACACTCATGAACATACCACAGCTTAATATAAGCGGTGCTGCGATTTCAACAAGTATAAGTTATATGTTTATAGGAATTTGTTCGATACATTCTTTTGTTCGTTATACGAATGTAAAAGTAGATTATCTGACTACAATATTTAAACCTCTGTTTGCCTCAATATTATCGGCAATTGTAATACTTTTCAGTTATATGTTCATCAACGATTACCATAATTATGTTATTTCGTTATTTATTTCCATAGTAATAGGTAGCATAATGTACATTTTATTCATGTGTTTATTGTCTGTTTTTAACAAAAATACTATAAAAAGCATGTTTTCAAATACAAATGTATGAAAAACTATTGAAATTGAATTCATTTTGAGGTATTATAAGTAATGATGTTGAGTGTTTCAAACCCCTAAAAACTGGGTATTAAAGCTTTTTGGAGTTGTTTTTCAGAATGGTTGATTTCAGATTTAAAGATGAATATAATATTGATGATTTAATTGAAATTGTAAAGCTATTGAGAAGCGAACAAGGCTGCCCTTGGGATAAAGAACAAACGCACAAATCAATTCGCATGGATTTTCTTGAAGAAGTTTATGAAGTTATTGAGGCAATTGATTTCGACAGCGAAGAAATGCTGAGAGAAGAACTCGGGGATGTTCTTCTGCAGGTTGTTTTTCATTCACAGATTGAAAGAGAAAAAGGTTCTTTTAATTTTGCTGATGTGACAAATGATATATGTAAAAAACTTATCGTAAGACATCCTCATGTATTCGGTGAGGTTTCCGTTAAGAATTCAGAAGATGTTTTGAGAAATTGGGACAGTATAAAAAAAGACACTAAGGGACAGGAAACTTATACTGATACTTTAAAAAGTGTTCCCCGTGTGTTTCCTTCTCTTTTAAGAGCAAGCAAGCTCGGTAAAAGAGCTTCACGGGCTAATTTGGATTTTAAGGACGCTGACAGTGCTTTTGAGGCACTTCAGAGTGAGATTGAAGAATTATCCCAGGCGATTAAAACGGGCAATACAGGGCTTATTTCAGAGGAATTAGGCGATGTGTTGTTTTCTGCTGTTAATGTTGCCAGGAAATTCGGTCTTAACGCTGAAGAACTTTTGACTGCTTCAAATGAGAAGTTCATTTCACGATTTGAAAAAGTGGAACAAACCGCTATTGAAAATAATGAGAATATGCAGGATTTATCTGCAGACAAGCTGGATGAATACTGGAATAAATCAAAATCCGAAAGCTAGCTTTTTTAATTTAGCTATAAGAAATTTTGATATAAATTTCTTTGCATACATTAGCTTTTCCGATAAATCATAAAACTCGGAAAGCAATAAACTTTGTGGCTTCGGCCAACTATTTAGGAGGAAATTCAAATGACAAAGACTGAGCTTGTAAGCCTTATCGCTGATAAGGGCGACTACTCAAAGAAAGATGCTGAAAAGGCATTAGCAACAGTTATTGATGCTATTACTACATCACTTACAAAAGGTGAAAAGATTTCACTTGTAGGATTCGGTACTTTTGAAGTTCGTGACAGAGCTGCTAAAACTGCTATCAATCCAATGACTAAGGAAAAGATCAATGTTCCTGCTAAGAAAGTTCCTGCTTTCAAAGCCGGAAAGGCTCTTAAGGACGCAGTTGCTAAGTAATTAGTGAATTATTGCCTGTCAGTATTCTGGCAGGCTTTTTATTTTAAATGAATTACTCCTGAAAAACATTTACGATTGGAGAAAAAATTTATGAGACTGGACAAATATTTAAAACTCACAAGAATAATAAAACGACGCACTGTTGCAAATGAAGCCTGTGACGCCGGAAAAGTTTCTGTGAATGATAAGATTGCCCGCGCATCATACGATGTGAAAATCGGTGATATAATTGAAATTAGCATGGGTCAAAAGCCGCTTAAAGTAAAAGTTTTAAGCATAAGTGAATTTATAAAAAAAGAAGATGCATCAGACTTTTATCAGGTTATTGAATAAAATATTATGACATAAAAAACCTATCGGGAAACAAATCCCGATAGGTTTTATTACTTTAATATAACTTAATTTTATAATTCAATATCATTGGCATCGACTTCAAAATCATCTAAATCTATTTGGGACATGAACGCCTCATACTCTTCTTCACCCAAATCTTTTTTTAACTTGTCATAGTTAAAAGAACCATCATCGTTATAGTACTTTTCAAGGTCAATCGCATCTTCTTCATCAGAAACTTCAATATCATCAGACAAATCAGTATCTTCATCTGAATTACCTATTGATTCTGAAATCTTTGAAAATGCAGAGATTAAATCATTTCCCAATACAGTCTGAACATTTGTTAAGAACTCTTCAGTTTTCATAGACTTCTGATATTCTTCAATCTTGTCTAAAGTATAAATTGTTCCGCTTGGTACTGTAATATCAGACGCATTTGTAATTTCATTAGTTGTGTTCATTGTTAAATACTCAACATCATCAACTGTAAGCTTACATGTAGAACTTACTTTCTTATCATCTGCATTTGCTTTGTCACTTGCTTCGAGCTTAACAGTATTGTCACCAACCTTGATAGTTGCGTCAACATCACCGCTTGTGAGTTTATTGTCTTTATCAACAATCTCAAAATCATCAGCATCTAATGAAATTGTTAAATCCTTATCGCCTTCTTCCTTAGCGATAATATCCATGGTCATATCAAAATCAAGCTTTTCGTCGTCTTTTGTTGCCTTAAATGTATACTTGACTGTTTCACTTTCAATACTTGCAACATATGCATCTTTTTGGTCAATAACCATGAATGTAGCTTCATCCTTAATTCCAACAATATCTTTGCCGTCGAAAATCAAACTGATTTCTTCGCTTGAAGTCTCATCAGCTAAACTGTCAAGGAGTTCTTTTTTTGCTGTATCAAGCTTTGAAGAATAATTTTCAGAAGTCAATTCAAGAGAACTTCCCAAAAGACTAACAGCAATTTCTTTTACTTTTTCATCTGTTTTTAGTTTTGCAAAAATGTCCTCTATCATTTTTTTGCCGTCATCTACAGTTAAAGTATATGTTTTTAATTTATAATCGTACTCAACACCGCTTATATCACCTTTGTAATCCTCTTCTTTGGAAGCCTCAGGAAGTGCATCAACGAATACCTTTATATAATCGTTTAAAATGTCTCCCCATTCCTCCATTTTGAGGTCTGAAAGCTTCCCGCTCATAGATGATACTGAACCGCCTGAAGATAACAAATTGTTTAACTCTGTACTACTTCCGGTATAGCCATCAATTAACTCATTTGAAAGACTTTTCAGATATTCCTCTGTTACACTTACATAAGCGTCAGAAAGCTCAGGAACCTTTATGTATCCGGCTTTTTCTTTATTGTCATATACACCGTTTACAGAAACCAAATTCTTATTGTCATATGAAAACGCAATATCTGTTCCTGCTTTATCGCCTTTTAGTTTTGTTTCAGATGTTATTGCAAGAGGCTTAACTTCTGTGCCTAAAGCATCGGTAACACCTGAGCCGAACTCGATTTCTGCATTCATTTTTGAAGCAGTATTGGCATCACCTGAAAAAACACCTGAAAGTGTATTTGTATTTGACGCAAGATCAAAATACTCTAAAATCATTTCTTTAACAGACAAAGATTCATTGTCTTTTTTCTTATCCTTTTTTGTGTCGCATGCTGTAAAAACAGTTACAGACATTGCACATGCCAATGCAACTGAAAGCACTTTCGTCATTTTATTCTTAATACTCATCAAATGACCTCCTATAAAATTATTATTGTTGTTTTATTTACTTTTTAATGCTAATTTATTATATCAATATATTAATAAATTGTCAATGGGAAATACATGAAGCCTTTATTACCTTAGATTAACACATTTATGGCAAAATTTTCTTGACACACTGTAAATGAAATGGTAAAATATATATGTACAATAACATATTGTATAAAAATTATAAGGGGGAAAATTTTATGGAAAAGTTAAAGAAAATTGTTTCACTATCTCTGTCTTTATCATTAGTTACAGCATTCTTTGCCGGAACATATGGTAATAGTGTAACAGCATTGGAACTCACAAAGCAGAAGAAAATTTCAAGTGTCTTGCTTGATGAACTTGATGATTTGAAGAGAAATGAAACGGTTCCGATTTATGTTGAATTAGATGACATAAATCAGGAAACTGTGGAAGCAAAGGTCGATAAGCAAACGGGAATGACTTTAGCAGAGTTAGAGGCTATAGATAAAAAACTTTTAAAATCCGATGAGTTGAAAAATGCGTCAAACGAGGAACTGGAAACTCTTTTGCCTAAGTATTTTAAAGATACTGAAAGTGAAAGAGAGTATGTTCAGGGTTTAGTTAATGAAAGAATAATGGCAGAGCGAAAAATCGCTAAAGAAATGTATGACAATCAAAATTCTGATTATGTTAAAAAAACAGGAATTGATGAAACAGAAGTTCAGTTTGTCAGCAGTTATTCACCAATGGTAATCACCGAATGTACCGAAGATGAAATTGATGATATAGTTGTTCAGGGCAAAGTAAAGAGTATAGATATCAGAGAAGATGTTGAAGTTCAAATTGACGATACCAATAATACAAATGAAGTTAAAGCACAAGCAGCATCGACTGATACCACTACTTACGCATGGAAAACTGCAATTTGTGCTGACAAGACAACAGATACAATAGGTATCAAAGGTAAAGGTGTTACTGTTGGTGTTTATGATGGCGATTCTCTTTGTAAAGATTATTATGATTTGAAAAATTCAGATATAATATCACTAGATAAAGTTATAGATTATGAAGACTATCACTGCACAAAAGTAACTAGAATTTTAGCAGGAAGTAAAGGCATAGTTCCTAAAGCAAAAGTATATGAATGGTCTGATAACAATGTAAGCAGAGAAGAAATAATAGAAAAATTAATTGAAAAAGGTGTTTCCGTAATAAATATGAGTTTGGCATTTGGCGAACGTACAGATGATTACTATACTACATTTGAGAAATGCTGGATCATATTGGGTATCGCCATCATGTTCTTTTAGTAGTTTCAGCAGGTAATACAGACATGTATGATAGCAAGGAACAATGTCCTGTAGGTACCCTAGCATATAATGTATTAACTGTTGGTGGAATTGATACAAAAAATACTGATAAATTTTCTGATGATAAGTTTCATAGTAGTTCTTGTTTCGGTAACGGTGGCACAAAAGGCTGTGCAAAACCAGATTGTGTGGCCGCTTTTAATGATGTTTTAGAAGAGTCTCTTGATGATTTCAATGAAGGAACACTTGCTGAAGGAACACTTAGTTATAGCGGAACTAGTTTTGCAGCACCTGCTGTTACAGGTGTTTGTGCACAAGTCTTACAAACTGACCCGACTTTAGCATTTGAGCCGCAAGTAATTAAAGCAATAATTATGGCTTCTTGTGACAGAAAAGGCAGTGAAGATTACGCAAGTGGTTTGACAGCAAAAGAGGGTTCCGGAGTGGTAAATGCCTTTAAAGCTATAGTTATTGCGAGTACAGAAAGGTATACCAAAAAACTTGTGTTTCCTTATGACAATAATCCAACAAAAGAAATTGACTTTGTAAAAAGAGAAAGTTCTTCAAAAATAGCTATATGTTGGTTGCCACCTTCTTCAATTTATGGCGATGACCTAAGTGGTAAAGTAGAATCGAATGGAAATTATGATTTTAATTTAAGTGTTTATTCGTCTAAAGATAAGTTGTTAAAACAAAGCAATGTTTATAATAGTTCGGCAGAAGCAGTTGTTTTTAATTCTGAAAATGATACTCTTGAATTAAGATTTAGAGAGTATTATCTATATACCAATAGTGCATATGAAATTGGCATAGCCTGGTATTAACGAAAGGGGTAAAAAATTATGAAAAGAATTTTTACAAGTATTTTAGCAATAGTTATGTTATTATTGTCTATAGCTTCATACATAACAGCAACAGCAGTTGACAAGCAAATTAATTATAAAAGTACAATTTCTTATAGTTTGGAATCATCTTGTTTAGCCGAATATGTTTATAAGTTCAGAAAAATACATGATAATAGGGATATATATTTTGTAATTGATAATTATGATTTATATAAGGAATTAGGATATAATCAAAAAAGCAAAAATTTTTTTAAGACTAATCTGTTAATCATAAATTGTGTGTATGGTGGAATAGGTAAAAGAGAATCACGAGAAAACACAGGGATAACAATAAAAGACGGCATTGTTAATATTTCGTACACACGCTCTTTTAAAAATCCAATTCCGTGTATGTCAGTGAACAAATATGATTTTATCGAACTTAAAAAATCAGATGTCAAGGATGTTGATTTAACTAAACTAATCGTTAATATGAAAATTAGGAGTTTATCAATTGAAGGTGTTTGGAATGAGGGAAGTTCTATTATAAACATGAAATACATTAATGCTGGAAAACTGATTAAAAAACCTGAACAAGTCAAAAAAGTAAAAGCACAATCACCAAAGAAAAAACAGCTTAAAGTAACCTGGAAGAAAATTAAGGGCACAAAATATCAGGTACAGTATTCTTTGAAGAAGAATATGAAAAAGGCAAAACTTAAAAACACTAAGAAAAACAAAATTGCTTTAAAGAAACTGAAGTCAAACAAAAAGTATTATGTAAGGGTGAGAGCGTATAAAACTGTAAACGGCAAAATTTATCTAGGTAAGTGGTCGAAGAAGTTAGCTAAAACCGTTAAATAATAATCTGCCGTTTAGCTAACTTAATTACTTATCAAATTATGATAGGCAGAGAGCCGGCGGCGGCTCGCCGCAGTGGTCGAAGAAAGCTGTTAAAATAGTTATTTAGCTAATACTCAATCATTAAACAAAGTACCTCCTATGGTAAAATCAAACCATAGGAGGTACTTTGTTAAGCTTTGAATTCATATCCGTCATTTTTTAAATTGTCTATAACATCTCCGAGAATATTTGCATTAGTTTCTGATACAGAATGAAGTAAATATATTGCCCCGTTGTGTTTTGCTCCCGTAACTTTATTTAAAGACTCTGCTTCGTTCGGCTGGTTGTTTACATCCCAATCCGCATACGCAAAGCTCCACATAACAGTTTTATAACCGCACTCATTTGCAAGCTGCAAAATTCTTTCTGAAAACTCTCCCTTAGGCGGTCTGAATTCTGTCATCTCATAATTGAATTTCTCTTTTATATAATTATGAAGTCCCATTATCTCCTCTTTTGCCTCATCAATAGAAATACTCGGCATTGACGGATGTGAAACAGAGTGATTTCCGACAGTATGACCCTCATCAATCATTCTTCTTATAAGTTCAGGGTTCTTCTCTGCATAATCCTGCAGCACAAAAAAAGTAGCTTTAACCTTCTTCTCTTTTAATGTATCAAGGATTTTAGAAGTAAATCCGTTTTCATATCCCTGATCAAAAGTTAAATAAACCGTCTTTTTGCTGTCTTTGTTATCAGAATCTGCTTTTGCCATAGCAATTGCATTATACTTTGAATATTTTTCGTTAAAATCAATTGCACCCTGAGGTCTGTTCTCACTATCCACAATAACTCCTTGACCATAACCTATCAAAGTATTATCAATATTTGATAAATCCACTGACTTCCCTGCTCTCAGCGGTTCAGCACTGGCAGAACTTGATTTTGCCGAATTTTTTTCTGATGGAGCTTCAGTATTTGTTTCAGAAGAAACAGATGCGGTTTCGCTTGATGTTGCTGCAGCAGAATCACTGCTGCTTTCTTCATAGTCTTTAGTATTAGGCTCTATATCATTTGCACAGCCGCACAAAATGAATGCAAATGATAATACCAAACTTAAAATGTATTTCATAAAATCATCCTTTCTAAACTTTAGGATAACCAAAACAAGAAATACAATGCTGTTAATTATTGCATTTAATTTTATAAAAACAAAAACTGATATCATTAAAAATATGATATCAGCTTTTTATTTAAGTTAATTTTGAGTGTATACTCACACTTTTACTTTTGAAGAATATTTTCCGTAATACTTAAATCCATTGTATTTTTTATATGCTCTTATTTTAAATTTGTATTGTTTATTTGCCGAAAGGTTTTTAATTTTGGTCTTTGTCTTAGGTGAAGACACTGTCTTAACACGCTTATATTTATTGCCGTTAAGCATATAAATCTGATACTTTGCCGCACCGTTTACATGATTCCATGTCAGTATTATATTACCATTTGAAGCTTTTTGAGCTTTAACATTTTTAACCTTTCCCGGCTTTGTTGTTGCATATGCTTTCTTTGAATTTGAACTGTACACACTGACTCCTGACAGTTTTTTAACTGTTTTGATTTTAAAAGCATATGATGCACCCGTTTTCAGTTTTTTAAGCTTAACAGAACTTTTACTTCCCGAAACCGATGCAAGCTTTTTAAATTTACCCGAGTCAGCACTTGCATATATATCATAAGCATCTGCACCGTAAACGCTTGTCCACGACAATGATATACTTGAAGCTGAATTTGTTTCGGCTCTCAAATCTTTTACTTTATTCGGTCTTGTATATCCGGTTAAAACTGCAGAATATTTTCCGAAATAATTTTTTCCTTTATACTTTCTGTATGCTCTGACTTTAAATTTATAACTTGACGCATTGCCTAGCCCGGAGGCTTTAAAAGAATTGGATTTCAAATCTGAAATCTTAACATATTTTTTCTTTGCTTCATCATATCTGTAAATTCTGTATCCTGAAATATCAGGAACAGTATCCCATGACATAGTAATTGAGCTTGTATTATAACTCGATACCTTAAAATTCTGAATACTCTTAGGCTTAACAGTTACTGTGCAAACGGCTTTAACACCGCTTACTGCCTTTGAAGTTATTGTAACTGCTCCTGCTCTGTGTGCAGTAACAATACCGCTGTTAGAAACCGATGCAACAGAGCTGTCACTTGAACTCCATGTCAAAATATCATTTGTATTTTCAGGAAGCATATGGCTTGAAACGGATTTTGACTCACCTGCAGTCATATTTAACGAATTGACACCAAGCTTTACACTGGAAGCCAAAGGCTGACCTACAACATAAAACTCTTTATACTCGCTTGAAGAACTTTTATTTGAAGCAGAATAATTTATAACCTGTGCTGCATAGTGTCCTTTTTGGAGTATTTGTTTAAAAGAACCACCTGTAATATTAGGCGTAGATGAAACTAAATCAGAACTGCTGTATGTACCTGTTGAGTTATATTTATAAATATTTAAAGTTGATTTCGCGGTTTTCATACCTGTTGTCCAGGAAAAGCTTTTTTCAACGCCATCCTGCGACGCATAATCCGTAGTTATAACAGGCTTTACGGGAATATCTGCCCCGCTGTATCTGAAGAAACTAACATCAGACTCAAGCTTCTTTAAATTGACTGTTCTATTGTATTTTGCGTAGCAGCCATAATCATCATACCATGTCCAGTTCTGCTCAAACAAAACAACTTCGTTTCCGTTGACCTGCTTTACTATTGCCCAGTGGCTGGAGTTACCGTAAATATCACCGACAACAGGAGTTTTCACCTTAGAAAATGTTCCGACATCACTTAGCGGTGTGCTTCCCGGCCAAAGATTGTAAACAGTGTTACCGTATACTGCTTTATAGAACTTAGTTACAAGTGCTGCACAGCAATAAACGGGGTCGTCCCACATCTCATGAGCATTACTGTCATTTCTCGGAGTGTATATGGCATTTACTGTCACGCCTTCATATGTCATCGTGTCAACAACCTGACCTGCTTTTGTTACCGTAACCGTAACAGGAACAGTAGCAGCACTGCTGTTAATCGGCATAACCAAAACCGACATCATAATAGCCAACGTAATGCAAACAGACGCAATACGCTTATGTATACTTATTCCTTTCATTTGTTCTCTCCTTAAATTTTACATAACATGGCATAAAGCCAAACACAATTAAAATAAATCAAAAGCACATATATTTTTCTCTGTGCCTTTTAACACTTTATTTTTTACACACTAACACATAATTTTTAAAATAAATAGCAATATTCTTATATTTTCTGTAAAACAAGTATGGGAAACCTATAAATTTTCATCTACAAATTTCCCTTATACTATATCTGTCACTTTAAATTTTATGATACACAATTCACATTAAATGTTATTGTAAAGCTCCTGATAAGATACAGCTGATTTTTTCCAGCTGAAATCCTCTTTCATTGCATGAGTAACAAGTCTTCCCCAAATCATCTTATTGTCATAAAACGCCCTTGCTCTTGCACAGGCATTTAACATATCATGAGCATTATAAGTCTTAAAGCTGAAACCGTTACCTGTGATTTCACCAAAATGCGGTTCGCCGGCATCTGTGATACTGTCACGTAGTCCGCCTGTTTCACGAACAATCGGAATAGTACCGTATCTAAGTGAAATCATCTGAGCCAAACCGCATGGCTCGCTCTTAGACGGCATCAAGAACATATCAGCACCAGCATAGATTTTCTTTGAAAGCTCAGGAATAAACCCAATTTTAACCCCTACCCTGTCAGGATAACGATATGACATCTCGGTGAAAAAATCCTCATAAATTTTTTCACCTGAACCGAGTATTGCAAATTTATACCCAAGATTCACAATATCCTCAAATACATATTTTATCAAATCAAGTCCCTTGTGAGAAACAAATCTGGTAACTATTCCGATAACAGGTTCATTGCCTGATTTTATTCCCAGCTCATCACAGAGAGCTTTCTTACAAACTTTTTTACCCTCCATATTATTCAAACTGTAATTCTTAGGAATAACAGCGTCAGTCGCCGGATTATAAATGCTCTGGTCAATTCCGTTTAAAATTCCGCTTAGCTTATATTGCTTGTGGACGAGCTCTCTGTCCATTCCGTGAGCATACCATGAATCTAAAATCTCCCAAGCATAGCTAGGTGAAACCGTTGTTACCCTGTCAGAGACCTCAATAGCAGCTTTCATAAAGTTCACATCGCCGTCATATTCAAGCAAATCGGTATGATAAAGAGGTATACCCATAATGTCATTAATAAGATCAAGTCCGTATTGTCCCTGATACTGAATATTATGAATCGTAAACACAGTCTTAATATCCTCATACCCTGACTGATAGCGATAGAAAATATCATAATATACAGGAACCAAAGCCGTCTGCCAGTCATTTGCATTTATTACATTCGGCTTAAAATCGATATAATGCAAAAGCTCTAATACTGCTCTTGAGAAGAAAACAAATCTCTCTGCATCATCATAAAAACCATACAGACCGTTTCTTGCAAAGTAAAATTCATTATCGAGCAAATAATAAGTAACCCCGTTGACGTCAGCCGTAAAGACACCGCAATACTGATTTCTCCATGCAACAGGAACAGTAAAGTTTGTAATAAAAGTCAACTTTTCACGAAGCTCGGGCTTAATGGTATTATACATAGGCATAACAACACGACAGTCATTTCCGAGTTCGTTCAACGCTTTAGGTAAAGAGCCTGCTACATCTGCCAATCCGCCGGAAGCGGCAAAAGGAAGTGCTTCACTTGCTGTATATAAAATATTCAATGTCTTAATCCTCCATATATTAATTGATGATGGATAATTGGATAATAGAAAATTTGATACTTCATTCAGTTTTCATCATCTGTTATCCACTTTGAAATTATAGCACAAAAGCTCCATTAAATCAATAAGTAATTATTGCCGTGTCTTAAAAAACATGGATACAAAATGATTTAATGAAGCTGTTTTAAATTTTAAACCGATGCACCTTTTCCTATAAACATCGGATAATCGTCAGAAGAAATTAATGTTCTGTCGTTGCCTATTGACACATTTTTATCGGTAATTACATTCTTAACTTCACTTCCGTCACCGATAATAGTATCCTGCATTAAGATTGCGTTTTTAACTTTAACACCTTTGCCTACATTTACACCTCTGAACAAAACTGAATTTTCTACTGTTCCTTCAATAACGCATCCGTCAGCTATCAGCGAATTAGAAACATAGCTGTTAAGTCCGTATTTTGAAGGAGCATTATCTCTAACCTTAGTATAAATAGGTCTTTTCGGTGTAAAAAGTTCTTTGCAGCTCTCAATATTCAAAAGATCCATATTCGCATCAAAATAGCTTTTTTCACTGTATATCTTCTTAAAGTATCCTGAATATTCATAAGCCACGATTTTAAGCTCATTTAACTTGCTCTGCAAAATGTCCCTCTCAAAGCTGTATCTTCCCTGAGCAATAGCTGTCTGTACAAGGTCAACCAAAAAGTTCTTTTTAATAATAAACATGTTCAGACTAAGCGTACATACGCCCGACAAGCTTGAACCGATTAAAACATCTTTCACTCTGTTATTTGAATCAATAGAAAGCACAGTGCTTTCCTTAATAAGCTCTGAGTTGTATTGTCCCGTATGTGTTATGCAGGTAATGTCTGCTCCGCTTTCAATATGCGCTGCCAGTACAGGTTTATAATCTATATTCGCAACAACATCACAGTCTGACATTAAAACATACTCAGCATGAACACTTTTTATAAAATTAAGAACACCATACAATGCTTCAAGCCTTCCTCTGTAAAGCTTGCTCTCGACATTACTGAAAGGAGGAAGAAGAATAAGTCCGCCTTTTTTTCTTGACAAATCCCACTCTCGTCCGGTGCCTAAATGGTCAATAAGTGACTGATAATTATATTTGGTTATAACACCAACCGTTGAAATACCGCTGTTCACAAAATTAGACAAAGGGAAATCAATCATTCTGTATCTTCCGCCGAAAAGGACAGAGCCCATTGTTCTTTCTTTTGTCAAATCCTTAACTGTACTGTCATGCATATTAGCAAAAACAATTCCCAAAACTTTTCCCATATTAGAAGTTCCCATTAAAGCTCACCCTTTCTTTACATATTTTCCGAAATAATCTGCTTCGGTGCTACTGTTTTTCCCGAAGAAATTTTAATGTCCTGACCTACAACCGCAACGCCCCAGTCATCACGGTTTTCCATATCTTCAGGTCTCATTCCTATGTGTGCACCTGCACAAATCTCAGAATTTTCACCTATAATTGCATATTCAACTTTTGCTCCCGAACGGATAACTGCTCCGGGCATTAAAATTGAATCGGTAACTATTGCATCTTTTTCGATAACAACACCGTCAGAAAGCATTGAGAAATCAACAGTTCCGTCAATTATACATCCTTCTGTTACCATCGAGTTCTGAATTTTTGCATTTTTACCGATAACCTGAGGTGGCAATGCCGGATTTCTCGAATAAATCTTCCATGACTGGTCATACAAATCAATAGGAATATTAGGATTTATAAGATCCATATTAGCTTCCCATAAGCTGTCTATAGTTCCGACATCTTTCCAATAACCGTCAAAGCGGTAAGCGTAAAGTTTCTGACCGTCACCAAGAAGTGCCGGAATAATATCTTTTCCGAAATCTTTAGAATTGTTTTCTGATTTATCCATTTCATTTTCTGTCAGGTACTTTTTCAAAATATCAAAGTTGAAAATATATATTCCCATAGAAGCCAGTGTACTCTTAGGCTCAGGCGGCTTTTCAACGAAATCATATATCTCGCCGTCTTCATGAGCAAACATAATGCCAAAACGGGAAGCTTCATCAATCGGAACATCAATTACCGCAATAGTAGCCGCTGCTCCTTTTTCCTTATGATAGCTAAGCATCTTGTCGTAGTCCATTTTATAAATATGGTCACCTGAAAGAATTATAACATATTCAGGGTCATATCTTTCAATAAACGAAAGATTCTGATAAATAGCATTGGCTGTTCCCTGATACCAGTCTGCACCCGTTTGTGACTGATAAGGTGCTAAAATATGAACTCCTCCATGTACTCTGTCTAAGTCCCAAGGCTGACCGTTTCCGATATAGTCATTCATTACAAGCGGCTGATACTGTGTCAGCACACCAACGGTATCTATACCTGAATTAACACAGTTAGAAAGCGGAAAATCAATAATTCTGTACTTGCCTCCGAAAGGTACAGCAGGTTTTGCAACCTTTTGAGTCAAAGCATACAGTCTGCTTCCCTGACCGCCTGCCAACAGCATTGCAACACATTCTTTTTTGTTAAACATATACATTCACCTACTTACTCGTTTTTGAGTTTGATTTTGATTTATTAGAAGTCTGTTTGTCTGATTTGCTCTTAACCTTTTCATCAGCAGACTTTTTTGATGTTTTTGAAACAGCTTTTTTTGCTGCCGGCTTCTTGACTGCTGACTTCTTAGCCGCAGATTTCGCAGCACCTGTTTTTGAAGGCTTTCTTGTTGTTTTTCTGCGCTTAAAATACATAACCGAAAAGGCAGGTATTTCTATTGTAATGGACTGGTCAAAACCATGCATTGCAACAGCCTTTGTCTTAACAGGCTTATTGGTCACAGGACTTCCGTCAGCAGAAGTCGAATTAAATACTTCTTCATATGTTCCTTTCTTAGGAACGCCGAAAGAGTAAATCTCTCGCCCTACAGGAACAAAGTTGCATACAGTAATGATTTCATCACCTTTTTTATCCATTCTCCTGAAAATTATAATGCTCTGCTTATAATCATCATTTGAAATCCACGAGAATCCCTCCCATGAAAAATCAATTTCCCAGAATGGTTTATTCTCTTTATAGAAGCGGTTTAAATTTTTAACATATGTCTGATAGTTCCTGTGATTTTCAAATTCATCAATCATAAACCACTCAAGACCGTTTTCAAAATCCCACTCTCTGAATTGTGCAAACTCACTTCCCATAAACAGAAGCTTTTTGCCGGGATGAGCCGTCATATACGCTAAGAAGGCCCTGGCTTGTGCAAATTTCTGGTCTGCTTCGCCGAACATCTTATTGATAAGCGAACCTTTTCCGTGCACAACCTCATCATGTGAAATCGGCAATATAAAATTCTCTGAAAAAGCATAGAAGAATGAGAATGTCAGTGCGTTATGATGAAAAGCCCTGTTTATCGGGTCTTGTGACATATACATCAGCATATCATTCATCCAGCCCATGTTCCATTTAAAATTGAAGCCCAGACCTCCGTCGCTTACCGGCTTTGAAACCATAGGCCATGCTGTTGATTCTTCTGCAATCATCATTGCATGAGGGAATTTTCTGAAAACCTCAGTATTGAGCTTTTGTAAAAACTCAATCGCCTCTAAATTTTCGTTTCCTCCGTTTTTATTAGGAATCCACTGACCGTCTTTTCTGTCATAATCAAGATAAAGCATTGAAGCAACTGCGTCAACTCTGAGTCCGTCAATATGATATTTTTCAAGCCAGAAAACCGCATTTGAAATCAAGAAAGACTGCACTTCAGATTTGCCGTAATCAAATACCTTCGTTCCCCAAGATAAATGCTCGCCTTTTCTTGAATCGCTGTATTCGTAACAGGCTTCACCGTCCCAATTGCTGAGTCCTGCTTCGTCTTTCGGAAAATGTGCAGGCACCCAGTCAAGAATGACTCCTATATCTGCCTTGTGAAAGCTGTTTATCATGTTCATAAAGTCTTCGGGAGTTCCGAATCTTGAGGTCGGAGCATAGTACCCTATCCCCTGATATCCCCATGAGCCGTCATAAGGATACTCTGCAAGCGGCATAAACTCAATATGCGTATATCCCATGTCAATCATATATGGAATTATCTCTTCGGCAAACTGTGAATACGATAAAAAATTACCGTCCGCATGTTTCTTCCATGAACCTAAATTCACCTCGTAAATATTTATAGGTGAATTCAATATATCCGTATCTTTAATTTTCTTCTGCCAGACACTGTCTGACCACTTAAATCCGTCAATATCATAAATCTTTGTACCCGTAGCCGGTTTTGTTTCCATATGTTTTCCGTACGGGTCGGCTTTCATGATTGTACTTCCCGACTTTGTTGTTACACAATACTTATAAGTATCATATTTTTTCAGATTAGGTATAAATACTTCCCATACTTCTGAATCTGCGATTTTCTCCATAGGATTTTTGGTTTTATCCCACGAATTGAAATCACCGGTAACCGAAACCGCAGCAGCGTGCGGTGCCCATACCCTGAAAAAATATCCGTTCTCTCCGTCTTTGTTTCCCTTAACTGAACCGAAAAACTTATAAGCCTCAAAATTTGTTCCCTCATGAAACAAATGTAATGGTGCTTTATAATCTTCAGGAATTATATTCATTACATTATACCTCCCCCAACGTGACGCTGGATTCTTTCTGCCTTTGAAAAGTTTTATATAATGTACAGCATATGTGAAACGGCAGGCTGCACAAAGCAAAAAATTAATTTTCAATTTATAACACAATACACAATTAAATTCGTGCTATTTATTTTGAAAACGAAAAGCTTTGCATCCCGCGTTTATGTTTTACTGTGATACGATTATATGCTTTACAGAAAATGCATAACAGTAAACTATACAAAGCAGAAAAAATATTAAATAAACAATTGCAAACAGATAATCAATATTAACTGTCCGTCATTACCTGTTTACTATTTTACACTTTAATAACAATTATTGCAATAGTTTTTGTATAAGTTTTATAATTTATACATATATAATAACATTTTTTTGTGTAATATTACCACAGAAATAACGGTATAATGTTAATTTTATTTTCACACTGATTATTTTTTACTTATTTTACTGCAAATCACTGTAATATCATCATGCTTTGACACAGTTTCATTGTTTATTGCCGACTCACCTATTTCTCTTGAAATCTCATCAGCGGTCATTTTAGACACTTCTTTTCTGTTTTTCAAAACATTTCTTATTGCTCTTTCACTGACTCCGTCACTGCATACTATAATTATATCGTTTTTGAATAGCTTATTTCTGATTTGATTCACACTGGTGTCAGAAAGTATTCCAAGCGGAAAAGCATAACCCTCTATTTTTTTCAGCTGGCCGTCTCTGTACAAATAACTCGGTCCTGCACCTGCTTTCAAAATGTTCAAATATCCCCCGCAAAGGTCAAATTCAATCAAATCCAATGTTGCAAAAGATTCCTCCCAGCACTTCACCTGCAAAACAGAATTCAGCAGCTTTACAGTAGTTGCATCTGATACCCCCGCAGTTAAAAGCTTAGCTGCCAAATTGACGGTAAACATTGAATCCAGTCTTGCCCTGCTTCCTGTTCCCATGCCATCTGAAAGTATTATATAGCTTTCCGTATTATTTATTGTGAGCTTTTCAAAATAATCTCCGGAGTGCTGACCGGGAGTGCTTGATGACTGATAAAAACCCTGACTCAGAGAATACTGCGGACACTCCGAATATTCAAGCCTTGTCGTATCGCCGATTGTGACCTTCCTCGGCATTTCAAGCTCGCATCCGGTAATATCACTGAGTTCTACTGTCAGTCTTACTATATCAATATTAGATTTCGAGCTGTAAAATATCTCTCCTCTGAGCATTTTTCTTTCGTCAACATAAATACAGGCACGCTGCTGCTCTCCGCCAAGCCGTTTTATAAGCTCGCTCGCCCTTGACGACAGTCCGACATCTACATTCAGAAGTTTTGATACATCCTGTGAAATGTCATTAAGAACATCTCCCATTGTTTCAAGCTGAGTTGACAGGAACTCTCTCATTTCACGAAGCTTTCTTGATGAGCTTTGTTCAAACAGCATATTTGTATACATCAAATTATATGTATTTGCAATTAATTCTTTTCTTATACATTCAGGCATTTTTTTGTCTATATCTTCTTCACACAGCTTTTCCATACATGCGATTTTTCTTTGCAGCTGTGTAAATACGCTTTTGGTTTCGCACTCTTTTCTCTGCCAGCATATTGCATTCATCGGACATTCTCTGCATACACTGTCTTTAACAAGCCTTCCTAGCTGAGTCGGCGTAACCTTTTTTTCCATTGCCTCTGTAACTGTGGAAATCTGATTTTTCACATCGGACAAAGCACTTGACGCAAATGAAAGCTTCGATGAAACCGTTTCGTTGGAAATCTCCGAAGCTTTGTTTGTTCCGCCGACAAGCTTTAACGCCCCTGTTATTTTTCCCTCAGGCACAGCAAGATAAATTACCGCTCCTGCTATTAAATCCGCAAATAATTTGAATGTGTCGGGGTTCATTCCGATCGTAACCAGCGATATAAGTGAAACTCCGATAAAAACAATGATAATTGCGGCAATTCCGAATGATGCAAATGCACCGCAGATAAGTCCCGATGTTGCAAGCAAAAGAGTATTCTTTGCAAGATCGGGTGCACACAATATTACTCCGCAGGTGGCTAAGGCCCCGCAAACCGCACCTCCTATATGCTTATATCTGTTTATGGCAAAAAGCATTACAACCACACCAAATGCCCGTCCCAAATTAATTCCCAAAAGCGATACAGAAGTTAAAGTGGCAACAAGCATAACATATAAAATGCTAAGCCCTATTCCATTGAGCCCCTTGATAACTATAATTCCTGTCTTTTTATAGTTCTCATAGCAGTATTTTGAAAAGAACACTAAGAAAAAACACAGTGCCGCCGCAAACGTTCTGTATATAATGATTTCATTTCTTGCAGGCATTACAAGGCTCAGCAGTGCACCGAAAAATAAAGTTACGGAACCTGACAAAACCGCAAGAGAAAACGGTGAGTGATTATATGTTCGAGGGAATATAAAAGTCTTTATTACCACTATTGCTGCCATGGCACATATACTCGGTATTCCCTCTGAAAGATTACCGTTTATTATGTATGAAAGTGCGGCCGCAATGAATGCCGGAATTGAACTTGAACCCGATATTGATACAATCACAATATTCACCGGTGAGTTGAATCCCAATATGTTCCCCATGCTTGAGATATACCCCAAAACCATTGCCAGTCCCATGAGAGAAAAGCTTTTTATTTTCGCCTCGTTTTTTTCTAAAACCTGAAAATTTAACATCCCTATCACCATATGTACTCCAAAATTTCTACACACCAATATGTTATCGGTAGATATTTTTATATTACATTGTTCATGATAGGAAAAATGTCGCAAACAGCGTATTACAATTTGTTCAAGATTTTATTGTTTTTCGCCAATATTTATATTATATTTTATCGGAATTAAAATCTATAGCCCCGTTTTGCTCTTCGTATTCTCTGATACACCTGCGTATTAAATACAATATCTGCGAATTAGCCGAACGCCCCTCGTAATTTGATACATAATGCAATTCATCAAGCAGTTTCGGCTCAATTCTCAATGTCAGATTTCTGGTTTTTTTGTACTTATTCATTTTAACACCTGCTTTATTATCATCATCTTGATTTATTTATACAATTATATCATAGTTGAAGCGAATACTGCTGACTACAGTACAAAATCGGGGTATAATTTCACCTATGTTTTCAATTAATCTTTCTTTATTTTGTAAAATAACTTTCATAATACCACAAAAGTTTTTACATAATATATTATGTATATAAACTAATTATACATAAAATAATATGTATGTCAATACATAATTTAATATGTATGATATAATTGTATATATTAACGAAAATGCAGGTGGTTTTATGGCACTATATACAAGATTGAAAGATTTGAGAGAAGATAAAGAATTAAAACAAAGTGAAATAGCCGATATGCTAAAAATATCGCAGCAGCACTACAGCTTAATCGAAACCGGAAAAATTGAAACGACATTTGATAAAATAATAAAGCTGGCAAAATTTTATGATGTTTCAATTGACTATATAGCAGGACTGACAAATGAAAAACGAAGGTATAAAGACTGATAACAGACAAAAACTGACCGTTTCTCAACAGTCAGCCCTTATAAATATACAAGAAAATATTTTAATTCAATAGCTGTAATTAATATTAAGCATTGAATATTTTTCTTCCCGTTCCAACTTCAAAATGATACATAGCAATACCAAGATCAACCTTTGAATAAAATCCTCCTGTTGACTTCGCCGAAACCTTATTTCCACTCAACGAAAACAAAAACTTCTGCTGATTCATAGCGGTAGGAGCAAGCATGGCACACTCCATTCCTTTTCTAAACCATTCGGGCATTTCACCATTTATATCGCAAAGCTGTTCGATTGGCTTGCTCTTATGTGCAGTTCCCTGCGTTTGTCCGTATCCCAGAGACAGTACACACACAAGCTTTTCTCCCTTATCAACAACACATTTGCTTTTTCTCTTGCTGAATGTCATAGCAACCCAACAAGTGTTAAGCCCAAGCTGCTGTGCCTTTAATGCAATACGCTCCCCATAGTAACCGAGCTTTTCATCAAGGTTCGGAGATTTTTTTCCAATCAGTGCAATATAATTTTTTACACCGCTGAATTTTCCGTAATGAGCCATGAAACCGCTGAATGCTTCAGGTTCTTCTGTAACAAGCTGAATATGCAATCCGCTTTCCCTATTGCATTCCGAAATTTCTGACTTGATTTCATTAATAGTGTCAATCGGTATTGGTTTATCCAAATAGCTTCTTACCGAGTGACGATTTCTGATTGCTTCATTAATATCCATGTTAATTACTCCTTATTATAATTATATTTTATTAACTATAATCATTACAACTCCAAGTATTGTTAAGACTGCTCCTGTAGCACGGTTTAAAGTTTTAGGCTCTGCCTTATTAGCAAATTTAGCTGCGATTCTCGCCCATAATAACGTCGACAGAACACAAAAAACAAGAACTGAAATATCGGGAATTCCGCCAATTACAAAATGAGACGCAGCCCCTGTAAGTGCAGTAAACGCCATAATAAACACACTTGTGCCGACTGCGGTTTTCAGCTCATAACCCAATACAGTCGTAAGAATGAGAAGCATCATCATTCCTCCCCCTGCACCTACAAAGCCGCAAATAAGTCCTATTATGATTCCGCAGACAACAGATTGTATAATTCTCTTTTTTGCTGATACTTTCTGCATTTTTTCTTTGGTTGTCATAACCGGCTTTACAATAAACTTTATGCCCAGCAACAAAGTCATAATCATTGAAAATGTTCCCATAGTTGCCGATGGCAGCAGGCTTGCCAGCATACTTCCGACAAAAGTGAAAATCAGCACTGTGAACATCATTACAAGACCGTTTTTAATATCCAGATTTTTATTCTTATGATAGGTATAAGCCGATACTCCGCTTGCAAGAACATCACTTGCCAATGCAATTCCTACTGCCTGATAAGCAGGAACATCAAGAAAAGTTATAAGCATAGGACTTATTACTGCCGCTGCACTCATTCCTGCAAATCCTGTTCCTAGCCCTGCACCTATTCCTGCAATAAAGCAAATTAAAAATTCAAATAGCATATTTCCTCCTTAATATCATAAGCATAGATTTTCATTCTTCATCAATTCCCAGATGGTTGTCAGGATAGTTTTCATCAACCGCACTATGAATTATTTTGTCAATATGATTTACCAGTCTTTTTAATTTTGACCATTCAATTTCATCTGCACTCATATAATAAAAATTCTTTGTTCCCTTACGTCGCATAACTATGATTCTAGCGTCCTTTAAGATTTGAAGATGATGTGAGACCGCAGGACGGGACAAATGAGTTTTCTCAGTTATCTCGCCTACACGAAGTCCGACTTTATCGCCGGTCAAAAGAGTCATTATTATACTCTGCCTTGTTTCATCACCCAATGCAATGATGGCTTTTCTGCATTCTAAAAATTCATTGGCAAGCGTTTTTCGTTCTTCTGAACACCTATCCATGATATTTCTCCGTTCTATAGTTTATTCACTTGAACTATTATACCATACTTTGAGAAAAAATGTACAATGGTAAAGAAAATAAAGACGAATATTTTTATTTCCCCGTCCCTGCCGAACAGCAAGCAATACCATCACAGGCAGCAAAGCTATAGCTGTACCTTTGCACTCTAATTATATAGCATTTATTTGTACATATTTAATTATAAAAAAAGAGTACAGAAATTTTTTCTGCACTCTCTTTAGCATTTACAATCTTATTTACTTTTCTTCAAAAGTCAGCTTTTTTATATCAGGTAAAAATTTATTATCAATTATTTTGAGTTCAAATTCTTTTTTATTTTTAAAATTGGATTCTCCGGAAAATAACTTTTTATCTCCGTCATCAGCTTCATAATAATCCTCGGTTTTATAGAAATTCATTGTATCGCCCGTTCCTATGATTTCTATCAACAAACCGGTGTTTTCACCGTTTAAAATTAATTCTCCATTATATTCTGCTTTTATCTCACTATTATTGTCATATGTAATCTCCATATTAATTTCTTTACAAGCCCACGTAGTAACATCATTCGGATGAATATATTCCTGATTACATTTATGCTGTTTATATTCTAATATTACATATATCAATAAAAGTACAGCTAATACAGTAAGCACTATAATTAAAATAATTTTAGTTCTCTTGTTTTTTTCCATGTTTACATCCACATTTATTACTATCTATTTTATTGAAGTACCAAATAAACTGTTAAATAGCCATTTCCTGCATATTCGTTTGTGACTACAATTTCTCTATTTGCAGATCTTATTATATAATCCTCGGATAATCGCTTAACATACAGTTGACAATAACTATCCTTTATATCAGATATTTTCAAATTCCACCAGTCACAATACTCGTTCATACGACCTAATCCATAAGGAATAAATTCTTTATCTCGTTTATGATAATTACTTACTATAGAATTTAATTCTGTTTCTTTTATTTGCAGTTTAGCATAAATTTCATAATCTACAATATTATTTTCATATATGCGTTTAATATATGAATAATTCAAAAACCGTACGCTATCTGAAAGCATTATACCTGATGATTTTTCTATCTGCTTTATTCGTTCTTTAGTTTTTTCATCAATTTTCACTGGTTTTTCTTCACTTTCTTTTACTGATTTTACCTTACTCCATTTTCCATAAACGATTCTAGCTTTGCCTTTGACTTTTATCTTCTTATATGCTCTGACTTTAACGAAATACTTTTTCCCCTGCTTTAACCCTTTAACAGTTTTTTGATTCTTTTTAATTTTGTAAGTCTTGGATTTTTCGAACTTTTTGTTCTGTGATAGTTTTACCTTATACCCAGAAACCTTTTTAATCTTCTTAATTTTTATTGTTAGGTTACCTGGTTTAGTGGATTGCAATTTGGTTATTTTGGCTCTCGGTACTTTAACGCTTTTTGCTGAAACCGAAATTGTACTTAACATTGTTATTGATACCATAAGTGCTGTTGTTAGTGCTACTAGTTTTTTCATATTTGTTGCCTCATTTTGTTGTTATTCATTTTCTGCTTTTAAATTTATTTAAGCTGCATATATACTGTTAAATACCCATTGTTATCTTTTTCTTCCGTGATAATTAAATACTGCCAAACAGTTTTAATACAAGTATCTTCTGTTAACCATAACGAATGTGGATGAGAATAAAAACTCTTTATCATAGATTTATTTAATTTCCACCAATTACAGTTATAACGAGTCTCTATATCACTATGTATATAGGATTTATCAAAATTGTTGTCATTTACTATCCATATAAGCTCGTTTGCTTTTATTTTTAACTTTGCATAAATTGTATAACTCACTGCATTATTATACTGTTCATATACATATTGATTGCAAGTATAGTTTAAAAAATGTACATCTTCTGAAAAATCTATACCGATTTTATCTTTTATTTCTGCTCGTCTTTCCTTATCTTTTTCTTCATCAAAGTTATATGTTACAGGAGTATTATCATTTGGTTTTTCATTATTGTTATTTTCTTCAACCTTGATTTTCATTGATTTTACCTTACTCCATTTTCCATAAACGATTCTAGCTTTGCCTTTGACTTTTATCTTCTTATATGCTCTGACTTTAACGAAATACTTTTTCCCCTGCTTTAACCCTTTAACAGTTTTTTGGTTCTTTTTTATTTTATAAGTTTTTGATTTTTTAAACTTTTTGTTCTGTGATATCTTCACCTTATATCCAGAAACTTTTTTTACCTTCTTAATTTTTATTGTTAGGTTACCGGGTTTAGTTGACTGCAGTTTTGTTATTTTAGCTCTCGATACTTTAACACTTTTTGCTGAAACCGTAATTGTACTTAACATCGTTATTGATACGACTAGTGCTGTTGTGAGTGCTGCTATTTTTTTCATATCTGTTCCCTCGTTTACTGTTTTCTTGTTTCAATCTTATATTAACTTCATATACACTATTAAGTACCCATTACTATCTTTCTCACTAGCAATAATTATGTATTGCCATACAGTCTTAATAACATAGTTTTCTGTTAACCTTAATGAATGAGCACGATTATAAAAACTCTTAATCTGTGATTCTTCCAAATCCCACCAATTACAATCATAACCAGCTTTGACCCCCGGAGGTATAATGGAAACTGGTCTTAGTTGAAAGTCCGTATCTCTAATTATGTTAATAAGTTCATTTTCCTTTATCATTAATTTTGCAAAGACTCTATAAGTTATTGCATTATCATATTTTTCGTGTACTATTTTATCACACGAATATCCCAAAAAATGTACACTTTCTGAAAAATCTATACCGATTTTATCTTTTATTTCTGCTCGTCTTTCTTTATCCTTTTCCTCATCAAAGTTATATGTTACAGAAATATTATCATTTGGTTTTTCATTATTGTTATTTTCTTCAACCTTGATTTTCATTGATTTTACCTTGCTCCATTTTCCATAAACAATTTTAGATTTACCTTTGACTTTTATCTTCTTATATGCTCTGGCTTTAACGAAATACTTTTTACCCTGTTTTAAACCTTTAACTGTTTTTTGATTCTTTTTTATTTTGTAAGTCTTTGATTTTTTGAATTTCTTATTCTGTGATACTTTCACCTTATACCCCGAAACTTTTTTTACCTTCTTAATTTTTATTGTTAAATTACCTGGTTTAGTTGACTGCAATTTTGTTATCTTTGTTTTTGGTACTTTAACGCTTTTTGCTGATACCGTAATTGTACTTAACATGGTTATTGATACTACGAGTGCTGTTGTTAGTACTGCTATTTTTTTCATATTTGTTCCCTCCTTTATTAAAACTTGACAAGTCCTGCATTTTGAAGATAATCTAAAATTGAAGGCAATGTAATTATTTTTATGCCTGTTGAGTACCAAGTTGTATTTACATTATTAGTTTTATATAAAATCCAACCTAAGTTATCTCTATTTTTATCATTCTTTAGGTATTCATTAAAAACTCCTTCATCGTCTATATATGATTCATTAATAGACTCATCTAATCCTTCCCACGACGAACCTACAGTTCCATCACTTGCAACAACTGTACCGGAAACTTTCTTAGAAAATTCATACGCTATATTATTCCAAAGATGAGAATAATGCCCTGCGTTACAGCCTAATATTATTAAAGCCTTACAATTAACCTTCCTTAGTTTTCTTACATCCTGTATATATAAATTATTAAACATAACTTCAGGATTCGAATGAGTATTTAAAACAATTACATCTGCATATCCGATTCCGTCCCAATACTCACTAAAATAATCTACACAATTAGTGTAGTATACACGACCATGTACGCTCTTAAAATATTTTTTCAAATTCAACATAATTAAATTTGATTCATCATAAAATTCTCCCATTGCAAATATATAAGTATGAAAAACTTTTTTTATGTTGTTAGTTCTAGGTGGTTTAAGATCAGAATACCCAAATGAACTAATCTTACCCCCTGAACCCATACCTGATAAATCTGTAGTTTGCTGAGATACATACTTCATTGGATTTGAATCATACTCAAATAAGTTTAATTCGCCTTGTAATACTGAATTAACTGAATTGGCATTAATATATCTGCCTGTTTTGCTGTCATAATATCTTGACTGAATACAATACAAACCCGTGTCACTGTCAAAATAATATCCTTTATAGCGTAACGGATTGACCCCTGCAATACCATTTGTATCGGAAACGATTGTGCAGTTACCCCATGCATCATAGCTGTATTCCGCAACGCAGTTTCCTGTGCTGTCAATCAGTGCAATTATGTCACCATGTAGGTTTGTTACATAATAGTACTCTTTTCCGTTAAATTCAAAGCTTATCGGTGTGTCTCCGTCATAGCAGAAGTACCATCTGTTGTTGTCACCGTTTGTCTGTGCTGTAAGTTTGTCGCCGTTCCAGTAGTAGTTGAACTTTACATTTCTTATTGTCTTGCTTGTTCTAAGTCCGTCTGCGTTGTAGGTGTATGATATCTTTACTCCATCCGACCTTTTTGCAGATTTGAGTCTTTGTCCCATTGTCCATTTAAACTCTGTTCCGTTGTAATAAGTCAATGGATTTCCTATCTCATCATAAGTTATTTCGTTACCATTGTATGCAGTGAGTAAGTCCTTCCAATTTGAATCACCATATGTAAAGGTTTGAGTTTTACCGTACCTTCCTCTTGAAAAAGATATTATTTCAGTAATATTACCGCCCTTGTCATATACAAAATCTTTTCCTGTTCTTGTTATGACATTTACCTCTGTCGTTAGATGACCTGCTTTATCATATGTATAATAGATATCATTTACTTCGGAAATGCGTTTATTCCCGTCATATCCATAGCGTATGGTATTGTTATATGCTCCTGTATATTTTATCTCGGATACCAATTCGGATGTTCTGTTTGGACTATTAGAAACATAACTATATTCCTTATTGTACACTTCTTTTTTAGAAAGTTCAACCTCTTTGCCGTTTGCGTTGCGGTAAATGGCGTATATACCTTCCTTAGACTTCCTTCCGAATTTGTCTTTTGCATTGAAATAGGTTGAATAAATATCGTCTGCAAGCGTCCAGTAAATCTTATATGAATTATCTCCTAGATCTGTCTGAAGTGTTTTTTCTTTCTCTCCGATAATTTCTGTTAGTTTTTCATTCGTACAATATATCTTATGATATACTCCACTGCCTGTTTCCTCAGTGACTCTGTATCCGTCCTTGTCAGTTGAATATTCTGTTTTTCTATTTGAAAAGTTATCCTGTACTGATTTTAGATTTCCGTCTTTGTCATACTTGCAGCTGTAAAGAGTTTCATCGCCTTGTTTTACCGCCGAACTGCTTCCGTTTTCATTGTATTTGTAATCTATTGACTGTCCGTTTCCGTAATCGGTTTTTGTCAATGCTCCTTTACTGTCATAACTGTAATTTATAAGATTTCCGTTTCCAGCTTTGATTGATTTAAGCAATCCAAACTCAGTATATCCGATGTCGTAGTCAAAATCGTTATGAGTTATTTTACTCAGCCTGTCTCCGCTGTCATAAGTAAATGAATTTTCAATAACCGTACCATGCGATACTTTCTGTACTTTTCCGCTGTTGTCATATGAGTAATTGACTGAACTTCCATCAGCATTCGTTATGCTGTTAAGGTAACCTGTATTTAAATCATAGCTGTAAGATGTCTTAAATCCTAATGAATCGGTTGATGATTTCGGATAATTTCCATCTTCCGTATATTCATTGCTACTAAGCACAGATTTACCGTCAACCGAAGTTTCATTCCTCAAATTATTTCCGTACTTATCAAACACATTGACGGTTTTCATATCGTCTTTTTTGATGGTTTCGGTCACACTGTTATCAGAGTTTACCGATGATGAAAAGTTTTCGTTTGTACTTTCGCTTTCATTATCAGAAGGCTCGGTACTCGGTGTACTGTCATTGTATGTGTAATCACTTTTATATACAACAATTCCGTCAAACAATGCTTCATTTATCTGATTTGAGTAATTTACCGAAACAACAAAATGAGTATAAAATATATCAGCTTTAAATGTCTTTATCACATACTGCCAATCGGTGCAATACGGATTAAATTTGATCGTCTGAACATCTGCTACTCTTGCCGCATTATAAAAAGTAACCGTTATGTTAAACGGATTCTGCGGTGAGGCATTTGCTTTTGCCCAGCCTCCTACTTCAAAGGTTTCTCCAGTACTCATTCCTCCGAAGCTTTGAGAGATTGAACAGGTTTTATTCGGTTCACCTACAATCTTTACTGCCTTGTCATTTCCGCAGTGTCCCGCTTCATCACAAACTAGGTTTTCATCTTTCGGTACTGACCATCCCTGCAGACCGTTTTCGAATTCTCCGTTTTCCAATAGGTTATCGTCCCGAACCGTATGCTCATATGTATTAACCAGACTGTTTAAGCCACTTGCATTTTTAGAGTATTCATTTAATGTTACATCTCCCTTTGAATTGAAAGAAGAAATCAAATCTCCGCTGTTGTTAAATACCTTAGTTTCAGTATCGCCTGTTTTGTTATTGATATATTTTGTTTGATAAGGCGTATATTCAATTGATATATCCGCTCCCTTTGTTCCTGCTGTTCCGTATTCTTTTATGCCCGACAGCCTTTTTGGATTTTTGGTGTAACTGAAATTTACCCTGTAGCCGTCTGAATTACAGGCTGAAATCATATCATGATTATTCCAACTGTAACTTATCGACTTTCCGTCCGGATATTTGACTTTAATTAAATTTGAATTACTGTCATACTCATACGAAACCTTCTGTATAACTGTATTTTTCTTTCCGTAATATGAAATATCAGTCAGTTTTATGCCGTTATAACTAAACTTATACTTTCTTCCCGCACCGTCTGTAATATATTCTATATGATAGAAATTACTAATGCTGTCATCATACTTTATTTCTATTGCCGGCTTTGAAGTTACGCTTGTATCTACTATTTTTACAACCCGTCCGTACTTTTCAAAATGATACTCTTTTCCTCCCGAATCGATTACAACCAAATTGTCATATCCTGTTTTATTTTTATCCTTGCACTTTATAGTGTATCCTCTTCCGCTTACATCAATATATTTATCGGCTATATTGTTATAATTAAAGTATATTGTACTTCCGTCACCGCACACATACTCATAGTACTGAAGCTTTCCGGAATTATAAACCGCATTTATTGTCTGAGTATAATTGGTTTTAAAACCAAATCCGAATGTAGGATTACTTCCGTTATTAAGGTTGTATATCATCGTTATATTTACGGGCATTACTTTTCCGTTAAAACCGATATCTTCTCTTGACAGTACAAGGTTTCCCGAAAAATCATCTATTTCCGCTTTCCCCGCTCTGCTTATATCTACTGTTTTATTTTCTCCCCTCTGTGCCGCTGAAACCATATTATATTTTATTGCTAAAAACGGAATTTTTTCTGAATCTGCTTCCTCTGACGAATAAAATACAGATTCACTGTTAGTCACATAAGTTGACGAAAGCTTTATTCCGTAATTTTCTTCTCCGTTATACCAGCTATTAACCGCATTGGTTATATCCCAATATACCCATTTATCTTTTGAATTCGGGACATTAAAAACATCAAGTATTTTACTGTCAACTGACGGACGATTCCCTATTACTGAACTTGTATCCCAATCAGAATTTACTTTATATGCATTTATCTTGTTCCCCTGTTCTGACGCTGTTTTCAGATAAAGTACCGCATTTGATACTATCCATTGTTTATCTATATGAGGCAGTTTTGTGAACTTTATATATGAATCAGTTGTATTTCTGTCATATGCACCTGCAAAAAGCCTTGAATTTTTTGATATATTCATAGATAAGGCGCTCATAACCGATGTATCAACTATTTTATCTTTATATGATCTGGTATCAACAGTCGGATCGATCGTTACCGGATATGCTCTTTCCTCATCAGTCAGCCACTTATAATCCGGTTTATATGTAAGGATATATTCAGTTCCTTCTTTTTTTAATGTGGTTTTTATTTTATCGGAAAAAGAAAAATTGCTGTCATACATATACGGTGCGGGAATAACAAAGACCGCTTTTTCATCCTTATCAAGCAGCTTTATTGTATTGTCCTTTTTAAGCTTTGCCGTTAACCCGTCTGCTTTAATTCTGAATGAATATGTCTGTTTATTTATCGGTGCTTCCGATAGAATTATATTTTCCTTTAATCCGCTTCCTGAAAAGATATATTCTACCTTTGCAGACTCATCCTGTGTATACTCTACCTTACCGTCAAGCACAGAATCGGACACATAATCCTCCAAGCTGTATTTTTTTAGACTTTTTTCACTTACACTCTTTATTTTCTTTTTTTCATTTTTCGTTTTTGCTGATGATGAATTCATATTAATTGGAGTAATTGAAACTGTATAACCATCAGCTTCAACTTCAATATCGTTTTGTTCATCAATATTTTTCGGCAGTGATACCTGCATATCAGAGCCTGTTTCTTCACTTTCAAAGGTTTCTGTTTCTTCGTTATATGTCAGACGGTTATCGTATTCTTCCCAGGTTTCATTTTCCTCATCATAAAAACAAATCGGAGCAGCCGACATAACAGCTATTCTGCTGCCGTCAGACTGCTCGTAAGTTTTACTGTATTCACTTCTTAATTCCGCTATTTCACCTGTTATATATATTTCGTCTTCCTGTGAATCTGATATTATCTGTTCAGGTTCATTTATATCATTGCGTGATTCGGCTATTACATTCGGTATTGTACATGTTGATATTATTGCTGCGGCTATTGCTATAGATATTACTCTGTTCTTACTGCTTCTGATTTTCATTTCTTTCTTCCTTCCAATATTCTTAGTGCATAAACCTTTTTGCCATTTACTACACTCCATCATCAATATATTACCATAGATACTAATTTATGTCAACACAATTAACTATTACCTTAAATTACCTGTATACTTCACATAAAATCGGTGGTATAATATGTTGGAACATATGTTTTAAATTTGAGGGATTTATATGAAAGAAAGAGTTATTTTGCATTCAGATTTAAATAATTTCTATGCTTCTGTTGAATGCCTGTATCACCCTAAATACAGAGGAAAACCGCTTGCCGTACTTGGTGATCCCGAAGCTCGTCACGGGATAGTTCTAGCTAAAAATTACGAAGCCAAAGCCTATGGTGTTCAGACAGGCGATCCTATGTGGATAGCTCAGAAAAAGTGTCCCGATATTGTTTTTGTTCCTCCGCATTACGATCTATACATGAAACTTTCTAAGCTTGTCCGTGAAATCTATTCTGAATACACCGATAAAGTCGAGCCTTACGGTCTTGATGAGTGTTGGCTTGATGTTTCGGGAAGTACAATGCTTTTCGGTTCGGGAGAGGATATTGCAAATGAAATACGCAAACGGGTAAAATTTGAATTAGGCGTTTCGGTTTCAGTCGGGGTTTCATTTAACAAGATTTTTGCCAAGCTCGGTTCTGATATGAAAAAGCCGGACGCAACAACCGTTATTGAAAGTAATCGTTTTAAAGAAATCGTTTGGCCTCTGCCTTTAAAAGAACTATTGTATGTAGGTCGTGCAACCCACGCAAAATTGAAACGCAAGGGTATCTTTACTATAGGAGATCTTGCAAATACAAATCCCGAAAACCTAAGATTTTGGCTTGGTAAAATGGGAATTGTACTTTGGCAGTTTGCAAACGGTCTTGATACTTCCCCTGTTTCCAATATCGGAGCAAAATCTCTTATAAAGACTGTAGGTAACAGCACAACTGCTCCCAGAGATTTGATTACCGATGAGGACATAAAAATTACACTTATGGTGCTAAGCGAAAGCGTTTCTGCAAGACTTCGTGAATATGGCTTTATCTGCAGAACTGTTCAAATAGGCATTCGTGACAACGAGCTTGAATGGTTTGAAAGACAAGGAAAGCTTGAAATACCTAACCGAACGGCTAAGTCCATATTTGAACTTGCTTTTTCACTTTTCAAAAAGCATACTAATGGAAAACCGATTCGTTCATTAAGCGTCAGAGCCTGTGATTTACAGCCTGTTGATTTTGTTCAGCTTTCTTTGCTACCGGATGTTGCACAGCTACAGAAACAAGAAGAACTTGAAACTGCTATGGACAGTCTGAGAAATCGTTTTGGTCATCTCTCTGTACAGAAAGGCATGATGCTTTGTGATACGGAGCTATCTAATCTTAATCCTAAAAACGACCATATTATTCATCCTATGAGTTTTTTTAATTAGAAACGCTATCTTTAAACACTGCATAAAATATATTAATATTAAAACGGAGGTGTTTTATGCAGTATATTAAATCTAATGACGGAATAAAAATAGCTGTTTATGATTATAATCCCAAAGGAAAGCAAGCAGTTTTTTTGATTCACGGATGGCCTCTTTCTCATAAGATTTATGAATATCAGATAAGCCTGCTTACAAACTGCGGTTTCAGGGTTGTTGCTGTTGATTTGAGAGGCTTCGGAAAATCAGATACTCCTGCGTGCGGATATACTTACAATCAAATGTCTGCCGATATATTCAGTATTGTTCAGAGACTTAAACTCAGAAACTTTATATTAGTCGGTTTTTCAATGGGAGGAGCAATTGCTCTCAGATATATGAACATTTACAAAGGTTTCGGTGTATGCAAGCTGATTTTGCTCTCTGCCGCTGCTCCATGCTTTACACAGCGTTCTGATTTCCCATACGGCAAGACTGTTAAAGAAGTCAATAGTCTGATAAATCTTGCCGAGACTGACAGACCGCAGTTGTGTCTTAATTTCAGTAAACAGCTTTTTGCAAGTCCTCACTCGGAAGCGGTTATTGATTGGTTCAGAGAAATTGCTTTATCCGCTTCGGGTTTGGGAACAATAAAATGCGGTATTGCTTTGCGTGAAGAAGACGGCAGAAAGGATTTATCCTGTGTTCGTGTTCCTGCATTTATTATTCACGGTGATAAAGATATTATTGTTTCAAATGAGCTTGCAGAAATTCAGCATAAGGGTATATACGGTTCAAAGCTTATAACCTTGTCAAACAGCGGTCATGGAATTACTTATGACGAACTTGAAAAATTCAATTCGATATTTCTTAATGCTGTTAACAGTTAAAATAATGCCTGAATTTTTTTATTACTCGGGCATTTTACTTTTATCTATACATTCCTCCGGTTATTTATCATCTCTCAGTTCATAGATCAAAGTATACTAAAATCGGCATTAAACCTTTATAGTTTAATGCCGATTGCTTATTAAAAATTTATATCGCTGATATTAATTACCCCGTCATTGTTTACATCTGCTATCATTTGCTGAATTTTATAAACTTCCTCATTTCCCTTACTTATACTTCTTATAATCGTTTTATCGGATTCATTCAACACTCCGTCAAAGTTAACATCTCCGTATTGATAAAACGAACTTCCGATATTTATACCATTATCTGTTCGGGTAATATCAGACATCCAACTGTTTAATCGGCTGTTATTATAAGCAATATCAAAACTGTATCCTGCCATGACTTTTTGAACCGGCGTCAGCATACCACTTCCTTTTATTCCTGAAGATAATATATTCATATCTGCGGCATTAACAGCACCGTCCAGATTTAAATCTCCCATCTTATAATCAGTTCCAGAATAAAATATCTTATATTCATCAATCCGTATATTATTACTCCATCCAATTGCATATGCTGTTATTTGACTTATTTTTGTTGAATAAGTATCACCCATTATATCGTTAGACAAGAATAAATAAGCATATATATCTGCTGCAGTTGACATTGAACTTGACATATTATGAGCAAAGTTATAATGATCATTTACTCCATATAAGTGTAGCATCTCGTGTTCAAATACACTTGCTGCTTTAGTTGGATTTTTCACATTATGTCCGTCCATATAAAATGCTTCTTCAGGATCACTTGAAAAACTATTTTCGTCTTTGGGGAGTGCATAAGCAACAGCTTTTGAATATATGTCACTATAATAATCATCTTTAAATACATAGTTATATACTACACCTGATGCTTTATATTTATTTTTAAGATATTTGGTATATTCTGAATCAGCAGACAAGTCAATTAATTGTCCATTCGCATCTTTACAACTTTTTAACTTACCTACAACTGTACTAAAACTGCCGGCACTTCTGTAAGCACTTTGCAAATTACCGGCAGTATTACCTCTAGGTTTACCTAATTTATTAGCTCCAGGCCCCGGTACTGCATTTAACAAAAGAGAGCCGTCCCATTCGTTATGAGTATAATGTATCGCCAAATCCTTGTCAGTATCTGCTGTTATGAATTCAACATTTACATTATATTCATCTGCCTGCTGTTTTAAATTCGATAATGCTTTATTCATTATGCTTATTCTTGCATCAATACTTGAACTTGATATGTATTTATTTTGAGCAGCTGAATAAATCTGTTTTGTTCCTTTTGTACTATCCTGCCATTCTCCAGAAAATCTTTGACTTTCTGATTTTGCAACTGGAAGAATTGATGTGTCTGTGCCTATAAACGATCCTGATGAATTGTAAATATTACTTCCTTTTCCTGAAGTAATTACTTTATATAACAATTTTTCGTTTCCGTCATAGATAAACACTGTTGAAACAGGTCCTACATTCTCTACCATTTCCATTGTACCTTCAGCACGGAAAAGATTATCGTTTTGGTCATAATAATATGTTTTTCCGTTAACAATTTTTGTTTTGGCTGTTCCGGAACAGCTGTCAACAAATATATTCACAACAACCTGCCTACCAACACATGATTTAGCCGATCCGTAAAGCTGTCTTGGAAAGCTTTCACTTGCAAAGTAATTATATCTGTAATACGGAGTTCCATAGAATGCATCGCTGACTATAGTTCTTGAACTTGGAGTCATTTCAACACTTTCAAGGCTTGTACAGCTATAAAAAGCCATTCTGCCTATATACTCCACGCTGTCCGGTATGCTTATGTTATATAAATGCGTATTATAATAAAATGCCAAATCACCTATGTATTTCAGATTTTTCGGTAATTCTATACTAGACAGCACATCACAGTTTTGAAAAGCATAATTCTGAATTTCTTTTAATTCCGTTGCCTGTGTCATATCGATAGTTTTTGTTACCGAATTAAGTTTAAATGCTCCGGATTTAATTGAAATAACCTTATATGCTGTACCTCCGTAAGATATTGTTTTAGGTATTTTTAGACTTGCTTTAGTACCTCCTGTAACACATACCTCTGCGTTTGTACTGCTTACTACCTCATAATTTACACCGTTATAACTGAATGTTAGGTTTGCAGCAGAAACTTCTAACATTGAATTAGTTAAAACACTGTTTTCTGCAAATAAAAATGATAAGCAGAATACGATTGAAAAAATTGATAAAACTTTCTTTTTTATCGACTTCATTATAACACTCCTCATTAATAAAATTAGGAATCAGTAACATGATTTTATTTAATTATATCATGCAATAAGATGGCAAACAATGTTATTTTTTCGACATTATGCGACAATTCAAAGTTCTGTATAAATTTCTCTTTTTAATCATCACTATCTACATTACCGCTTTCTCCGAAAGCCAGTATTTCGATGGGGCTTCTTTTTCCAATATATCTTTCAAGATACACTCTTTTCCTGTGTAAAATAGTTTCCTGTAGGCTCTTTGTGCAAACTTATCAATTTCACACCAGCCTACTATTTCAAATTCTCCTACTCCTTTCAATCCACTTCAAAATCCTCCGATTCTCGCAAATGCTTCAAACACACAAATCATTTATATCTTCTTTCTGCTTTTTGGCACAAAAAAAGCGGTTAAGTCTTTCCTGACCTAACCGCCTACATCGACACATCCATTTGTACTTCTTCCGTTATTTTTTCAATCTGATCCTGATTGGCTTCTCTGAGCGCCGATGACACAAGATAGGCAAAGCCTTCAGTATCGTCTATCATAACCTTGAATCGACTCCCTAAGTCCTCCATTAGCGACAGACTATCTGCATAACAGAAAAATCCACCTGCCTCACAGTCAAAATAAATCTTACTTAAATTCGGTTCATCTGCAAAGGCTCTGCGAAATACTGTTTCCCACTCATATCCATTTCCATGTGTATAGAATTTTCCGTTCTCCATAACAGGATCACCTATCTCTTCTGCATAAGCATTAAAAGCCTCCTGACCGTAATCCTTAAGCTTAAGGCACAGACTGAAACTGCCGTCATCTTAGTCAACGATATATAACGGAGAGTTCGCTTTGCCAAATGCCTTAATACTTTCTTTAATATTCATTTCTTCTGTCTCTTCCTGACTGATTGTATGAAATTTAACCTCTCCGGATATCTCTGCCTTAGCATTTCTACCTTTTTTTCATTGTATACCAAATTTATTTCCCTCCAAATTTTTATTTTTATCTTTTCTTGCCTCCACATTTTGCATCACCTCCTTTCAGACAATAAAAAAAGCCGTTCTTGATCTTGCTTTTCCTTTTGTGGATCAGCAACAAAAACGGCTTTATTTTTTCTACATATTTAAATAAGCAGACTTGAGTTTTTCTTTCTCAAATCTGCTTTTATTTTCTTTTGTGTCAGTTCAAATCCCACAAGTTGCCCAAAATCGCCCAAAAGCATCTATGGTTTTTTATCTCTTTTGCTAAATGTTCTAAATCCGGATATATGTAACTTTGTGTTATACCACAAATTGATAGCTCATATAGTAGTTTTTTTTGATTTGATATGGTATCGTTATACGCATTAAAGTTAAATCATCACAAAATTCAACAAGTTTTCTTGATGAGTTATGTACTGTAAATGTAGCAAATTGATTATATACTCTACTATCAGATTCAGTTGGATAACAAGCGGCTATTTTATCATAAAGATCACTAAATCGATGATCAAACTTTTTATCTTCAGGTGTGATAGCATCAGATTTACTACTTAATTTCCATCGTCTAAATGCAGTATATATCATTGTTAATATAGTTTTATGAGACATATTGTATATAAAGGAGTTTTCATATTTCTTCCCATTAGTGTATGTAGGCTTTTCAAGTTTTTCTGACGAATTTAACTTACTTGGTGTTAATATCCAAACACATGCGTCTCGTTCATATTCTTTTTCTTCTGACACAGCGAAATATAATGCTATTAATGGTGAACGAGACCAATCTAAAAGACGAGTTGGAAGACCATAATGTTGCATTAAAGTGAGCCAACTTGCATATTCATCAAGTTGTGGATGTTGTGATGATTGAAATATACTCGCTCTTGCTTGAAAATCATTTGTATAATAACGTTCTTTACGAAATAAATCCTCAATATCACCATTAAATCCTCTTTGCACTTTGGGTACAAGTTCCCATGATCGGTTTGCATGGCCACGATACCATTGGAAGAAATCTTTTTCGGTATCAACATTTTGTCTTAGCCGTATTATCTCTTTAATATAATCTCCTATGCTTGTTATTTTAACTTCACTATCAAAAAACATTTTTACTCCTTAATATTTTTTATATCATTATACTAAACATAAATTGTAAAATCTAACTAAATTATATATTCACTAGCTTTTTTGCATTCCTAAAATCGCCAATTAATCTGTCATGATTTTTTTATATTTTTGAGCAAATCTTGTGTCTTAAAACACATAACCGCCATATAAGCTTCTTTTTCTAAAGATTCATCTGAAAGCGATAATATATATTCTTTATCTTCATAAAATTGTTCTAATGCAGTATTACATGTAATATTTTCTTCTTTTGTTTTATCTATTATCTTTAAGTGTGTAAAAGTTTGACTATTTTTATCTATATACTTATTTTCACTTATAAAAACAACTCCAATAATACAGATAATTGGTATTAAAATAATAATAATCTTTTTTATTAAATCTTTATAATCAATTTTATTTTTTTCTAAAAGGACTATGTTTCTTAAAAATTTGTTTATAGATGATATTCGCAATATTACAAACATAATTAATGAACCTAATACATTTAGAATCACATCATCAATATCACAGCAACCAGATATTGTAATAAATTGCAATAGTTCAATACCCACAACTATACAAATCATTGTTAGTAAAAAGTTTTTTAATTTCTTTTGTTTTTCAAATAATATTGGTAAGAAAAAGGCAAAAGGCATTAAAGCAACTGCATTTCCTAGAATATTATATATAAATATATATGGTGCAATATCTCCACTAATAAATTTTGTAATGTAACCAAAAATTGTTTTAAATGGAATTAAATTAAATGAGTTAGACATATAGTTTTTAAACAACTCACTATTCCAATTTAATATATTAAAATCTCCTCTAAAAAAATAATCATCAAATAAAGTAAGTGTTGATAACAATATAATATATAAAATAAACCATATACCTATATTTATTTTTAAAACTTTATTCTTATATTTTTCATCTATATATTTAGTTAAAGCTAATCCACCAAAATACATAATAAGACAACTTAATAGTAATAATACTATTCTTCCAGTTGGACTTAAACGTAATAATTCATTAAACTCTAAACTAAAATAATATATTAAAATAATTATAGCAATCACATATAATATAAAGCAACCCTGCAATTCCATTATAATAGTCTGACTCTTCACTTCTTGTAATATT
>ENA-ORLW01000737-ORLW01000737.1-human-gut-metagenome-genome-assembly--contig:-NODE-737-length-43620-cov-4.050846_pt1 | contig 43620 bp, 35 predicted proteins | sample MGYA00243017_ERZ508829 | MGnify/ENA primary metagenome ERZ508829 (study PRJEB26277, sample SAMN04329776) | human gut metagenome | biome: human-associated habitat | host: Homo sapiens | place: USA...
GCTATAAGCAAAATATTTACTGAACAAACCTGCATCATTACTATTGCCTTAAAATAGTTAAAACAGGCGTGCTGTTTGTATATAAATAAAGATAAAATTAAAACTGATTCCGATTTTTATACGGAATCAGTTTTCTTCATTTTTATCGGATTCAACGACATCAACAATGTCTGATGTGTTATGACCGGTGAAAATTTCTTTTAATTCACGGCCGAATTTCAGACAGGCATTGCCCACCAGCGGAGCTTTCTCTTTTGTATATTCTACTCCGACTTTGACGCCTTCAGTAATTATCTCGCCGGTTTTTTCGGCAAACTCGGCAATTTTATCTTTATCTACACCCACTTTAAGCTTCCTCCATTCTGATTGTTTAAATTAATTATATAATATGATATTAATGTTGTCAATGTGAAATGCTAAATACGATATGTTTTTCATAGTAAATCTTGACTTTATCTGATATGTATTGTATAATAATTTTTGATTACAATTTTTAATCTTAATTTAAAAAAGGTATAATGTGAAAATACTTTTCATGTATGTTTTTGAGCCTTTGTCGCAAAAATCAATGCAACAATTCCGGCGTAGCCGGAACCGCTCAATTTTTATAAGAAAGGGAGGCCTTTGCAAAGCAAAGGCACGGTGATTTAAATGAGTATTTTAGATAAAATCTTCGGAAATTACAGCAAAAAAGAACTTGCTCGAATTAAGCCTATAATGCAGAAAGTGTTGGATTTAGATGAGGAATACCAAAAGCTTTCCGATGATGCTTTAAAAGCAAAGACAGATGAATTTAAGAAAAGACTGGCAGATGGAGAAACTCTTGATGATATTATGCCGGAGGCTTTGGCTACCTGCCGTGAAGCAGCAGACAGGGTTCTTGGCAAAAAACCGTTCCCTGTTCAGATACTCGGAGCTATAGTTCTTCATCAGGGAAGAATTGCCGAAATGAAAACAGGTGAAGGTAAAACACTTGTTGCTTGCTTAGCTTCATATGTAAATGCATTGAACGGCAAGGGAGTTCATGTTGTAACTGTTAATGACTACTTGGCAAAATTCCAGTCGGAAGAGATGGGAAGAGTTTATAAATTTCTTGGACTTTCAATAGGCGTTATTCTTAACGGACTTGATAACAATGAGCGTCGGGAAGCTTATAATTGTGACATTACATATGCTACAAATAATGAACTCGGCTTTGATTATCTTCGTGATAACATGGTTATTTACAAAAAGGACAAGGTTCAAAGAGAGCATGCATTCGCTATCGTCGATGAGGTTGACTCGATTTTGATTGACGAGGCAAGAACACCTCTTATTATTTCAGGAAGAGGGGACAAGTCTACAGAGCTTTATACTCTTGCTGACAGATTTGCAAAAACACTGACTCCTACTGTAGTTGCAGAGCTTGACGACAAGGCTGATAACGACCTTGTTGAAGGTGATTATATCGTAGATGAAAAAGCAAAAACAGCTACTATTACTAAAAAGGGTGTTAAAAAAGCAGAAAAGGCTTTCAATGTTGAAAACCTTATGGATGCTGAGAATATGACTCTTTTGCATCACATCAACCAGGCAATTAAAGCTAATGGTGTTATGAAAAACGATATTGACTATGTTGTCCGTGACGGAGAAGTTATTATAGTTGATGAGTTTACAGGCCGTTTGATGATCGGACGCCGTTTCAATGACGGACTTCATCAGGCTATTGAAGCTAAAGAGGGTGTGAAGGTTGCTCATGAGTCAAAGACTATTGCAACAATTACATTCCAGAACTATTTCCGTCTTTATGAAAAGCTTTCGGGTATGACAGGTACTGCCCTGACTGAAGAGGGTGAGTTCAGAGAGATTTATAAATTAGATGTTATTGAAGTTCCTACAAATAAGCCTGTTATCAGAATTGATTATTCTGATGTTGTCTATAAGACCGAACAGGCAAAATATAATGCGGTTATAGACCAGATTATTAAATGTCATGAAAAAGGACAGCCTTGTCTGGTTGGTACAATTTCAATTGAAAAGTCAGAGCTTTTGTCAAGAATGCTTAAAAATAAAGGCATAAAGCACAATGTACTTAATGCTAAACAGCATGAAAAAGAGGCTGAAATCGTTGCTCAGGCAGGTCAGTTCGGTGCGGTAACCATTGCTACTAATATGGCAGGTCGTGGTACTGATATTATGCTCGGAGGTAACGCAGAGTTTTTAGCTAAGAAAGAACTGAAAAAGCAAGGCTATGAGAATGATATAATTAACGAAGCTGTCGGATACGGCGAAACTGACAATGAAGAAATAATAAAGGCAAGAAAAGAATACAGAGAATATTATGACAAGTATTCTAAGGAAGTAGCAGAGAAAGCTATAGCTGTTAAAGAAGCAGGCGGACTTATGATTATCGGTACAGAGCGTCATGAATCAAGACGTATTGATAATCAGCTGAGAGGCCGTGCAGGTCGTCAGGGTGACGAGGGCGGTTCAATATTCTTCTTATCACTTGAAGATGACCTTATGAGATTGTTCGGCGGTGAACGAATAACTCATATGATGAATACATTAAGAGTTGAGGAAGATACACCTATACAGAGCAAGATGCTTTCAAATGTAATTGAATCTTCACAGAAAAAGGTTGAAGGCAGAAACTTTGGTATCAGAAAGAATGTTCTTAACTATGACGATGTCATGAATTCTCAGAGAGAAATTATATACGGTCAAAGGGCTCAGGTTCTTGAGGGTGATGATATTCACGATGATATCATCAAAATGATTAAGGACTTCATTGTGAACACTGTCAATGTATATATCGTTGAAGAAGATGTTCACGATAACTGGAATTTAGACGGTCTTCGTGACTTCTTAATGGGACTGTTCACAACAGATGAAGATTTCAGATATGATCCGGTTGAGCTTGACTCGGTAACTAAAGAAGAGATTATTGAAGAGCTGACAGAAAGAGCATTAAAGAAATATGAGGAGCGTGAAAAAGAACTTACTCCTAATGTTCTTCGTGAAGTTGAAAGAGTTGTTCTTCTGAAGGTTGTTGATACTAAGTGGATGGCACATATTGATGATATGGAAGAGCTTAAACGAGGTATCGGTCTTAGAGCATACGGTAACAAGAACCCTGTTGTCGAATATCGTATCGAAGGTTTTGATATGTTTGATGATATGATTGCTTCAATCTGTGAAGAAACTGTTCGTATGATGTATACTGTTAAGGTCAAGACTAATGATGAACCTAAGAGAGAGCAGGTTTTGAAAGCTAATCCGATTAAGACCGATAATTCACTTCCGGGAATGAGAACAGTTAAGAAAAAACCCGGCAGAAATGACCCTTGTCCATGCGGAAGCGGAAAGAAATATAAAAAGTGCTGCGGAAGAAACGAATAATAGAAAATAAAATTTATGTCCTGTTTAGTTAAGCTAAGCAGGATCTTTTTTATTATATTGCAAAATACAGTTGGGTTATAAAAAAATCATAAAATGTATATGCTTGGCATAAGTTTTAATAAAAACTAAAAGAAGGTATTTTTTATGGAAAACTGCTTTTATCCTTTTGTTAATTATTCGCTGCCTTATGATTATGACGCTCTTGAACCGTATATTGATGAAAAAACAATGCATCTTCATCATGACAAGCATTTGCAGACATATATAAATAATTTGAATGCTGTTTTAGAGAAATTTCCTCAGATGCAAAGGCTTTCACTTGAGCAGCTTATAAAAATTTCGGGCAGGCTTAATAAACATATTCAATCAGCTGTTAGAAATAATGCCGGCGGAGTATATAACCATCGCTTCTTTTTTGAGGGGCTTTCAAACAATTCCAAAAGAAATTCAAAAAGCTCACTCAGCAAGGCGATTGATAAGTCTTTCGGAAACTATGATAAATTTAAAGACGAATTCAAAAAGGCTGCACTTTCTGTGTTCGGTTCCGGTTATGCGTGGCTTGTATGCGGAAAATGCGGTTTGAGAATAACAACAACGCCTAATCAGAACAGTCCGATTGAAACGGGACTGTGCCCTGTACTTGTTATTGATGTGTGGGAGCATGCTTATTATCTGAAGCACTATAATGTTCGAGCTGATTATATTGACGATTGGTTTAATGTTGTTGATTGGGATAAGGCGGATGAGAATTTCCTGAATTGTGTGTAGAATTATACGATTAGTTTTTATACGAATAAAAGCCTTGAGAATTAGCTTCGTCAAGGCTTTTTATGCCGGTTATTCAAAATAAAATAAGTCTTCAAACTTTTTATCAAGAGCGATACATAAAATCAATGCCAGTTTCGCAGTAGGATTGAACTGTCCTGTTTCAATAGCGCAAATAGTCTGACGGGAAACCCCCACTATATTTGCAAGTGCGGTTTGAGATAGGTTTTTTTCGGCTCTTGCAACTTTAAGTCTGTTTTTTAAAATCAGTTCATCATTCATAATTATCTCCGTTACTTATCCTAATAGATCAATAAGAGCTCGTACAAAGGTTGCTATAGCGGAAATGGCAGTGATTATTCCGATAGTTAAATGGTGGCGTTCACGCATTTTAAAGAACTTGTATAAATTCACTGCTGCCATTCCCGAAAAAATTATACAGTCAACATCATACCAGCTTTGGTCTTTTATCAGTTTAACAACCATAAAAAATAATGCAATAACTGTCATTACAAACATTGAAAGACTTTGTCCCTTTTGCACTACATGAAGCTCCATTTCATCGGGTTTAGTGCTGTTTTGAGCCTTTTCCAGAATTTCATTCTTATCCATAAAAGTTCCTCCGATTTATTGTAAAGTTTAATTGACTTTGTGACAAGTTTTGTTGTCATATGTATTATATCACTGTCAAGTTTACTTGTCAATACTTATTTATAAATTTTAATAGCTAATCGAAAGAATTATTATATATTTGGGAAATTTGATGAATTTAATATTATATATCAAATGTTTTTCAGTAAAAAGTGCTTGTATTTAAGCTTTGATTGTGCTATAATTTAGTTAAATTAAACTAGATGGAGGGATTGTTATGGAGAGCAGAATCAGCGAAATTTCAGCCAGACGAAACAAGCATATAAAGATTGGATATATTCCCGGACATTTTGCAACTAACCACTCTCATGTTAATAATTATATGGACATGACCAGATTGAAAACTCAGCACAAGATGGCTAAAGAAACCGCTAAAGAGTTATCAACTAAACTAATGTCTGTTCAGATAGATACAATAATATGCTTAGAGGGTACCGAAATGATTGGTGCATTTTTGGCAAGTGAGTTGTCAGGCGGCGGAATGAATGTAAATGCAGACATAAATGTTTTGACACCTGAACTGAATTCCAACAATCAGATGGTGTTTAGAGACAATACTCAAAAAGCTGTTTGGGGCAAGAATATTATGCTGTTGATTTCTTCTGTGTCAACCGGAAAAACAATTAACAGGATGGTAGAGTGTCTTCAGTATTACAACGGCAATTTAACTGCTATTTCATCAATCTTCTCAGCAAGAAAGGAAAGTCACGGTTTTGAGATTAACTGCATTTTCTCAGCTGATGATGTACCAAACTATGACACTTATCCTGCCGGAGATTGTCCGTTATGCAAAGCAGGTCAAAAAGTTGACGCTATTATTAATTGTTTCGGATATTCAAAGATATAATTTAATTTTATCGCTTAATGATTGTTAATTTTAGAATATAATAAATAAAGAGCAAGGCTTTTATATTTCAAGCTTTGCTCTTTTTGTTATTCGAATATAATGTATAAGATTTTATGCTCCGTATTTTTCAATATAAGCCATCATCTTGTCAAGGTATTCTTGTCCGCCTATTATTCCTTTTTTGATACAATCAATAATATCATATATGTTTACGATTGAATATACAGGAATTCCGAAGTCATCGGCAGTTTGCTGTACAGCCGATTTTTCGCCTGTGCCTTTTTCCATTCTGTCAACTGAAATAAACATTGCAGTTACATTTACATCAGCCTGAGCCTTTAATTTAGGGAGGGTTTCTCTAAGTGCTTTCCCTGAAGTCATAACATCTTCGATATATATAACCTTTTCACCGTCTTCAAGATTCTTTCCGACAAACATACCGCCCTCACCGTGGTCTTTGACTTCTTTTCTGTCAAAACAGTAATTAGCGTTTATGCCAAAGTCATTTGAAAGTGCGATAGCAGCTGAACATGCCAAAGGCATTCCTTTATATGCTGGTCCGAACAGAGTGTCGAATTCAACATCGTGTTCTTTAATGCACTGTGCATAATAGTGGCCGAGCTTTACAAGCTGTTCACCTGTACAATAACTTCCTGCGTTTAAAAAATACGGTGCAATTCTTCCGCTTTTCAGTGTGAATTCGCCGAATTTTAAAACTCCGCTTTCTTCCATAAACTTTATAAATTCTTCTTTATAAGTCATAAATTTATCATTCCTTTTCAGTAAAGACTGGGGTATTTTCCATAAATATTTTATCATACAAGAAAGATACTGTCAACCCGACGAGCCGCCGGACGCACTCTGCCTTTTGGCGGACTGTTCCCATTATCAAAAATATTCTCCGCACTTTGAAGTTGCACGATTCAAAAAAATAGCGTATATAGATTGGTTGCAGTTTGTTGAGAAAAATACTATACTGATAATGCGGCGCGGCGCAAGAAAATGAAAGGAGAATATTTTATGAGCTTCGGAAAAAATTTGAAGTTTTTAAGACATCTGAGAGGAAATATGACGCAGGAGGATTTGGCTGAAAAAATAAATATCAGCCGTCAAACCGTATCAAAATGGGAGTTGGATACAGCACAGCCCGAAATGGACAAGGCTATAGAGCTTTGCAGGCTGTTCAACTGCTCGCTGGATAACTTATTTCGTGATGATATGGTCACTTGTGGTGAAGCGTATACAAATTTGCGTGTTGAGACCGTCCCGGCTTTCCGCTATATAAAACATGCCGTTATAAGCACTGTCCCTGAGGGTGACGCTATCGACAGAGTATTTTCCATTGCCCATAGCTGCGGAGTGGACAATCCTCGTGTCATTGGCTGGGATTTCCCAAATGTGTCACAGGAACAGATAAATGCTTTTAATATGCACGGCTACGAAGCGGCATGGATACTGCCTGATGAGGTCGTTCCTTCTGACATTGAAATACACGAGCAGTTAGCCCACAGGTATGCAGCAATACACATTCAAAAGCCCTTTGAAAACCCTTTTGTGACCATTCCCAACGCCTATAAAACGCTTATGGAGTATATGCGCGTGAACGGTCTGGAACACACGGAAAAGAACGTTATTCCATGCTTTGAAACCGCCGGGGAGAGCATGGATATTTATATTGCTTGTAAGTAGTGCATTTTATTGTGTCCTGATAGGGTGAGAGTGTTAAGTAGTATGAGCTTAAACGGGTTTTGTTTATAACTTTTTCATACAGTTAATAAATACTATAAAAAGTGTTTTATCAGAATTCCGGTCTGTTATTTTGAAGTGTCTTCTGATTTTACGGTAACAAAAATCCGTTCGAGTTTTTGGTCGTTCACTTCAATTGCTTTAAGTGTGAAGTTTCCTATCTGAATGGTGTTTCCGTATTCGGGAACCTTATCAAGCGTATCCATAAACCAGCCGCCGACAGAATTACAATCGCTGTCTATCGTGTTTTCGGGAAGTCCGAGTCTGTCAAGAAAATCGTTTATTGATATATCGGCAGAAACCTCATAGTTGTTTGATGAAAGCTGAATAAATGAAGTATCCTCTTCATCACTTTCGTCGTATATTTCACCGACAAGTTCTTCAATAATATCTTCAAGTGTAACGATTCCTTTAGTTCCGCCGTATTCGTCAATAATAACAGCCATGTGAACTTTTTGTCTTTGCATAAGGTTTAAGGTTACTGATATTTTCTGATATTCCGGTATATATATCGGCTTTTTTAAGACAGATTTTAAATCTGTCTTATTATCTGAATTACTGCCGAAATACACACCGAAAAAGTCGCTTTGATGAAGTATTCCTATGATATTGTCAATAGTGTCTTTATATATAGGAAATCTTGAGTATTGTGTATTTAAAAATTCATCTTTAATTTCATCAAGTGAACTTTCGATATCAATTGCTTCGACATTTACCCTTGGAATCAGAATTTCGTTAATTGTTATTTCATCAAAGTCAAGAGCGGAACGAACAAGGTCTGATTCCTGCTCTTCTAAAACGCCCTCATCTTCAATTTCATCAATAAGGTATTTTAACTCTTCTTCGGTAACAAACGGCTCTTCTTTCCGTGAGCCGAAAAGCTTTGTAACGGCATTTTTTAATTTTGAGATTAAGAAAACAACAGGTTTTATAATCGTTATGAAAGCACTTAAAACGGGTGCGATAATAAGCGTCATTTTTTCTGCATTTTCGCTTGCTAAGCTTTTCGGAAGAATTTCGCCGAATATTAAAACCACAATTGTCATAACAAGTGTCGCTATACCTACACTTCCCGCACCGAAATATTCTGTAAACATTACTGTTGCCAATGAAGCAGACAATATATTTACTATGTTATTTCCGATTAATATTGCGGTAAGAGCCTTGTCGAAATTATCAATGATGTTAAGAGCCTTTTTAGCTTTTTTATTTCCGTCGTTAGCATATGATTTTATTCTTATTTTATTTACTGATGAAAAGGCTGTTTCAGTAGATGAAAAAGCTGCAGATAATGCTACTAACAAAATTATTACTGCAATATACATTTTATAATCTGCTCCTTTAAATAATTGAGTTTTTTAATTTAAAAAGATGTTTTTGCCTGTTATAGAAAATAGTGTTAATTAGTATATCATATTTTTTTGACAAATGCAATTACTTTTTTTGCTTGACTACATAGTAATTTTGCGGTATAATTAATCATTAATGTTAGAAATGCACATGGTTTTTGAGGTGAATAAAATGGGCAGTTCAAATGGACAGGCACCAAATGATAATAAAAAAAGAAATTATTATGCTGAAAATGAAAGAACTCCTGATATATTCGACAGAATAATGCATATCAGACCATTTTCAATATTTGAAAGTTTTTACATAAAAAACAAATCAGTTCTTTTATATTTATTTTTCGGAGGTCTGACAACCCTTGTAAGTATTTTTACTTTCTGGCTTGCTGAAATATTAATAACTGCTGATTTGAACATTTCATTATTTGGCAGTATGTATAGTTTAAAGGTTATATTGACAAATGCTATCTCATGGATTTGTGCTGTACTGTTTGCGTTTTTCACAAATAGAATATGGGTATTCAACTCTCCGACAAACACTTGGAGAGAATTTTTCCGTCAAATGACCGCATTCTTTGGGGGAAGATTTGCAACTTTTTTGTTAGAAACAGTTATACTTTTAGTTTTTGTTTCGGCATTGGGATTTAATGAACTGATAATAAAAATTTTAGCGCAGTTTATTGTGCTGATATCTAACTATATAATCAGTAAATTAATTGTTTTTAAAGACAAAAAATAAAATTCAAATACAGTTTGAATTGGGTATTTTCAGATAAAGGAGAAGATAAATGCTTAACACATTATTGGATGTTCTTTTAGATGCATTAAAGGACACTGCACTTATGATACCTTTTTTATTCGGTGTCTATATATTAATAGAATATATGGAGCATGCTTCTTCGGATAAAATAGTAAAAGCTTTTAAAAAATTAGGACCGTTCGGTCCTGTGGGAGGTGCGGTAATCGGTACTGTTCCTCAGTGCGGAGTATCAGCTGCAGCTGCTAATCTGTATACCGGAAGGGTGATTTCTATCGGAACGATTATTTCGGTGTTTCTTGCAACAAGTGATGAAGCAATACCTATGATTATTGCAAATCCCGCTAAGATTTCTGTATTGTGGAAGTTAATTTCAGTCAAAATTGTTATTGCGGTTTTAGCGGGAATAACGGTTGATATTATTTTTAAATTTTTAAACAGAAATAAAACAACCGATAATGATAATCACTTTCATGAGCTATGCGAAAACTGCGGATGTGAGGAGCATGGTATTTTATATTCAGCATTAATGCATACTGTTAATATTACAGTATTTGTTTTTGTTATTACACTTTTATTGAATATGGCTATTGTACTTGTCGGTGAAGGTAACATTGCAAAATTTATGATGAGTGACAGTTTCTTTCAGCCTTTTATTTCCGCTTTAGTGGGATTTATTCCGAACTGTGCTTCATCGGTTATAATAACTCAGCTTTATCTTGAGGATGGAATTTTGTCGTTCGGTTCAGCAATTGCAGGGCTTTGTACCAGTGCAGGACTGGGACTTTTAGTACTCTTCAAAACCAATAAGAAACATATGAAGAAAAACTTTTTAATATGCGGGATTTTATATATCACTGCAGTTTTATCAGGTATTATAATTAATACATTAGGATAATAAGTTATAAAAAAATCCGAAAGCTCTTGCTTTCGGATTTTTATTTTATTACATTATTCCGCATTCGTCATAATCCTGCCATTTTTCGTTATAAGCCTTATCGCTCATTAATTTATATACAAAATAAACTGATGAAGCCGCAATAACAACAAGTGCGCTTAATATAAGCCAGAAGCCTTTGCCTTCGGTTTTGTTCTCCATAAACTATCACCTTTCTTTTGTGTGTTATAATATTTTGTCTTAGCAAAAAAGTTCTTTATCTATATATTCTGAACTTTTTAAGCATATTATTTGTTTTTAAAGTTATTATACAACAATTAACATAGCCTGTCAATATAAATGATTAAGAATATATAAATTAAAAGGCCTGAAGGAATAAACTCCTTCAAGCCTTTTGTTAAGTGCTAACCAGTTTTATTTAAAAACTAGCATCCGCAGCCACAGTCATTGCCGCAGCCACAGTCATTGCCGCAGCCATTGTTGCAACCGCAGCCACAACCACAACCGTTGTTAGCAAAACCTGTGCCGCAGCCACCGCAGCAGAATAGAATTAGGATTAAGATAATAATCCATGTGCATCCTCCGCATCCGTTCATAATACGCACTCCTTTTCAATGTATAAATTTTTTATAAAGCATTTTCCGAAGGGGCTGCCGGGCAGCCATTATCGGAAGTAGATTATTCGTGTTTCCTGCCGAATAACTTTGCTTTATATTATAGTGTATGGCATTTTCAAAAAAGTGTTACAGACAAATATAAACTGCATAAAATATATAGAGAATAATTTTTAATATTTTGCCAAAACTTATGTATATCATAAAAGGAGATTTGCAATATGAACAATTACAATTTTGATGAGATGACTAAGAAATGCAGAGAGATTTTAGAAAATGCTAAATGCATAGCGGGAAGACTGGGTCATACTTATGTGGGAAGTGAACATATTTTGCTTTCTTTTTTAGAAAATGAAAATTGTACTGCGTCTGTTGTACTTTTAAGGAATGGCGTTAATAAAAATGATGTATTGGATAAATTAGAGGAATTAGTCGGAATCGGTACTGCATGCAGAATTGAAGATGATGAGGATTATATGACACCCACAGCAGAAAAAATAGTAAACGGAGCGATATCTTTGTCAAAGGGTTTAAGTTCAAAACAATGCGGAACAGAACATCTTCTGATGATTATGTTAAGGCAGGGAGATTCTCAGGCGATGCAGATTTTAGAAGAACTTGATATTCCTGTATCAAAGCTTTATAATGATTGTTCAACTATAGGAAAAGCAGATATAGCGTTTTTTAAGCCGAATAATGAAAAGCTTAAATATTTGTCTAAATACGGAAGAGAGCTTACCGGCAAGGAGGCATCAGAAAGCTTTGACCCTGTTTTAGAACGGGATGATGAAATTAATCAGGTTATAGCGATTTTATCAAGAAGACAGAAAAACAATCCATGCCTTGTAGGAGAAGCCGGAGTCGGAAAAACTGCTATTGTAGAAGCACTTGCACAGAGAATATATGAAAAGAATGTTCCCGGCATTTTGCAGGATAAAAGAATTTTTACTTTAGATATAACAGAGCTTTTGGCAGGGGCAAAATACAGAGGCGATTTTGAAGAACGGCTGAAGTCTTGTATAAAAGAAGCTAAAAGGTCCAGGGGGATAATACTTTTTATAGATGAGATTCATACTATTATAGGAGCAGGTGCGGCTGAAGGTGCAATTGATGCTGCCAATATTTTAAAGCCTGCATTGGCAAGGGGAGAAATAAGCATAATAGGGGCGACTACATTTGATGAGTACAGAACTCATATAGAAAAGGATTCTGCATTTGAAAGAAGGTTTCAGATAGTTAAGGTTGAAGAGCCCGATGAGAATACGACTATAAAAATCTTGAAAGGAATAGTTCCTAAATATGAAGCGTTTCATGGTGTGAAAATCACAGATGAAGCAATTTGTGAAGCTGTCAAGCTTTCGGGAAGATATCTGACAGACAGACATTTTCCGGATAAAGCTATTGATTTAATAGATGACGCTTGTGCGTATGTTCATCTTGAGAAAAAAGAGGAAGATATAAATACAGGGGAAATGTATGAGGTATTCAATGATTATGTTCTCGGTAAAATAACCAAGGACGACTATTTAGATAAACTTTCTAAGACAAACAGCTGTTCATTTTCAGATGATTCAAAAAGCGTTTTAAAAATAGACATTGACAAACGAATTTCCAGTATGGTTTCTGTTCCGCTTGAAACTATTAAAAGCAGTGAACTTTTGAAACTTTGCTCGCTTAAAGAGAATCTTTCTAAAAAGATTATCGGGCAAAACAGAGCAGTTGAAGCAGTTTCTCTTGCAATAAAAAGGGGACGGGCAGGACTTAAAGATTCTTCAAAGCCTATCGGTTCGTTTGTGTTCTTGGGTTCAAGCGGAGTAGGAAAAACCGCACTTGCCAAAGAGCTTGCAAATGAGGTTTTCGGCGGTGAAAACAATATGATAAGACTCGATATGTCTGAATTTATGGAGCGTCACAGTGTATCTAAACTTATAGGTTCACCTCCGGGATATGTAGGATACGACTCACCTAACGGAAGCCTGCTGACAGAAAAAGTGAGAAGAAACCCTTATTCACTTATTCTGTTAGATGAGATAGAAAAAGCACATACTGATATATTAAATCTGCTTCTGCAAATTCTTGACGATGGATTTTTAACTGACTCAGCCGGTCGAAGAGTGTCATTTAAAAATACAATTATAATTATGACATCAAATATCGGTGCAAGAAAAATTATTAAAGATAATTCATTTGGGTTTTCTCAAACAGTTAAGACAAACAGCTTTAATGATAAAGAGATGAAAGCCGAGCTTAAAAAGATATTTTCACCTGAGCTTATTAATCGAATTGATGAGATAATTACTTTTGATATGCTTGATGAGGAAAGTCTTATTAAAATTGCCGACTTAGAACTTAAAAAGTTAACTGACAGGTGTGCGGAATTGGGTATAAATCTGTCATATACCCCTGAGGTTTCCGAAAAATTAAGTCATGACGGCTGCTCAAAAGAATATGGTGCAAGGGAAATTCCGAGAATCATCAGAAGAAAAATAGAAAATCTTATTACTGACGAATTTTTTTCGCAAATTGAATGTAAATCGCTTTTGCTGTCTGTAAGTAACGGTGAATTCAATATTTGTAATGAAAGCAAATTAAGGCTTAACGCATAGGTCTTTTAATAAATTTTTATAGACAACTTAAGCATAATCGGAAACTGTTATGTTTAAGTTGTTTTAATTTTGCTTTTTGCTTGTGTATAAATTTATATGCTGAGGAAATAATAGTTTTAAATATCTATAAAAGGGAGAAATTTATTATGACTTCACATATGAGCAGACGGGCATTTGTCCGTATAATAACTTTTGTTACAGCAATTTTTCTTCTGCTGTTTGCTATTATACTGACTTTCAGTATAAGAGCGAAAAAAGCCGAGCTTGCACTTGAATACAATTATCTTAAAGCTATTGAAGAATTATCAATGGCAGCAGATAATATCAATACTTCCCTTCAAAAGGGTTTGTATTCCGGAACTTCAAATATGCTTGCCTCTATCTCAAACGACCTTCTTTTAGACTCTTCCAGTGCAAAGGCAGCTCTTTCTCAGCTTTCTTCGGCTGAGCAGAGTTTAGAGGGTGCAAATAAGTTTTTATCACAGGTAGGAAATTATGCTTTAAGCCTCAGCAAGAAGCTGGAGAAAGGTCAAAAGATTACCGAAGAAGAGTATAAGACTCTTGAAAAGCTTTATAATTATTCAAATGAGTTTAAAAACAAGCTGTGGGAGATTGAGCAGAGCATCAGGGGAAACGGAGAAGAGCTTTCATACAAGACAGTTTCAAAAATCAATAATCTTTCTGAAGATCAGGTAAAGAGTAACAACGGCAGTGAGAGCAATGCACATATAAGCTTAGGCAACATTGAAGAAAATTTTGAAAATTATCCTACTCTTATTTATGACGGACCTTTCTCTGATCATATTTTAGAAAAGGAACCGGAAATGCTTAAAGGCAAAAAAGAAATAACAGAGAAAAAGGCCAGAAAGCATGCTGCTGAGGTTTCCGTTGTTCAGGAGGATACACTAAAGCTTTCCAACAACGAAGACGGAAAAATGCCTTCTTATGTTTTTGAAAGTAATATAGAGGGTATAAATACCACTGTTGCAATAACTAAAAAAGGCGGTTATTGCTCTTATATGATAAGAAACCGTGATGTAAAAGAAAATAATATCGAAAACAAAGAAGCGGTTGATTATGCAAACGGTTATCTGAGTGAGCTTGGCATTTATGAAATGGAGCCGACATATTATGAAACAGTCGGAAATGTATGTACGGTAAACTTTGCATTTAAAGAGAATGATGTTTTTTATTATACAGACTTAATCAAGGTTAAAGTAGCAATGGATAACGGTGAAATCTTGGGCTTTGATGCAAGAGGCTTTTTGGTAAATCACAAAAACAGAAAGCTTTCAAATCCTAAGATTACGAATGATGACGCTAAAAAAGTTGCTTCATCACGCCTGTCTGTAAAAAGTGTGCAAAAAGCGTTAATTCCATCAGACGGTGATGTTGAAATTTTATGCTATGAACTTAAATGCAAAACAAAGGATAATAAGAATGTTTTAGTATATGTCAACTGTGAAACAGGCGAAGAGGAGCAAATTCTGCTGCTGTTGGAATCTGAAACAGGAAGTCTTGCAGTTTAAAAAGTTATTTGAATATTGAGAAAGGAATTTGAATTTATGAGAATAAAGGATATAGACGGAATCGAGATATTGGATTCCCGCGGAAACCCGACAGTTAAAGCAATTGTAACGTTAGAGGACGGAACAAATGCAGCAGCCTGTGTTCCGTCAGGTGCGTCAACCGGCAGTTTTGAAGCATATGAGCTTCGTGACGGTAATGACGAAAGGTATTTCGGTAAAGGTGTTGTAAAGGCCATATCGAATATAACGGATATCATTAAACCTGCACTCATTACTAAGGGTGATATAGACCAGCAGGAGCTTGACGACACTTTAAAAGCAATTGACGGAACGCCTAATTTAAAAGCTTTGGGTGCTAATGCGGTTTTGGCAGTTTCACTGGCTTTTGCCCGTGCAACCGCAAAGGCAAGAAAAACCCCGCTTTACAAATCTCTTAGTCTTGATGATGAAAAGATACTTCCTATTCCTATGCTTAATATTTTAAACGGCGGTGCACACTCAAGCAATAATATTGATATTCAGGAATTTATGATTATGCCTCTTGGATTTTCACATTACAGTGAGGGGCTGAGAGCATCATGCGAGGTTTATCATACTCTCGGCAAGATATTGAAGAAAAAAGGATTGTCAACAGGTGTTGGCGATGAGGGAGGTTTTGCTCCTGATATAAGCAGTGACGAAGAGGCGTTGGATTTAATTTTAGAAGCAATTTTTCAAGCAGGTTTTGATGACGATAAATTTAAGCTTGCTCTTGATGTTGCTGCAACCGAATGGGTGTGCGACGGAGGATATAAGCTTCCTAAAAGAGGAAGAATGCTTGATACAAACGGTATGATTGAATATATTAAGGAACTGTGTAAGAGTTATCCTATCCGTTCAGTTGAAGACCCTTTGGGAGAAAGTGATTTTGCCGGCTTTGAAAAGCTTACTAAAGAAATAGGAGACAAGGTTCAGATTGTCGGTGATGATTTGTTTGTTACCAATCCTGACAGGCTTCAAAAGGGAATTTCAAGCAAGGCGGCAAATGCAATTTTAATAAAAGTTAATCAGATCGGGACTTTAAGCGACGCAATTAAAGCGATAAGGCTTGCGTATGATAACGGTTATAATACGATTATTTCTCACAGAAGCGGAGAAACAGCTGATAGCTTTATCGCTGATTTGGCAGTGGCTCTTTCAGCCGGACAGATAAAGACCGGTGCTCCTTGCAGAAGTGAAAGGTGTGAAAAGTACAACAGACTTTTAGAAATTGAAAAAGAGTTAGGACCAGACGCTAGGTACGGAAGAATGTTTTAGATAAAAATAGGGCATTGCATATGCAATGCCCTTTGTGTTTGTTTATTTGTTATTATCAGGATCATTTTCTATTTCAGGTGATTCCAGTTCAATTTCATTACCTTCAGAATCAAAAAGCTGTATGTTGTCTGATGAAAGTATCGGCTCATTATTTATGTTATCTGAACTGTTTTCAACCGGCTTTGATTCATCATCGGAATTTTCATAATAAGCATCTTTATCTGTTAAATCATCTTTAGGTTCAGAATTTTCAATTGATTTTTTCTTTGCTTTCAGTTCAGCTTTTGCAGCTTCTTTTTCCGCTCTTTTTAATCTGTGTTCCTCTTCAAGAACATCAAGCGATTCAAAGCATTTCGGTCTGCGTTTTTTTACGAAGATACTCATAAAAATCAAAAGAACAAGTCCGGCAGCTGAAATTAGTACACCGGCAATAAATCCCGGAGGTGTGTATTTAAGCTCAACAGTATGCTTACCTTTATTAAGCTTTACTCCTAATACTGCATCGCAAAGCTCAGCAGTTTCGGCTTTTTCTCCGTCTACATAAGCTGTCCATCCATTGGCAGGAATTGCAGTGTACATATATCCGTCTGTTTTTGCATCAATTTCACCTTTGAAATAGGTGTCGCTGCGTTCAGTGATATTGTATGTTCCGTTTGCCTTTAGTTTGTTAAGTCCCTCTTTGAGAACATCGTCATTAATCTTATACACAAAGCAGAACAAATCGCCTGATGCTTTTAATGCTTCTTTGGTTGTTCCCGAAACAGTTGCGGTATCACCTGCTTTTGCAAATCCTACAGGGAAAACATATTCAAGGTCATCTTCAACGGTATATGAATATGTCTGGTCATCGGAACTCATTTTTGTATCAACATTTTCAATTATAGGAGTTTTAATGAATCCGTAAAGCATTGAATCCGAATCAACCTTATAATTGAATTTAAAGGTTGCAGTTTCGTTAGATGAGTCTGTTTGAGTATCATCGGTAGCATCAACAACCGAAACTTCATTAAGCACAACTCCAAAGCCTTCGATAACAAGACCTCTTTCCAGCATTTCCTCGGTGATTTCGGTCTTGAATTCAAAAGGCTGACCCGGGTCGTATTCATCCTCTACTGTCATCATGTCAGGATCTTCGTCTGAGTTTTCAGCCGGTGTATAGAATACAAATCTGTATTCGGAATCATCATTCCAAGCGTTCTCATCTTCTTGATATGTGAATGATATATATAGCTGCTTTTCTTTAAGAGCTTTTTGGCTTATAGTTTTTTCGTTATCGGGGTTGAGTATTTTAATCAGTTTTTCAGGCATAAGCTGATAGTATGTTTGTGCTTTTACTCCTGCAACATCGTTTTTAGATATATTTAAAGCTTTTTCACCTTTGAACAGAGATGTTCCGTGTTCTTCACCTGGTACATAACCATACATTCCTGTAGCGTCATCTTCGTTTGTAATTGTTGCATTTTCAGCTTCACCTTTGGTCATGACAACATATGAGTACAATTCTTTATCTATACCTGTCATGCTTGTGAACAATGCATTTAAATAATAAAACGGGTTGTCAGGGTTGTTTAATTTGAAATCCTTTAATCCGCTTTCAGTCATAAATCCAAAAGGCATATATGCTGTGTTTTCATATAGCTTAACACCGTCAACATCGTCGATTTCTTTTAGATAAGTATCTGAATTAGTGCCTGTTTTTGAAATAACATACTTCAGATTAAGCAAAGCATTTGTAAACGGACTGGTTGCACCATAGTAGTATCTGTTGCCGGCAAGCTGTGATACTACACCTAAGTTTTCCATATAAGCTGTTACAGATGAGTTTGACATTGAGCTGAATTGTGATACACCGTAATAACGATATAAGCAAGGGTCGTTTATAGTATACCATTTTGACATTTCAGTACGGTAGAAGTCATCATCAGCAGGTTCGGTTTTTGTTAAGAGTTTTTGAACTTCATCATTTTTGTCATAATAAGTGCTGTAGGTTGAAAGGTCAAGATTGTTATCCTTGAACAGGTTGTTTGCACTGTTATATGTTTCTATAATCATCGGAATAATCATAACAAGAGCAACTGTTTTTGTATTTATATATTTATACTTGACTAAAAGGATTGTTATAAGTGCCAGATATCCAAGTGCCAGTGCAACATTGTTTGTTATTACTTTGTTTGATACATTGTCTGAAAGAAGTCCTATAACCAGTATTCCGCCCGCAGCTGCGGCAGCACCTATAACATGAAATACAGATATTTTTTCAAGCTGAGTGAATGCACGATACGCCGTAACCAAAAGAACAAAGGCAAATATAAATGAAAATCTGAAAGGTATTTGGTTTGTGAAGTGGAAGCCGTGCCAAATGTAATCCAAAAAGTTGTTGTTACAGCTTATAATCAGGAATGAAAGAAGAAGCAGTGTTACAACTTTTTCTCTTATTGAAATCTTTTTTGAAAGTGCATGAACACCTATCATCATAACTGCAAGAAGTGAGCAGTATAGGTTCGGAAGTCCCTCAAGGTGAGTAGGCGTCTGAAAAGCAAGAAGGTTTCCGAGCACTTCTTTGAAATCTTTATAGAAGGTCATTTGCTCAGGGAAGCTTGAGTTGCCGCTTGAATATGTCAGCTTTAATGCAAGGTATGCAGGCAGAATTAAAATCACCGTCAGTGCAATACCTATTATCGAAAAGAGCAGAATCTGCCAAAGCTTTATCAAAATATTTTTAATGCTGAGTTTTAAGCAAATTACTTCTGCTATAAAATAAAGTGCGACAAATATGCATAGGAAAAATCCTATATAGAAGTTTGAGAAAAATGCAACAGCAAGTGAAATTGTATAAAGCTTGAATTTCCCTTGTTTAATGAGAAAATGCACACCAAGTGCAACAAGAGGCATAAGTGCAACTGTATCAAGCCACATAATATTCCAATAATATCCCACAATATATGCACACAAAGCATATGGAATTGAGAAAAGAACAACGGAAAAATCGTTTCTTTTAAATACATGCTTTAAATACATTCCCATAAAAAGACCTGCACAGCCGACTTTTATACACACAAACAGTGCTAAAAATTCACGCAGATGAGTTTCCGGAATCAGAAGTGATAGGAAGTTAAGCGGACTTGCCGTATAATAAGACATTATACCAAGAAAATTCTGTCCCCATCCTGAACGCAGAGAATATAACAATGAACCTCCGTTTTGCAGCTTGTCCTGCATTTCAGATGTAAAAGGGAAGTATTGATGCCAGAAGTCAATTATAAGAAGCTGTTTGTCACCGGCAGGATATACTTCATTTTTTATAAATATAGCCAGCATCACTAAAAACGGTATTAAAAATGCAAGTATGACAAAAATATGTCTTATAAAAAATTGTGTTCCTTTCATATTATAAAATTTATAAAATGCTTTATCTTTATTAAGGATAGCCTTTGAATTTTTCATAGCTTCCTCATCGGGATTATAAACATTTTGTTTTATTTTTATTGTGCTGCTTGATTTTTTGTTTGCCATTTTAATCACCATGTCTTTCTTGTGTGAAAAACTTATTTCTCACATTATACCAATCACTTTTTCAGGACTTTTTGCCTAATTGATTTTTTAAGCTTAAATATATAGACTAAGGTCTGAAAAGCATGTACATAGATAAAAATTATAATTAAAATTATTATATCATAATATAACTCAAAAGTAAATATAAGTTATTTTATTTTTATCGTTTTATATTTTGCCGATTTAATTAAATAAGAAAAATTTTATTGAAAAATATAAAATTATGCAGTAAAATATATAAAGAGAAGATTTAAAGAAAACAGGTGAATATATATGACTAAAAAAGAAAAAGCAATACTTGTTTGTGATGAGCTTGAAAGGATTTATCCTGACGCTGTATGCTCTCTTGTGTATTCAAAACCTCATGAACTTTTAATTGCAACCAGGCTTTCTGCACAGTGTACAGATGCAAGGGTTAATATTGTCACAAAAGATTTATTTAAAAAATTCAGGACTATAGACGATTTTGCTGATGCTGACATCACCGATATTGAAGAAATCGTTAAACCATGCGGGCTTTATAAAACTAAGGCCAAAAGCATTAAAGAGATGTGTGTTCAGCTAAGGGAAGATTATAATTATACTCTGCCTGATACAATGGAAGAGCTGACAAAACTAAGCGGAGTAGGAAGAAAAACTGCGAATTTAATTATGGGAGATATATTTCATAAGCCTGCAATAGTGACAGATACACATTGCATAAGAATATGCGGTCGTCTTGGGCTCACAAAAAATAAAGAGCCTGTTAAGGTGGAGAACGATTTAAGAAAAATTGTTCCTCCTGAAAAAGGCTCTGATTTTTGTCACAGACTTGTGCTTTTCGGAAGAGATACATGCAAAGCCAGAGGCGAAAAATGTTCTGAATGCAGTTTATCTCATTTATGTGTATATTACAGTAAAAAATAATTCTTTGACGATATTTGTCTTATTCGGTTATCGGCATTGTTGCAACGGCATTAAGGCTTTCATCTGCACGCTTTCCGGACAGATAATCAAAATACCCCTGGCTGGCAATCATAGCACCGTTGTCGCCGCAATATTTAAGCTCAGGACAAAAGAATTCAAATCCATTGTTTTTACATTCTTCTGATAAAAGCTTTCTGACGCCTGAATTCGCTGAAACGCCACCGGAAACAGCTATGGTTTTGTATCCCAGATTTTTTGCGGCTTTTATTGTTTTTGAAACCAGAATCTCGGATATGGTTTTTTGAAATGATGCACATAGGTCATCAAAGTTTATTTCATTTCCTTTTTGAGATGCATTGTGAACAAGATTGATAACGGCGGTTTTAAGTCCTGAAAATGAAAAGTCGTATTCGCTTCCCGTTACACGAGGATGAGGTAAAGGATATGTATTTGGGTTCCCTCTTTGTGAAGCTTCATCTATGCTTTTGCCGCCCGGATACGGATATCCTATTGTTCTTGCTGCTTTGTCAAAGCACTCTCCTGCGGCATCATCTCGTGTGCGACCGACAATTCGGTATTTCGTATAGTCTAAAACCTCTATAATATGGCTGTGTCCTCCGCTTATTACAAGCGAGAGATAAGGTGGCTTGAGGTTGGGATTAGATATGTAATTTGCAGCTATATGTCCCCCGATGTGATGAACGGGAATCAGCGGAAGTCCGGTATCCATCGCAAGTCCTTTGGCAAAAGAAACACCAACCAGCAATGCGCCGATTAGACCCGGAGCGTATGTTACTGCAATTGCATCAATATCATCAAGAGTGCAGCCGGCTTCCTTTAGTGCGTCTGATACCACGGTATATATGTTTTCTGAGTGTCTGCGTGAAGCTATCTCAGGAACAACTCCGCCATATAACTTATGTTCTTCAATTTGTGATGCAACCACATTAGAAAGTACATATCTTCCGTCTTCGACAACAGAAGCAGCTGTTTCATCACAAGAGCTTTCTATACCTAAGATTTTCATAATCTGTGACTTTGCTCTGTGAAAAACAGAGCATTCCTCCTTTTGATGTTTTTATTATCGGTTTTAAAATATGCCTTCCGGTCAGTCGTTATTAAACAACTGCGGGAGGTTTTTTGTCATTAATACGGCGTTTTCAACTGGATCTCTGTAAAACTTTTTTCGTTTTCCCGATACTTCATATCCGAGTGATGAGTAAAGAGAAATTGCCGGTAAATTCGATTCCCTTACTTCGAGAGTGATAAATGAAGCATTGACTTTGCCGGCTTTTTTTTCAAGAGCTGAAAGTAAACCCTTTCCTACACCTTTTCTTCTGAATTCTTTTTTTACCGCTATGTTGTTTATATATACTTCGTCATTTATTATCCTTGCATTTATAAATCCTAACACATCTTCATTTTCAAAGTCCTGTGATTGCTGTGAACCGACAGCAACAACGGTAAATGAGAGCGGATTGTCAAGCTCTTCATAAAATGAAGCTTCACTCCATGGGTGTGAAAAACATTCTTTTTCAATTTGTGCAACAGATTGAACATTTGACTTATCCATTGCTTTAAATATTGTTGCCATAAAAATATCCTTATCTTATTTTGATTTTTTTGACAGAATAAGGTCCGAAAGCAGTCTTGGTTTTTCCGTTTACAGAGTATTTTTTATATGCTCTTATTCTGATATAGTATTTCTTTTTCGATTTTAATTTTTTTATTGTACAGCTTTTTGATTTTTTATTTAATTTCTTAGATTTTGAAACTTTGAAATTTTTATTTAAAGAGTATTCGATAAAATACCCGTTAATATTGTTAAGCTTTTTCCATGAAGCTGATATGGTTTTTTTCTTTTTTGATTTTACTTTGAATGATTTTATTTTTTTGATTTCAGGCTTGACTGTTTTTTTATCTGCAGTTTTTGCTTTTGTGGTTTTTACAGGTATGCAGTCATTTTTTACAATCTGTGAGTCTTTAGAAGCCTTACAGTTTACAGCATTGTTAGAGAACTTGTTACCTAAAACTTTATTTGTTTTTGACTTGCCGTTTAGCACAATAGCAAAGTTTGCAGAATTGCTTATTGTGTTGTTTATGATTTCTGAAACGCTTGAACCGGTGCTTAATGAAATGCCGTTTGCTTTGGAAACACTAATCTTATTATTTTTTATCAAAGCCGAGCTTGAATTATTATAAATAAAAATCCCGTTTTTTCCGCTTTGTGAAATTGTATTGTTTTCAATATTACCGGTGGTTTTAGAATTAGTTGAGAGAACAATGCCATGTTGTTTTGCATTTGATATTATGTTCCCTGAAATTGAATCTGCAGAAGATTTATACAGCCCTATACCGTGCTTGCCTGTATCCGAAATGCTGTTGTTCTCGATAGATTTTGACAAGCTTTTGTCATATATAAGGATACCATATGATGATGACTTTGTTATTGTATTAAGAGAAATTTTATCTGAAATACAAGAGTCTTTGCTTAGTGCTATTGCGTTGCCGGCAGGGCTGCTGATGTTATTTTTATCTATTGAACCGACCTTTGAATTGTCATAAATGAATATACCGTTTTGTTTAGGACATTTTATAATGTTTCGGGATATATTTTTTAATACTTGTGATTTTCCGCTTATTGAAACAGCATGACCGTCAGCATCTGTAATACTGTTGCCTGTTATGCTGTCTGCGCGGGAATCATCCTCAACCGATATTCCATGTTTTTTTGCTCTTATTATTTTATTATTATCTATTGAATTCAGAAAAGTAATTTTTTTGTTTTTATTGCCGTCAGGCAAGGTGCTTTTTTCAAACAGAAGTATTGCAGTATCATTTGTGTCAGTGATTGTATTATCTGTAACAATACCTCCAAGACTTCTTTTGATAATAATACCTTTTCCCATGCTGTTTGTTATTGTATTACCTTTAATAGTCACATTTTTATGACCTCTTGAAGCTATTGAAGTGTTTAAGCATCCGTTTATTGTATTATAAGAAATATTTATATCTTCATGATATATAGGTTCGCCCGGATTGATGACAGGACCTGCACCGTCAGTAAGGGTTTTATCGCTTCCGCAGGCTGTATCAAAATTTCCGAAATCAGTTTTTTTAGTACCCCATGAATTTGAAAGAATTCTTATGTTTTTGCACGCTGTATTATCAGGATAATATCCGCTTGGAATTGAATCATGGTCAGGACAGTTTATGTGTTCTCCGTCGTTTCGCTTGCAAGTATCATATGAATGTGCAATATCGATTTGAAAAGCCATATATGATGCAGAAGTATTTGATTTTTTTAGTCCGTCAAAAGAACAGTTCTGAACAAGAGAATTTGAAACAGCATTGAATTCAACCAGATGATTTTGAAAATTATTTTTAAATTCGGCATTGAGAAGATTTATATTATCAGCATGGCAGAAAATAATATTTGTCGAAGAAACAACATTGTCAGGAAGGTTTCCTCCGCTCCATATACCTCCGTTTATATATACATTTTTTGTTACATCATAGCCGCCGATTTTGTTGTTATATCCGGTCGTACCGTCTTTTGCACGATTTCTGATAATTCCTGTTCCTTGGTCATTCTTGTTATATGTTCTTTCTATCATTGCACCTTCGGCCTGAACGACAGTATTTGAATATATAAATAAAGGCAAGTCTATATAGTATGTTTCGCCTTTTTGCAATATAACTTCGGTATATTCATTTTCAGTATTATCTTTTGCTTTGTTAAATGCTTCCTGAATTGAATCTGATGGACTTACTTCAATAGTCTCAGACGGTTCGGGAAAAATAACAGTTTCTGTTTTATTGTTTTCAGCAAATGAAGTAAATGAGAAAGATGTTATAAGTATTGATAAAGAAGAAATAAAAGAAAGTGGTATTTTTATGCTTTTTGATATTTTCATAACCGGGTATGCTCTTGTTGTGAGCATTTCTCCTTTCTGGTTTATTTATTTGCATCAGAGCTTTTCATTTAAAATTTTAGAATATAATTCGCTCTTAGAAAAACTTGTGATTTTTGCAATTTGTTTACAGGCGTCTGCTGCCCTTATGCCTTTATCAATAAGTTCGTGTATTTGTGTTACTGCGTTTTCAATAGTTTCTTGATGTTCGGTTTCTTTGGGCTTTCCCTCAATAACCAATACGAATTCGCCTTTAGGTGAAATCATGCTATATTTGTCAATAGCACCTGAAATAGTTGTTCTGATGACTTCTTCGTGTATTTTGGTGAGTTCTCGGCAAAGCGATATTTTTCTGTCGCCGAAGAAATCAAGCATGTCCTTTAAAGTATATATGAGCTTGTGGGGAGCTTCATAAAAAATCATTGTTCTTGATTCGTTTACTAGGCTTCCTAAGTGTTCAAGACGCTGTTTTTTTGTTGTGGATAAAAAGCCCTCAAATGTAAAACGGGATGTTGAAAGCCCGCTTATTGCCAATGCGGAAACAGCAGCAGAAGCAAGAGGAACGACAATTGTTTTTATGTCGTTTTCGGCACAAAGTTTAACTAAATCTTCTCCGGGATCTGAAATGCAAGGCATACCGGCATCGGTAACAATTGCACAGTTTTCGCCGGATTTTAATCTGTCGATAATATTTTTTCCGCTTTGCTTTGCATTATGCTCGTGATAGCTGATAAGGGATTTTTTTATTTCGAAATAATTTAAAAGTTTTGCAGTTACTCTTGTGTCTTCCGCACAAATAAAGTCTACTTTTTTTAATGTTTCAACGGCCCGTAATGTCATGTCAGAAAGATTTCCTATAGGTGTTCCGACAACATAAAGTGTTCCTGGCATTTTATTCTCCTTAAATTAGTGATACAATGTTTTTAAAGAAACAAGGTTTTTATTCTAAATCAACATAAATGTTTTTTAAAATATTTTGGTTTATAATCGATTTGAGTTTATTATACCATAAATTTTTTAAAAAGCCTATGATTTTTCAAAAAAATATGATAAAATTAAAATATATGTATTTTTGAATCTATGACATAAGTTAAGGAGGTGTAATGATGCCCTTAAAGCTAGACAGTGATATAACATATTTAAAAGGAGTAGGCCCTAAAAGAGCAGAGCTTTATAAAAAACTCGGTGTGTCAACTGTTGCGGATTTATTGTGTCATTATCCTCGTTCTTATATGGACTTTTCAAATTCTGTGCCGATTAAGGACTTAGTTCTTAATGAGAATAATATTATAAAGGGAAGGATAGTAAAAAAACTTGCTGCGGCCAGAATAAGAAAAGGGATGACAATATATAAAGCTGTTTTAACAGATGATGAAAGTGATATTACAATTATTATTTATAACAGTGAATTTGCTTTTAATAAGCTTGCTGAGGGAGAAGAGTATATTTTATATGGAAAGGTCACAGGAAACCTTATCAGAAAGGAAATTTCTTCCCCCATTATTTTAAATGCTGATATTCCCGATAAAATTCAACCTGTGTATTCGTTGACCGAGGGACTTACTCAGTCTTTAGTTCGTACAACCGTTCAAAATGCACTGAAATATCTTGACGGTGAAATTTATGAAACAATACCTAAAGAGATTGCAGCCAGAAGAGGACTTTGTTCACTTAATTTTGCGCTTAAAAATATTCATTATCCAAAGGACTTTTTAAGTCTTTCTATTGCAAAAAACAGGCTTGTGTTTGATGAGTTTCTTACACTCGGTCTTGGAATGCTCAGACTTAAAGGAAGAAACAAAGGTAAAACGGGCTGTAAAATGCAAGATATTCTGATTGATGAGTTTTATAATGGACTTCCGTTTAAACTTACTAATGCCCAGAAAAATGCAATCAGCGATTGTATTTCAGATATGAAAAGCGGTTCTTCGATGAACAGGCTTGTGCAGGGAGATGTCGGTTCCGGAAAAACAGCCGTTGCGGCAGGATGTGCTTTCTTTGCTTATAAAAACAGTTTTCAGACGGCATTAATGGCACCTACTGAAATACTTGCAAATCAGCATTTTAAAACCTTGTCTGATTTTCTGACGCCTTTCGGGGTGAAGCTATGTCTGCTTACAGGTTCGCTTTCAGTTAAGAGAAAGCGTGAGATAAAAGAGCAAATCAAATCGGGTGAGGTTTCTGTAGTTGTCGGTACTCATGCACTTGTTCAGGAATCTACGGTATTTCATAATCTGGGGCTAGTTATTACTGATGAACAGCATAGATTCGGTGTCGAACAGCGTGCTAATCTCTCGAATAAGGGTGATAATCCGCATTGCATGGTTATGTCGGCAACCCCTATACCGAGAACGCTCGCATTGATGATTTACGGTGACCTTGATATATCGGTAATTAATGAATTTCCAAAGGGCAGAAAGCCTATAGATACATTTGCTATAACAGGAAAAGGCAGAGAAAGAGCATTTGGATTTGTTCGTGACAGGCTTGATGAGGGACGTCAGGCTTATATAGTATGCCCTATGATTGAAGAAAACGATTTAGAGCTTCAATCGGTTAAGGAATATGCAGATAAAATTTCAAAGTCATATTTCAAAGGATATAATATCGGACTTTTGCACGGCAAGCTGAAGCCGAAGCAAAAGGACGACATAATGAAAGAATTCAAAGACGGCAGCATAGATGTTTTAGTGTCAACCACGGTGGTTGAAGTCGGCGTCGATGTTCCGAATGCAGCGGTTATGGTGATAGAAAACGCCGAACGCTTCGGGCTTTCACAGCTTCATCAGCTAAGAGGGCGTGTAGGAAGAGGAAGTGAAAAATCCTATTGTATTCTGATAACGGACAATCCTACCGAGGAATGCGTAAAAAGACTTAAAATAATGTCAAAGATTTCAGATGGTTTTAAAATATCAGAAGAGGACTTAAAGCTAAGAGGACCGGGTGACTTTTTCGGAAGCCGTCAGCATGGGCTTCCTGCCTTAAAGATAGCAGATATGTCTGAGGATACAGAGATTTTAAAACAGGCACAGGATGAAGCAAAAGCGATTATAAAGAATGACCCGAATCTTTCAAATCCTGAAAATAAGCATTTGGCAGAGTTGGTTAATAAGCTTTTTAACAGAAATATTGATTTGAATTAACTGCAAGCAGTCGGTGGCTATGCTTCTATATCAAATTTGAAAAAGTTTTAAATTTAAAAATTTGCGTATGTCTTTGATAAATAACTATATTAATGTAAAGTTTAAAAAAATTAAAAGGAGGATATCTATGAAAAATGAATTAAAATCAACGCTTGAAAAAGTGGCTGATAATTTAAGAAAAAATAATATGGAGGCTTTTATTGCAGAGGATAAGGCTCAGGCAAAGGAGATAGTTCAGTCGCTGTTAAAAGACGGAATGAGTGTTGCAGCGGGCGGCTCGGAATCGCTCAAAGAATGCGGAGTGTACGACCTTTTAACAAGCGGAAGGTATAGTTTCATTGACCGTTCAAAAGGAAAAACACCTGAAGAAGTTCACAAGCTTTATGAGGAGCAATACGGATGTGATACATATTTTTGCTCAAGCAATGCCGTAACTGAGGACGGCGTTTTATATAATGTTGACGGAAATTCCAACAGAGTTTCTATGATAGCATTCGGTCCAAGAAGTGTTGTAATGGTTGTGGGATATAATAAGATAGTTAAGGATTTGGACGAAGCGATTTTAAGAGTTAAGACTATTGCCGCACCGAAAAACACAGTCCGTCTGAATATAGATACTTATTGCAGTAAATGCGGGGAATGCGTATCAATCTCACAGGGCAAAGGAACTGTAATGAGCTGCGGCTGTGACAGTGACGCAAGAATATGCTGCAATTATCTTATTTCATCGAAGCAGAGGCATAAAGGAAGAATTAAAGTTGTTTTAGTCGGCGAAAAGCTTGGATATTAAATTTTAAACCGGGAGAAATGCAATTGTTAGAATATATAAATATCGGCAATGTCAAAATAAAAAAAACTGCTGCACTCGCACCTATGGCTTCAGTAGCTGACAGGGCATACAGACTTATGTGTAAAGAGTATGGAGCGTCATATTTAGTAAGCGAAATGATTTCTTCAAAAGGGCTTTGCTTTTCTGATAAAAAAACTAAAGCACTATGTTCTATAGATGAAAGAGAACGACCGTTTGCACTCCAGCTTTTTGGTGAAGACCCTGTTTACATGGCAAGGGCTGCGGAAATTCTAAACAGCTTTGAGCCTGATATAATAGATATTAATATGGGTTGTCCCGTCCCTAAAATCGCAGGTAACGGAAGCGGTTCCGCTTTAATGAAATTTCCCAAAACCGCAGAGAAAATCGTTGAGGCTGTTGTTCGTGTGGCTGATTGCCCTGTTACGGTTAAAATTCGTTCAGGGTGGGATAAGGACAGTATTAATGCTCCTGAATTTGCCAAAAGGCTTGAAGCAGCGGGAGCGTCAGCGATAGCAGTTCATGCAAGGACAAAAATGCAGATGTATTCGGGAAAGGCGGACTGGAATATTATAAAACAGGTTAAAGAAGCAGTGAATATTCCTGTGATAGGCAATGGTGATATTAGGTGCGGTGCCGATGCTAAGGCTATGTATAAGAGTACCGGCTGTGACCTTGTTATGGTCGGCAGGGGAACATACGGAAGTCCTTGGGTGTTTAAAGAAATAGAGCATTATCTTGAAACGGGTGAGAGTATTTCCGAACCGGATTTAAAACAACGCATTGAAATTATGAAACGTCATGTTTCAATGATAATAGATTTCAAGGGTGAGCATCAGGGCATGAAAGAAGCAAGGAAAAATGTTGCATGGTATATAAAAGGGATAAAAAATGCAGCGAGCTTTCGCAATGCCTGCGGTACGCTTTCAACCTATGATGAGTTTTTGGAATTTTGTGATAATGTAATTAAAACTGAAGAAGAATAAGGTGACATTCAAGTATTATGAAATATAACGATTTAAGCTATGAAAAATTGTCAGATGATATTTCTGTATGTGTATCTTCTGAACATCGTTTCGGGACAGATGCTTTTCTGCTTGCAAATTTCAGTCAGGCAAGGCATAAGGATATCACGGCTGATTTTTGTTCGGGGAACGGTATAGTCGCACTTTTGTTAGAGCGTGATTTTTCTCCTAAGAAAATTTATGCTTTGGAAATTCAACAAAAAGCTTATGACCAAATTGGTTTATCAATAGAAAGTTCTAAAATTGAGCAGGATAAAATAATACCTGTTCACGCTGATTTAAAGGATTTTAAGTTTGATGAAGAGCTTGATTTGATTACTTGCAATCCGCCTTATAAAATAAACGGTGCAGGAATTAAGAATAATACAGAGTCTAGTTCAATAGCTCGGCATGAAATGCTTTGTACAATCAATGATGTGTGCAGGTCGGCTTCAAGAAATCTGAAATTCGGAGGAAGACTTTGTGTTTGCAACCGTCCGGAACGACTTTGTGATATAATGGTTGCAATGAGGGAAAATAATTTAGAGCCTAAGCGTATCAGATTTGTTTCAAAGAATAAAAACACGGCACCATGGCTTGTTTTGGTTGAGGGAAAGAAAGGATCAAAGCCTTTCATGAAGGTGGAGCCTCAGCTTTATACTCAGTCTGATGACGGTACCGGCTTTTCAGATGAGCTGAAGGCAATGTATAAAATAGATTAAAGGAATAGGGATAAGTATGAGAATATTAGCTATTGACGGAAACAGTATAATGAACAGAGCATATTACGGTATCCGTCTGCTTTCAAATACAAAGGGCTTTTTTACAAATGCACTTACAGGCTTTATGAATATCTATCTTAAAGAGGTTGGTATTGTTGAACCTGACTGTGTTGCTGTTGCGTTTGATTTAAAAGCACCTACGTTCAGACATAAGGCTGTATCAAGCTATAAAGCAAACAGAAAAGGAATGCCCGATGAGCTTGCAATGCAGATGCCTAAAATCAAGGAGATTTTAAAAGGACTCGGAATAAAGGTTATTGAAGCTGAGGGTTATGAAGCCGATGATATTCTGGGTACTATTTCCGATATATTTTCAAAAAGCGGGAATGAATGCTTTATTTTAACAGGCGACAGGGACAGCTTTCAGCTTGTTAGTGATAGTGTGACGGTAAGACTTGCAGGGACAAAAGAAACTAAGGTTTATACTCCCGAAAGAATTATGGAAGAATACGGCGTTGAGCCTCGTCAGATGATTGAAATAAAAGCCTTGATGGGCGACAGCAGTGACAATATATCCGGTGTTAAAGGAATAGGTGAAAAAACAGCTCTTAACTTAATACAGAAATACGGAAATATCGATAAGCTGTATGAGGAATTTAAAGATTCGGATTTGTCGAATGGTGTTAAATCGAAGCTTGAAGCAGGAAAGGACTCAGCTTTTGAAAGCAGATTTTTAGGTACTATTGCCTTAGATGTACCTATAAATACCGATGTTGATTATTATAAGTTCGGTGAAGTTGATAAGACAGCGTTATCTGAGACTCTTTCAGAACTTGAAATGTTCAAGCTTTTAGAAAAACTTGATTTGAAGCAGGTTTCTTCAAGTGACAACAGTCAGGCTTCGCTGTTTGATACGCCTAAAATTGATTTGCCTAAATTTGAAGTATGTGAACTGTCAGAAGAAATTTTGAATGAAATCGTAAATGCCGGAAATGAGATTTATTTTATCTTTGAAAATAACTTGAATGATGTTTATATAGAGTTAATGTCAGGCGATAAAATTTATAAAACCAATAAAGAGAATTTGATTAAGCGGATTTTTGAATGTGATAACCAAAAGCTTTGCTTTGAGGGAAAAGAAGCATATAAATTTGCTTTTTCAAGTGACTTTGAACTTTTGGGCGTTAAGTTTATATGTGACCTGGCCGGGTATCTGTTAAAATCTCAGGCAAGTGATTATACCATTGAAAATCTTTGTTCTGCATATAAGGTAACATATAGGTATGATATGGAGGATTATGCAGATATAGCTTCACTTAAAAGTCTTTGCACAAGGCTTAAAGCTGAGATTGAACTAACGGAAATGGAATCGCTTTTATATGATATAGAACAGCCTTTGTGTGAGGTTTTGGCTTCAATGGAAGTATCAGGTGTAAAGGTTGATGTAAACGGCGTTGAGGAGTTTGGAAATGCTCTTAAAAAACAGATAGACGAGCTTCAAAAAAGCATTTATGAACTTGCAGGAAAAGAATTCAACATTGCGTCTCCTAAACAGCTTGGCATAGTGCTTTTTGAAGATCTTTCACTTCCTTGCAAAAAGAAAACCAAGAGCGGTTATTCGACAAATGCCGAAGTGCTAGAATCTCTTGTTGATGTACATCCTATTGTATCGATGATTTTAGAATACAGAACCCTGACTAAACTCAATTCAACATATGTAGACGGTCTTTTAAAACAGATTCACGATGACGGAAGAGTTCATTCTGTATTCAGGCAAACGGAAACAAGAACAGGCAGAATATCTTCAACTGAGCCTAATATGCAGAACATTCCTGTCAGAAAAGAGCTTGGAAGAAATATGCGAAAGTTCTTTGTTGCAGATGAGGGAAATGTTCTTTTAGACGCCGACTACAGTCAGATTGAACTAAGAGTTTTAGCATCTGTTTGCGGCGATGAGAATATGCAGTCTGCATTTATAAACGGCGAGGATATTCACACATCAACGGCAGCTCAGGTTTTTGATATGCCCGAGGATTTTGTGACCCCTGAGATGAGAAGTGCAGCTAAGGCGGTAAATTTCGGAATAATTTACGGAATAGGTGCATTCTCACTTTCAAAGGATATAGGGGTTTCTGTTGCTGAAGCAAAGAAGTATATAAATGATTATTTAAACCATTATCCAAAGGTCAGTGAGTTTATGGAAAAAACCGTTGAAGACGGTAAGAAAAACGGATATGTGACTACTGTTTTCGGAAGACGAAGATATATTCCTGAGCTTTCAGCGTCGAATAAAGTGCTTCAGGCTTTCGGAAAAAGAGCGGCTATGAATGCTCCGATTCAGGGTGCTGCTGCCGATATAATTAAAATTGCTATGGTAAAGGTTTATCAAAGAATAAAGTCCGAAAATCTAAATGCAAGGCTTATTTTGCAGGTTCATGACGAGCTTATCATTGAAGTTTCAGATGCAGATAAAGAAAAAGCAAAAGAAATTCTCGGCGAAGAAATGACCAATGCAGTTCAGCTTGCAGTACCTATGGTTGCGGATGTGAATGAGGGCAGAAGCTGGTATGATTCTAAAGGCGGCGGTGATGCTGTGCCTACTGATGCCTTTGGTGAGTTAGAGTGATAACAAGCCTTGATAAACAGCGGGCTATACAAGGGAGATGGTTAGATGGCTCTTGACGGAGTGTTTTTAAATTTAATAAAAAAAGAGCTTGAAAGTGTATTATCAGACGGGCGTGTAGATAAGATTCATCAGCCGTCAAAAGAAGAAATATTATTTACAATTCGTACCCGTGATGGAGCATTTAAACTATTGTTTAATACAAGTGCAGGGACATCAAGAGTGCATATAACAAATGCACAGATTGAAAATCCTAAAACTCCGCCGATGTTTTGTATGCTTATGCGAAAGCATTTATCGGGCGGAAAGCTTGTTTCAATCAGGCAGGACGGTTTTGAGAGAATACTTTATTTTGATTTTGATTCTGCAAACGAAATGGGTGATATTTGTCGTTTTACACTTGCAGTTGAAATAATGGGCAGACGCTCAAATCTTATTTTGATAAATTCAGACGGAAAAATTGTCGACAGTATAAAACGGGTGGGACACGATATGTCAAGTGTTCGCATGGTGCTGCCTGGGATTACCTATCAGGTTCCGCCTAAGGAAAGCAGATTATCTTTATTCAGTTTTACAAAAGATGAGTTTATAGCTTGCTTATTTAAAAATGCAAATCAGATTTTTTCAAAAGCACTGACAAAAATTTTTGAGGGGATTTCTCCTGTTTTTTCTCGTGAGATTGAATTTTTTGCTTTAAAAGGCGAAGAAAAAATTTGTTCTGAACTGAGTGATGATGAAATTGACAGAGCTTTGTTTTTCATAAACAAAACAGCAGGGGAAATAAATACCCATAAAAACAAGTTTACGGTTTTAAAAACAAAAGAGGGACAGCTGAAAGACTTTTGCTTTTGTAATATTACTCAGTATGGAAACCTTATGATTACTAAAAATTTCGAATCTGCATGTGAGCTTTTAGATGTTTTTTATTCATCCCGTGATCAAATAGCAAGAACAAAGCAAAGGGCTTCTGATTTATTTAAGTTTTTGGTGAATACTTCTGACAGAATATCAAGGCGTATTGCTAATCAGCGTGAGGAGTTAAAAGACTGTGCCGAGCGTGACACGCTGAAAAATTACGGCGACCTTATTATGTCTAATATTTATAAGCTTGAAAAGGGTATGGCTTATGCAGAAGTCGAGGATTATACAAAAGAAGATATGCCAATAGTTAAGGTAAAGCTTGACAAGCGTCTTACACCTTCTCAAAATGCTCAGAAATACTATGCTGAATACAGAAAAGCCGATACTGCCGAAAAGATGCTGACCGGTCTTATTAAAGACGGCGAAGAGGAACTGAATTATATAGACAGTGTTTTTGATGCACTGACCCGTGCTTCAACCGAAAGCGATGTTATAGAGCTTCGTTCAGAGCTTGCTGAGCAGGGATATATAAAAAGCTCCCGTATTAAAGGAAAACCGCCTAAGGCACTGCCGCCTATAAAATTTATTTCATCTGACGGTTATGAGATTTTGGTTGGAAGAAATAATAAACAAAACGATAAGCTCACTCTTAAAGACAGTGAGAAATCAGATATTTGGCTTCATACTCAGAAAATTACAGGTTCACATACAGTTATTAAATGCAGAGGAGAAATACCTTCCGATAAAACAATTGAAGAGGCGTGTATGATAGCTGCGTTTCATTCAAGTGCGAAGAATTCTTCAACTGTGCCTGTGGATTATACGGAAATCCGATATGTAAAAAAGCCAAACGGTGTAAAGCCCGGAATGGTTATTTTCACTAACTACAAAACGGTTTTTGTAACTCCCGATGAAGAGATTGTAGAAAGTCTTAGAATGAAAAAATAATTATTATAAAATGGAGGAATGTTCTTAGCGGAGCATGAATATAGAAATGAAGCTTAATTATGATTTTTTTAACAGAGATGTATTAAAAGTAGCACCTGAACTTGTCGGCAAGACTCTTGTTCATGTTGTCGACGGCGAAGAAAGACGCTTAATGATTACAGAAACTGAGGCGTATAAGGGTACTGATGATACAGCCTGCCATGCGCACAAGGGGAAAACCGAGAGAACAAGAATTTTGTGGGAAAAAGCAGGAACGGTTTATGTTTATATCTGTTATGGTATACATTTTCTTATGAACATTGTTACAGGTGACGAGGGTGACCCTCAGGCTGTTTTGATTCGTGCCTGTGAGGGAAAGTACAACGGTCCGGGTAAGCTGACAAAACATCTTGGTATTAATATGGATGCCAATTGGCAGTCTATTGTTAATAGTGATACAATATGGATAGAGGACACAGGCATTAAGGCAAAAATAAGGCGTGATAAGCGTGTTGGAATAGGATATGCCAGACAAAAGGATATAGACCGTCCCTGGCGGTATATTATGAAGATGAAGCCTGAGAAACCGGCGAGTTACCAGAGGCATTCTGTCTTTGGAAAGAATACAAAAAAAGGATAGTTTGATTGGCGGCAGGTTTGTACTTGCCGGAGTTATTTTATGTTGAAAGGAATAAGGCAAAATGCGATTATATAACTTTTTAACCTTGCAGCTGGGAAAGCTTATAGTCAAGGTTTTACAGCTTCTTCATAAAGGGGCAGGAAATCTTCCGGGTCTTATACTTCTTGGAATAAACAAAAATATCTTGGGATATTTTAAGGTTGATTGTCCTATAATTGCGGTTACGGGAACTAACGGCAAGACATCAGTCACCAACTTTGTAAATCATATTTTTGAAAGTAGCGGAAAAAATGTTATTACAAACAAGTTAGGCAATAATCTTGATACAGGAATTGTTTCTTTATTCTTAAAACTGTGTTCTCCGACAGGAAAAATTCATGCGGACTATCTTGTTCTTGAAATTGATGAATCTCATGTTCCTGTTATTTTTAAAAAGCTGAGTCTTGAAACTCTGGTTGTTTTAAATTTCTTCAGAGATCAGCTTGACCGAAACGGAGAGGTGGAAACACTTATTCTTAAAGTCAGAAGTTTTCTTGAAACATTTGAGGGCAATGTTATTTTAAACGGTGATGACCCGAATGTCGCACGTTTGGGACAAGCTAATCCAAATAACAAAAATGTTAAGTATTTCAGCGTTGAAAAATATAAATACGCAACTGAAAGTATTCATGAAGTCGGTGAGGGAAAATTCTGTCCTATATGCGGACAGGCACTTGATTATGAATATTATCAGTACTCTCATATCGGACGCTTTAAATGCCCTGAATGTAATTTCGGAGATAACGATGTTTATCTTGAGGTAAAAAATGTTGACCTTGAAAACCGTAATTTCACAGTTGAAAATAAAGAATACAACATAAACAACCAAAGCATTTATTATGTCTATAATATGGCTGCTGTTTGTGCTGTGGCTAAGCTTTATAATATTGATGATAAGATTTTAAGTGATACGCTTAACACTTTTGAAGTCAATAACGGAAGAATGGAAAGGTTCAGTATAGGAAATTGTAATGCCGTTATAAACCTTGCTAAGAATCCGGTCGGAGCAAATATGACTATACGTGTAATGAACGAAACAAACTGCGAAAAAGAGCTTATGTTTGTGTTAAATGACAATCTAGCCGACGGATATGATGTTTCGTGGATTTGGGACATTAACTTTGAGGTTTTTAATAATGTTAAGCGGGTTATTACAAGCGGAAGACGTGCTTATGATATAGCGATAAGAATTAAAACCAGCGGATATGACCCCGAAAAAATCGAGGTATATCCTGATTTAGATGATGCAGTTTCAAATCTGTTTTCGACAGAAGGCGAGAAATTTATAATAGCAAACTATACATCGGTTCAGCCGACAAGAACTGCTGTAATTAACTATATAAATAACAACAAGAGGGAAGAATGAATTATGAAAACAATCAGGATTTTACATATGTATTCAGACATGCTTGACCTTTACGGTGATAACGGAAATATAGAGATATTACGCTATCGTGCGAAGGCAAGGGGCATTGAAACCGTTGTTGAGCATCACAGCGTCGGAACTGAAGACACAGATTTTTCATCATATGATTTGATTTATCTCGGAGGCGGGGCTGATTTTGAACAGCAGCTTTTGGCAGATGATTTGCAAAGCTGCCGTGAAGAAATAATAAAAGCTTATCAAAACGGCACATTTTTTTTGCTTATTTGCGGCGGTTATCAGCTCATGGGTGAGTTCTATAAGGACTCAAACGGTGAGGTTATTAACGGACTTGGAATGTTTCCTTATCATACGGAAGCTTCTCTTAATAAAAGTAAAAGATGTATAGGTAATATAATTATTGAGTCGGAGCTGGGCAATGAAAAGACCAAGATTATAGGATTTGAAAATCACGGCGGTCAGACTTCAGATACGGGCAAGCTGTTCGGAAAAGTTCTTTTCGGGAACGGAAATCGTTTTGAAAGCAGTGATGAAGGCTATTTTGATAAGAATGTAATAGCAACCTATCTTCACGGCCCGCTTCTTTCAAAAAATCCCGTATTAGCAGATTATATAATAAAGTATTGTGCCGAGCGTGACGGAGAGGCTGTTGAAATGACACCGCTTGATGACAGTCTTGAAGAAAAAGCAAGAGAAGTTTTGTTTGGAAGACTTTTAAATTCCAGGGAATAAATCAGATGTAATACAAAAGGATTGAAAGAAATGGAGATAAGGCATTTAACTGAAAGTGATGATTTGTTATCTGTAAGCCGAGTATATGAGCAAAGCTGGAAATATGCATATAAATCCATTATTCCTAAATCTTATCTTGATGGTATTTCTGAGGGTAAATGGGTAAAAAACATTAGCAATCCGATGTTAAAATCACTTATTGTTTTAGAAAACGATAATATTGTAGGAACAGCAAGCTATTGTGCTTCACGATTTTCTGAAATGAAGCACTGGGGTGAGATAGTTTCTATTTATCTTATGCCCGAAGTTATTAGAAAAGGTTATGGAAAAGCTCTTTTGCAGGCGGCTGTCAAAGAGCTGACTGAAATGGGGTTTAAAGATATTTTTCTGTGGGTTCTAGAAGATAATGAAAATGCCCGATGTTTTTATGAAAAGTTCGGATTTATACAAAGCGGAAGATTTTTGAATGATAATATCGGCGGAAAGAATCTGAGAGAGATGCAATATATTTATCATACAAAATAATAGTTTTAATAGTCAAAAGCCCTTACGAATATTTTCGTAAGGGCTTTTGTCACACTAAATATTGAGGAAGGTTGTAAGCTGAAAAATTAATTAATCCTTATGGCAGGAGCCTGAATTAGGACAGCCGGAGCATCCGCATCCACAGCCTGAGCAGGACTTTCCTGCCTTTTTGTTTTTATGCATTGTAATGATGATGAACACAACAATGCAAAGCAAAATTACACTAATAATGATTGTTGCTAAATTAGTTTTTAAAAAATCAATCATATGAATAACCATACCTTTCTACGGCATTCGGACCGATTTCGGTGACGAAATTGCCACATTGTTTTTTGCGGTAAAGTCTCGAAACCGTGCGTGAAAAATACTTTTTTACGCTATATCTTATGAAGTTTAATTGTTATGGCTTTAGGCTTTAACTCTTTTCGAGCTTAGTTTATTACTGTCTTTATATGGCTTAGCAAGCATATAAACTAAGAATGCGACTATCAAAAGTGCAGCAATAAGTCCTATAATATTCACACTTCCCGTGAACAGGCTTCCTATCTGATAAATGATAAGTGAAACCGCATATGCAAACACACACTGATATGTAATAGCGAAAGCTGTCCACTTTCCGTTGTTCATTTCACGCTTGATTGCTCCCATAGCGGCAAAGCAAGGTGCACAGAGAAGATTGAAAGCCAAGAATGAGTAGCCTGCAAGTTTTGTCATACCTTCAAAGTCGAGAACACCGAATACTCCTACTACTTCTTCTTTTGCAACAAGTCCCATGATAGTTGCAACTGTTGCTTTAATATCACCGAATCCAAGAGGTGCGAATATCCAAGCAATAGCATTGCCGATTATTCCGAGTATACTGTCTTCAAGCTCCATATCTGCACTGAAGGTGAAATTTCCGTCAACAACACCGAAACAAGATCCTGCCCAAATAAGAATTGAAGATACAAGGATTACAGTACCTGCTCTCTTAATAAATGACCATGCACGCTCCCACATTGAGCGAAGAACATTTGAAACTGTCGGCATATGGTATGCAGGAAGCTCCATTACAAACGGTGCAGGGTCACCTGAAAAGGCTTTTGTTTTCTTGAGTATTATTCCCGAAATAATTATTGCCGCAATACCTAAGAAATAAGCACTTGGTGCCACCCACCATGTTCCGCCGAATAATGCTGCTGCGATAAGTGCTATTATAGGAAGCTTAGCTCCGCATGGTATAAATGTTGTAGTCATAATCGTCATGCGGCGGTCTCTTTCGTTTTCAATTGTACGAGAGGCCATAATTCCCGGAACGCCGCATCCTGTTCCGATAAGCATCGGAATAAATGATTTTCCCGAAAGACCGAAACGTCGGAAAATTCTGTCCATAATAAATGCAATTCTCGCCATATATCCGCATGACTCTAAAAATGCCAAGAAGATAAAGAGCACGATCATCTGAGGTACAAAGCCTAAAACTGCTCCGACGCCTCCGACTATACCGTTAAGAATCAGCCCCTGAAGCCAGTCAGCACAGTTTACAGCATTTAGTCCGTTTTCAACTAAAACAGGAATACCCGGTACCCACACACCGTAATCCGCAGGATCGGGAGATTCAAACTCTCCTTCTTCATCAAGAGGAAGCATGCCCGATATAGCGTACAATCCGTTTTCTTTTTCTTCAAGTTCTTCGCCGTAAGAACCGTATGCCTCTTCAAAAGCACCGAAGTCTTTGTCTTTAATTGCCGACTGAATTTCGTCGGCACCTGTGATACCGATGTCGGCAGCCTTGTTGACAGCAACCGTAACTTCATTTGTGAACACTTCTTCAGCTGCCCATGCATCTGTTTCTTCTTCATATTTTGAACTGCCTATTCCGAACAAATGCCAGCCGTCTCCGAACAATCCGTCATTTGCCCAGTCAGTAGCCCATGTTCCCACTGTTGATACCGAAACATAGTAGACTATAAACATAATTACCGCAAAAATAGGAAGTGCAAGCCAGCGGTTTGTTACAATCTTATCAATTTTATCGGTAGTTGAAAGCTTTGACTTGTTTCTCTTAGTATAGCATTTTCCGATAATTGAAGCAATATATGTATATCTTTCGGATGTTATTATGCTTTCGCTGTCATCATCCATCTCGTCTTCACAGCTTTTAATATCCTCTTCAATATGAGACAGCGTATAAGCGTCAAGCTTTAACCTTTCGATTACATTTTCATCACGCTCAAAAAGCTTTATTGCCAAAAATCTTTGTTTATCTTCGGGAATGTCATGCAATACAGCTTCTTCAATGTGTGCAAGTGTATGTTCTACACATCCGTCAAAGCTGTGCTGTGCAGTCATTCTTTTACCGCTTTTTGCCGCTTTAACTGCCTTTTCTGCAAGAGTTTTTATACCTTCGCTTTTCAGTGCGGAGATTTCCGCTACTTCACAGCCCAGTTCTTTTGAAAGCTTATCAGTATCAAGCTTGTCACCGCTTTTTCTCACTATATCCATCATGTTTATTGCGGCAACAACAGGTATTCCGAGTTCAACAAGCTGAGTAGTGAGGTATAGATTTCTCTCTAAGTTTGAACCGTCTATTATATTTATTATTGCGTCGGGCTTTTCATCTAAAAGGAAGTTACGGGATACTACTTCTTCCAATGTATATGGTGATAAAGAATATATTCCCGGCAAATCGACAAGAATCACTTCATTATCTTTAGAAGTGTATCCTTTTATTTTTCCTTCCTTTTTTTCAACGGTAACTCCCGGCCAGTTTCCGACAAATTGATTAGAACCTGTTAATGCATTGAAAAGAGTTGTTTTACCGCTGTTAGGGTTTCCTGCAAGTGCGATTTTAATACTCATAGTTTATTACTCCTTATAATTATCTTTTATAATGTTAGCGATTGCTAACCTAATTATATAAAAATATCGTTACTCAATTTCTATCATTTCGGCGTCAGCCTTTCTTAGTGAAAGCTCATATCCCCTTACAGTAATTTCAACCGGGTCTCCCAGAGGAGCAACTTTTCTTACATGAATATCCACGCCTTTTGTGATACCCATATCCATAATTCTTCGTTTGACTGCACCCTCGCCATTAAGCCGTTTCACCCTGACGGTTTCGCCGACTTTTACATTTTTGAGTGTTTTCATTAAAATCTCTCCTTTTATGTTTATCAAAATTTTATGCAACTATAATTTTACTGGCCATTTCACGGCTTATTGCAACACGGGTATCTTTTATATTTACGATAAGATTTCCGCCGTTATCTGAAACTATTACTACTTCACCGCCTTCGACGAATCCAAGACTTCCCAAAAAACGCCTAGCATCATCTCTTCCGCTGATTTTTTTTATAGATGCTTTTTTACCGACAGCTGCAAATGTTAAAGGTATCATTATCCAGACTTCCTTTTTATATTGATAAATTTCAAGTTAGAGGTTGCTAACCTGACTGAATAAAAATAAGTTAGCAAAAACTAACTGAAGTAATAATACATCTTTTACAGTTAGTTGTCAATAGATTTTTTAAATTTTGTTGTTTTGAACAAATATGAGTTAGCGTTGGATAACCTGAGTTGTTGAAAATATAAAAATCAATAACAGATTAATTTTTATATTTTTTTATAATATTATTTTTAATATATATAAAACTTTAATAAACCCACAAATCAAACTATTAAAATAGATAAAACAATATTTATGATAAAATTAATATAACTAAACTAAATTTCAGTAAAGGAGAAAGCTATGCCGGAATATCGCTATAATGCAACAGATATGTCTGGAAAAATCATAAAGGGAAAAGCAACTTTTAACAACCCTGATCAGCTTAAAAGAATGATTAGTGACAGGGGGTTAATCCTTGTTGATTTTACAGAAGCTGCTGATAAAGAAAAAACAAAAAGACTTAAAAGCGGTGAACTTGCTGAATTTTGCAGAGAGCTTAGTTCGATGTTAAGTTCTGGTGTTTCACTGGTGAGAGCTTTAAATATTATTTCAAACAGAGATATGAAGCCGAGGCTTAAAAATGCTTTTTCTGAGCTTAATTCTCAGATTAAACGTGGAATTGCACTTTCTGACGCTATGGAGATGCAGGGTCAGAAGTTCCCTCTGCTGCTGATTAATATGGTTAAGGTGGGTGAAGCAACCGGACGCCTTGACGATACAATGGATAAAATGGCAGCATATTTTGAAAAAGAAAAACGCTTGAACGGAAGTATCAAAAGTGCTCTTACATATCCGATAATACTTGCGGTTTTAACACTTCTTGTAGTTATAATATTATTTACATTTGTAATCCCTACATTTACATCTGTGTTTGATGGGATGGAAATTCCTAAAATCACTGAAATAATGCTTGGTATAAGCAATTTTTTCACACATCATTATTTTATTGTTTTGGGTGTTGTGCTGGCTTTAGCATCAGTGATATATATACTAAGAAAAAACGAACGGTTCCGTTTCTGGTTTGATAAGAAAAAGCTAAAGTTCCCGAAAATAGGAAAACTGCTTAAAATAATTTATACAGCAAGGTTTTCAAGAACCTTAGCTTCGCTTTATTCAAGCGGACTTACAATTATTAATTCACTTCAGATTGCAAAAGACACAATAGGCAACAGGTATATAACTTCTCAGTTTGATGAGGTAATAAAGAGTGTAAGAGCCGGAAATCAGCTTTCAACAACTCTTATGACGGTAGACGGATTTGATAAAAAACTTGCACAGACAATTGCAGTCGGTGAAGAAACAGGACAGCTTGATACTTTGCTTGTATCTACTGCCGACTCATTTGACTATGAATCCGAAATGGCAACCAAACAATTGATTCAGTTTATTGAACCTGTTATGATAGTTATTATGGCGGTTATTGTGTGTGTTGTAATGCTGTCTGTTATGCTTCCTATTTTCGGAATGTACAGTCAGATTGAACAACAAGGGGAAATGGCGTCAATTATAAAGCTTGATACAGCAAATTTATGGGGTTTTATTATATAGGTGTTTATGGATTAATATCAATTTTGAAATGTGAACTGAGTGGGTTGATTACTCTTTAATATGAGAAAGGAATTAATTAAATATGGCTACTTCAATTTATATTTCCAATGAAAGAATAGATATTGTACAGGGTTCTGTTAAATCAAAAAAGATTGTTGTTAAGAATGTAATAGACATTCCGATTACCGAAGGTGCAATAATAAACGGTGTTATAACAGATGAATTTGAGATAACACAAAAGCTTAAAGAAGCGTTTGATAAAAATCCGTCTCTTGATAAGAACATACTGCTTACTGTTGACAGTGGATCGATCTATGTGAAAAAGCTTACGGTTCCGGCACTGAATATAAGAAAACTCAAAGGAATTATAAAGGACAACTTTTCAGAGATAGAAGGGTACGAGGATTTTCTTTATGATTTCGCAAC
>ENA-ORLW01000746-ORLW01000746.1-human-gut-metagenome-genome-assembly--contig:-NODE-746-length-43195-cov-4.185329_pt1 | contig 43195 bp, 63 predicted proteins | sample MGYA00243017_ERZ508829 | MGnify/ENA primary metagenome ERZ508829 (study PRJEB26277, sample SAMN04329776) | human gut metagenome | biome: human-associated habitat | host: Homo sapiens | place: USA...
GCAATGCATCCGTAATGCATCGTTCTGGATGAGCCGACAGCAATGCTGGATCCGTACGGCCGAAAAGAAGTGATTCGTGCCGTGCGTGCGTTAAATCAGGTAGAAAAAGTAACTGCCATTTTGATCACGCATTATATGGAAGAAGTTATCTATGCAGATAAAGTAATCGTGATGGATGATGGAAAAATCGTTATGCAGGGGACACCGTTCGAGATTTTTGCTCAGGTGGATACTCTGAAAAAATACCGTCTGGATGTGCCACAGGTGACTCTTCTGGCACACGAACTGAGAAAAGCCGGTGTTGATCTGCCGGAATGTGTACTAAGTACGGAGGAGTTAGTAAAAGCATTATGTCAATGAAATTAAAAAAAGTAAGCTACGTTTACAGTGAGGGCGATGCGTTTGAGAAAAAAGCACTCGATGAGATCAGTCTGGAAATTCCGGACGGACAGTTTATCGGGATCATCGGTCATACCGGCTCCGGGAAATCTACGCTGATCCAGCATTTAAACGGACTGCTTCGAGCAACTTCCGGTGCGATTTATTATGATGGAGAAAATATTTATCAGGAAGGTTACGACATGCGTACCCTGCGAAGTAAGGTCGGTCTGGTCTTCCAGTATCCGGAGCACCAGCTTTTTGAAGTCGATGTTTTTTCTGATGTCTGCTTTGGACCGAAAAATCTGGGATTATCCAAAGAAGAAGTGGAAGAGCGGGCAAAAAAAGCACTGACACAGGTTGGCCTGGATGAAAGCTATTATAAGAAATCACCGTTTGAACTTTCAGGCGGGCAAAAAAGGCGTGTGGCGATTGCAGGTATCCTTGCGATGCATCCGCAGGTGTTGATCCTGGATGAGCCGACCGCAGGCCTTGATCCGAAAGGACGCGATGAGATCCTGGATCAGGTAGCACTGCTTCAGAAAGAACGTAAGATCACAGTTATACTGGTGTCGCACAGCATGGAAGATGTTGCCAGATATGTAGATCGTATTATTGTAGTAAATGACGGAAAAATTTTGTTTGATGATACACCAAAACAGGTCTTTCAGCATTATAAAGAGCTGGAAAGCGTCGGACTCGCAGCACCTCAGGTCACTTATGTGGTAAAGGCTCTGAAAGAGAAAGGCTGGGATATTGACACGACAGCAACCACGGTAGAAGAGGCAAAAGAAGCCATTCTTTTGGCAATCAAGAAAAGGGAAAAGATATGTTAAGAGATATTACATTAGGACAATACTATCCGTCTGATTCCGTAATCCATAAAATGGATCCCCGCGTCAAACTGTTTGGGACGATCGTATTTATTATTTCACTGTTTTTGTTTCAGAAGATCAGTGTCTATGTTGTGGCAACACTGTTTCTGGCTGCTGTGATCATGATCTCAAAAGTGCCGTTTTCTTTTATGGTCAAGGGATTGAAGGGGATTTTTGTGCTGATGATGATCACCGTTGTGTTTAATCTGTTTCTGACACCGGGAACGACAGCATTTGCGATCTGGAAATTAAAAGTTACCTGGGAAGGTATCCGGCAGGCTGCTTTTATGGCTGTGCGCCTGACCTATCTGATCCTTGGATCTTCAGTGCTGACGCTGACTACGACACCGAATAATCTGACGGACGGACTGGAAAAAGCCCTTTCCCCGCTGAAAGTCATCAAAGTTCCGGTGCATGAGATATCCATGATGATGTCCATCGCACTTCGTTTTATCCCAATCTTGCTCGATGAGACAGACAAGATCATGAAAGCTCAGATGGCAAGATGTGCCGATTTTGAGAGCGGCGGACTGATCAAGAAAGCAAAAAGCCTGGTACCGCTGCTTGTTCCGCTTTTTATTTCGGCATTTCGACGGGCAAATGACCTTGCGATGGCGATGGAAGCCAGAGGGTACCGCGGCGGTGAGGGAAGAACGAAGATGAAGCCGCTGATCTATAAAAAAAGAGACCATGTTGCATATGTGATACTGCTGGCTTATCTGGTATGTATTATTGCAACAGGCAATATCATAGCATTTTAATCAAATCAAGGAAGTCCCCTGCTTCAATCGCGAATATCCGCTTGACAAGAAGCCCTGCTTCATGAAAATTATTTCGTGAAACAGGGCTTTTTAATAAAGAAAAGAACAGAATTCAAGTCGAACGCATATAAGATGCGGTATGCGATTCTGGTCAGCTCTGCTGATATACATCTAAAATAAAAGCCATATCAGATGGCAGAATGGAGAAAAATATGAAACGAGTGAAACTCATTGTAGCATACGACGGAACAAATTATCATGGTTGGCAGACACAGCCAAATGCAGTTACCATAGAAGAAGTCTTAAATCATCATTTATCAGAACTGTTAAAAGAAGAAATCAAAGTAATCGGGGCGAGCCGCACCGATGCAGGTGTGCATGCTCTGGGAAACGTGGCTGTTTTTGATACCAGTGCACGCATGCCTGCCGACAAGATTTCTTATGCATTAAATACAAGGATGCCGGAAGACATCCGTATCCAGGACTCCTGCGAAGTGCCGTCTGATTTTCATCCGCGTTTTCAGAAAACCACCAAAACCTATGAATATCGCATCCTGAACCGCCGATTTCCGGATCCGACCAGAAGATTAAATTCTTTTTTTTATTATTATCCATTAGATGTAGTGAAGATGCAGGAAGCATCGTTGTATCTGGTAGGAGAACATGATTTTAAAAGCTTCTGTACCGAGAAACCGGAAGTAACAAATACAGTTCGCACAATCTATTCTCTGAATGTGATAAAAGAAGGTGATATGATTATAATACGTGTCACAGGCAATGGATTTCTTTACAACATGGTCCGCATCATTGCCGGCACACTGATCCGCGTGGGAGGCGGATTCATCGAGCCGCAGCAGATCAAAAAAATCCTTGAGGCAAAAGACCGGACGCTCGCAGGGGAGACAGCGAGACCGGAAGGACTGACACTGATCGGGATTCGCTATGGTGGGAATATTCAGGGCGAACGCATGTGAGACCTGACAATAAATGATTACAGGGGGTTTGTGAAGTTACCGCAGATGTGAGAAAAATCACAGCGAAATATCAGGGATATTGTAGAGTAAAAACCGTGATCAAGAATCAGGAGGTGGATATTATGAAGAGAAGGAAAAACATACTGGCAGTGCTACTGGCAGTCACAGTTATGGCAACTGCGATGCCGGGCAGTGCGATAGCAGCACCGGTGGACGGACAGATAACGGAAGTCTCTGCCAAAGCCGGAACAGAAAAAGCAGAGAAAAAAGAGCAGATCCGTGTAATCAGCATTACGGATCCGAAACTGGAAAAAGGTTCTTTTGCCAGGGGAACAAAGGTCAAAGATATGAAACTTCCGGATAAGCTTTCTGCCAGAGGCTATAAAGAGAAAGACAGCAAAAAAGCAGAGGATATCAAGATCAAAGATGTTACATGGAAAACAGACTATAAAGAGGATTCCACAGCAGGTAAGTATACCTTTACCGCACAGATTACGGATGATTATAAGCTGGCAAAAGATGTGGTGCTTCCGAAACTGACGATTGAGATTACAGAAGCTCAGACAAAGACAACCGAAAAACAGCCGGAGACAAAAGCTGCCGAGACAAAACAGCCAGAGACAAAGGCAACCGAAGCAAAGAAGCCTGAGATGAAAACAACCGAAAAAACGCCAGAAGTGAAGAAACCGGAAACAAAGGTAACCGAAAAAGAAACAGAAGTCAGGAAACCGGAAACAAAGGCAACGGAAAAGAAGCCTGAGACGAAGATCAGTGAGAAGCAGCCGGAAACAAAGGCAGATGCAAAAGCAAAAGATGCGAAGTCAACGGAGTCTGAAAAAGAATCAGAAACAAAACAGTCAGAAACAAAACAGTCAGAAACGAAACAGTCTGAGACGAAAGAATCGGAAACAAAAGAATCGGAAACAAAAGAATCGGAAACAAAAGAATCTGAAACAGAAAATACGAATCTGAAGATCACTGTTTTTGAAGTGAAAGATGCCAAAGTGACGATCGATGAGGAAAAACAGACAATCACCGTTTTTATGCAGAAGAGCGATACAGATCTGAAAAAACTGGCACCGAAGATCACGGTTCCGGCAGGTGTGACCGTAGATCCGGCAAGTGAAAAAGAAGTAGATTTCTCTGCATCAGATAAAATACCGGTCATCTATAAACTTACCAGAACCGCAGAAGACGGAAAAACCGTGACAAGAGAATATAAAGTTACGGCGACCATCTGCAAACATGACTGGAAAGAAGCGACCTGTACGGAGGCAGCCATCTGCAAGCTCTGTGGGGTAACAGGAGCAGCGGTTCTTGGGCATGACTGGAAGGAAGCAACCTGTACAGAAGCGGCCGTCTGCAAACGCTGCGGCATCAAAGGATCAGCAGCTCTTGGGCATGACTGGACAAAAGCAACCTGCAAAGTAAAGAGCACCTGCAAACGCTGCAAGATCACACGAGGCAAACTGGCTGCTCATACCTGGAGTAAATGGAAAGTCACAGCCGAAGCAACGCATGAGAAGAAGGGGAAAAAAGAACGTAAGTGTGGCATATGCAAGAAGAAAGAGACCAAGACACTGCCAAAGATCAACTTGATCGGAGAAGCAGACAACAATAAGATTGAAGGACTGACAAATGGTGGCAATTATGCGACCGGTGCCAACATTACCTTCAAGGCAGTTGGTGACCGGATGGATAACAAAGCACCGATCGAAGGAGATGTGCGTTATCTTCCGGTATCCTGGACCTGCGGAACAGGAAAAGGAGATCTGAACGAAACAAACGCCTATGCCAGAACACTCCAGTTTACAACAGCCGGAACCTATACACTGAATGTGACATATGAGCGTCAGCTCTATAAAGACGGCAAGTGGATTGCCAAAGGGGATGCCGATGTACAGACAGTACAGCTGAATGTGACCGGCAATACAATCACCAACAGCACGAACAAAGGTGCTTCTGGTTCAAACTCGAATGTCCGGGTGGCAGCCGTAACCGGTGACAATTCCCCGATTGTTTTACTTTCAATCGTGCTTGCAGCGTCTCTTGCAGCACTCATCGCATTGTTTGTATCCGGCATACGACGCAAAAACAACAGAAAATAAGCCATCTGTCAAACTGTGACGGAAAACAGCAGAAATGATTTTTAAAGGAGTTAAAAAATCCCCTGCAGACAAAAAACTGCAGGGGATTTTAACATACACAGAAAAATTGCTCCATGAAAAAGATTAGTTTTCCATATCTTCAAATTCTGCATTATCCAGCCATTCATCGAATGCATCCGCAACCATTTCATATTCTTCGTCACTTTCGATGTTATCCAGTGTCGGATTTCCGTTTACTTCCTGGAAACGGTACAGATACACGTCACCTTCTTCGGAAGCATTGCCCTTTTCATCCAGCGGAAGCAGTGCAATGTATTCTTTTTCATCTGCTTCAAAGATCGTCAGGATCGCACACTCCATCATGGAACCATCGTCCAGTGTCAGAGTAACGGTTGCTTTTTCACAGTCACTTTTGGAACCGCATGCATCGCAGGAACCAGCACATCCGTTTTCAAAATCGCTCATTCGTATTTACCTCATTTCTTTATAGTTATGCTACTGTTCGTTGCAGCAAGAATGCCCAGGCATTCTTGGATTCGCTGTAACACTTCCTCCACTTTAACAGACAAGTACAAGAAATGCAAGTAGATTTGTAAAAGAAAAGATGATATGATAAAAAGAAAGCAGAGGAAGGAGCATGATGGATGAAACTGATATCGTGGAACGTAAACGGGCTGCGTGCATGTGTACAGAAAGGATTTTTAGATATTTTTAAGGAGCTGGATGCGGATATGTTCTGTATTCAGGAAAGCAAACTCCAGGAAGGGCAGATCAGCCTTGAACTGGAAGGTTATCATCAGTACTGGAATTATGCGATAAAAAAAGGCTATTCCGGAACGGCCATCTTTACCAGAAGAGAGCCAATGTCCGTGGCATACGGCATCGGTATCGAAGAACATGACCAGGAAGGCCGCGTGATCACCCTGGAATTTGCAGAATTTTACCTGGTGACGGTCTACACGCCAAATTCGCAGAGTGAACTTGCAAGACTGGATTACCGTATGCGATGGGAAGATGCATTTCTTTCCTATCTGAAAGGGCTGGAAGAGAAAAAGCCGATTGTATTTTGCGGAGATCTGAAAGAATCACAGCCATCATCTAAACAAATGAAGAAAAAACCAGTTATCGTGTGTGGCGACTTTAACGTTGCCGCAACGGAGCTGGATATCAAAAATCCGAAGGCCAACGTAAAAAACGCCGGATTTACTCTGGAAGAGCGAGAAAAGTTTAAAACGCTTCTGGATTCCGGGTTTACAGACACGTACCGCTATCTGCATCCGGATCAGATCGAGTACTCCTGGTGGTCATATCGCTTTAAAGCCAGGGAACGAAATGCCGGATGGAGAATAGACTATTTCCTGACTTCCGATTTTGTGCAGGACAAGATCCGGGATGCCAGGATCCATACAGGAATCATGGGTTCCGATCATTGCCCGGTAGAACTGGATATAGACCTCTAATCTTCTTTCAGGAATACATCCAGGATGAACTCGGAATTACATTCTCTGCTGAACTCGATGCGGTCCAGGATGCCTTTCAGGTATGCATTTTTAATATCAGCATCCAGATCGGCATCCAGCAGGGAACCGAGGGCATCATGGAAACTCATGATCTTTTCTTCATAATCTTCTTTTATCGGGATGCTTTCCTCCAGATGATCCATCTGATTCTTGATGGATGCGATCCGGTCATTGTTTATTGCTTTGCGGTCGGCAAATTCATTGTCGGCGATCAATCCGTCTTCCCAGGCATCGAAAAGCCTGGTCAGTTTCTTTTCCTGGCGGATCAGTTCTTTCTGCAGATCATCCATCTGCTTCAGAATCGTATCTTCTGACACTTCTGGAAGATTATCGATTTTAACCTCAAAATCAGAAATATATTTTTCAAGAGAATATGCAACGGCATCCATTACATCACTTGCAACAGCAGACTTTACTTTGCAGATCTGAGAAGACTTATGCGTATACCTTGCAGCGGTTTCAGGACGAGCAGGGTAAGACTGGTAGCACATGGCTTTTCCACACTTTGCACATACCAGAATACCGGCAAGCGGGTTGATCAGCTTCAGGCCGGATTTGGTCTTATCAGAATGGAAACGTTTGGAAGCTGCCAGGAAAGTAGCATCATCAACAAGTGCCGGATGCTTTCCGTCATATAACATATACTGATCACCGTGATGTGAACGTGGACGGCTGCTTACCAGTTTTCCGTCAACCATGGTTTTGATACGTATGCGGTCGTTCCATCGTACCTTTCCGGTGTAGGTCGGGTTAGTCAGGATCGTTTTGACTGTTGAAACAGACCATTCCGGATCACCGGAGTAAGTAGGCACACCGTAAGAGCTGAGACGCTTTGCAATCTTGCCGGGAGTCAGATTTTCTTCTATAGCCCAGGTGAAGATATTTTGCACAACCGGGGCTTCTTCCGGATTCGGGACGAGCGTTCTTCCGGTCTTGCTTTTCAGGATATCATAACCATATGGACGGTAAGACCCCATATAGTTTCCTTCAACAACTGCCTGGATGCGTCCGCGTTCCATACGCTTCCGGATCATCTTGTATTCACGCCTGGACATGAACAGCTCAAATTCCATATATTCCTCATCGTCCTGATTATGGGCGATGTCGTAAGTTTTGGTTGGCGTAACAACCAGAATCCCGTTATTGTTATTACCATAACGCAGACAGTCAAGAATCGCCTGTGCATCGCCCTGATTGCCGCGTGAAAGCCTCGTAACCTCTACGATGATAATTCCTCTGTACAGACCGTTGTAACAGTCCTGGATCATCTGCTGGATCTGCGGGCGTGCTGCAATCGTTTCTCCGGATACGATCTCATGGTAGATCTTTCCGACATGCAGCCCCTTGCGTGCGGCAAGTTCTGTCAGGATCTTCTTGTGTCTTGCCAGCGTTTCACCTTCGCCAAGTTTTTCTGCTTCCATGTCCGCACGGCTTTTTCGCAGATATAATGCATAATTTTCGATTTTCATAGGTACCTCCTTAAAAATGAGTATAAAAAATACACCTGTACAGGTGCTGGAGGATTGTGGTATAATCATCTTGTTCAAGGATGGATTATACTGGTCCTCAGACCTGTATAGATTCACAGATCCGCTTCGGTGTTACCAGCACCGGGGCGGTTTTTTACGTTATTCAGTTAAATTACAAATCAATCGGCTTGTTTAGAAGCTTCATCCTGCTTGAAATTCTTATATATTTTGTGACGTTTAAAACCAAAATATAAAATCAAAGCAGCGATTACAAGCCAGAAAGGATCGAAACTGCTGAAGAAAACTAAAAGTACAAAAAATCCAAAACCAATCATGAGATTTCCACTTTTGGGAGTTGAAACAGTTTTAACAGGATTTGGTGATTTACGTTTGACGAAGTTACTGGTTGAACGGTAAACGCCGGTCAAACGTCTGGATAACTTAGGTGGATCACCAAAAATTTTGTAAAAGCAAAATAAGGTTGCCCTTGCATCATCAAGAGCGTTATGTGCTTTTCCCTTGTAGTATGAATAATAACTTGCACAGGTTCGTAGTTTTTGCCATTTATAACCACCATGATAATCATCATGCTTACCGTAAATTTTCGCAAATGCAATCATAACATCGACAACAATAGCACCTGGTTTCGCATCATATCCAATACCGCCATTAAAAATAAAAGGTAAATCGAAACCGCGGATATTATATCCGACGATTACATCCGCATCTTCCAAGATGCGTTGAATGGTATCAGCATAATACAGGAGCGGTTTGCAATCCTGCACCATAGCAGGACTGATGTGGTTTACTTTTTGAGCACTTGGCCAACAATCGTGCTCAGTTGGCAGGATGTATTCGTTGAAAAGAATTTCTCCGGCACCATCAATAATCGAAAGCTGAAGAATTTCATCAGAATCTGGATCCAATCCTGTCGTTTCTATGTCAAGGCAAATAATATTCAATAGATCACTTCCTTTAATCCTTAGTATATTGTTCTAAAATACGGGAGATAATAACACCATGAAAATATTATTATCTCAATTCTTGGAACAGCACCACCTGTCGATCAGGCAGGCGGCAATTATGACCGGTGTTCCCCGGTCTACGATCGGTGATATAGTGACCGGTCGAGTAAGTCCAACTCTGGCAACTATGGAACAGTTGGCAGCAGGGCTGAAAACCACTATTTCTAACTTGTATGAGTCTGAATATAAGTGATTTTCAAAAAGCGTCCGGGATTCCGGACAACGCACAACTTTTTAGCTTCCGATACGTTTTATATAGTGAAAGGAAAATTTTACTAAAACAAATGTTCGAAAACAGTTGCATCACAAATATTTCTGTGATAATATGAAATCAAGGAATTTCGAACAAATGTTTGAAAACGTAATCGGGAGGTACATAGGATGGAAACGGTAAAAAATAAAATTATAGGTCTGTTGGATAAGTTGAAGCCGTCAGAATTGGATTTTGTATTGAAAATAATTCTGAGACTTCTGGACTAGGCGAAAGCCTAGTCTTTTTTTGTAATTTTATTTGCGATATCCTCAAGAACTTGCCACTCGCTTTCATCTAATGCAGCCAGTGCAAAAAGCAGACGTTCTTTAAATGATCCGCTTTCGCTTTTAAACAGATCAGCACTCAGGCGGGCAATTTCGTCATTTCTATCTATAGGTGCTTTCATATCACCCTTGCCCTCCGTAAGCCATTCTTTACGGATTCTGTACTTTTCGCATATATCATCTATTAATAAGGCACTAGGATTACCAGTTCTAATCAATTTCGAAATGTATTGTTGCGAAACACTTAATGACTCGCCGAAAGCGGTTTTGGTTTTACCTGATTCTTCCAATACAATAGCTATTCTATCGTTAATTGTTTGCATCATATCCTCCTTTCTGTGATTCTTAGTATATACCACAAAATAATGCAAGTCAACAGAAAAATACAACTAAGTTGTAGAAAGCTATTGACATCACGCATTAGTAGTGATAATATACATCTAAGATGTGGAACATCAAAACTAAGAGAGGCAGGTGATTAGATGACGAAGCAGGAGAGAATCAAAAGACTTTCTGAAGCAATCGAGGCAGTACCGGAAGAAAAGAAAGATTACATTCTTGGTATCGCAGAAGGAATGGCAGTAATGAAGCGTCTGGAAAAAGAGAAGTTCGCAGACGAAGCAGAGCAGAAAGTGGGGTAGGAGGTGAAAGAACTTGGAAGATCTACTTAAAGCATTAGATGAAGCAGTAGAGAAGAAATACCAGCGGATAAAAGAGACTGGGAAAATCTACAGTGGAATCATGGAATTCTATGAACAAGCAAGATGGATAAATCCGCAGATTGCAGAATATGCCAAAAAGAAAATGCTGCATCTGGCGATTTATAATGGGGATCTGAAGTAGAGGAGAGAGTATGGAGAAACGGCAAAGAATCGAAGAAGCATTAAAAGAGATTGGAATCCATAGCATCAAGGATCTGAACGAAGCGATTAAGAAGGAAAAGCCGCTTGATTTGGGGATTATGGTCGGAGATGCGGAAGATGTGAGAAAGGCAGGGTAGGAAAATACAGTGACATTAAGAGAAGTTTTAAGAGCAGCAGAGGACTTTGCTTATATCAGAATAAAAGTAAAAAAATGTGGCTTGATGTTTGAAACATGCTATGCAGCAGAAGGACTGAAAGGACATCAAAATGAAGAATTTGAGAAGTTGAAAGAAAAAGAAGTAATCAGATTCTGCAACAATAGAGTTGACATCGGAGGCACAACTAACGAATTAGAGATTGAAATTAAGGAGGGAAAATGACCATATACAAGATTGGCAACATAACGGTTCACATTCATGGAAATGTGAACCAGAAGAATCTGGAAGAAGCAACGGCAAAATTTTTGAAAGCCGCAAAAAGGAAGCAAAAAGATGAGAAAAAGAGAGTTGTATAGCCTGATCAGGAGCGTGATTGCCTCGATCCTAGCAACAGCATCGGCAGGTTTCACATTCTGGTGGCTCGGGATGTACAGCACGATCTGCGAAAGAGACATTGTGGGAACTACGATCGTCGTGTGGTGTGCGGTACTGATCCGTGTGCTGATGTGGCAGAGTAAGGAGGAAGCAGAATGAGCAAGATTATCAAGGTTAGTATGGATATGGAAGTGACCGTGCATAATTTCCCACAGGGAACGATAAGAGAGCAGAACAGACAGCTCTGTGAGCTGATCGGGAACGGATGCGAGATGATTGAGCACGTCATGCCAAGACGACTGTATAACGAATTAGGGCATACGACAGAAGTTAAACGTGAAAACAGCAAGTGTGTGGCTATGCTGGTTGACGAAGAGTTTCTGCTCAAGAAGTTTCTGCTCAAGAATGAACTTCAGCTTAACCCGATCGGCTGCTATCTGTACGAAACCGACAAACACGGCTCCCCAATCATGGGAAACATTTTGTTTGTAGGTGATATATATACAGACGATGGCATTACGTTTTCAGGGATTGAAGAAGAGACATTCAACAAATTGTATGAGCAGTTGAAGCAGCTGGCATGGAAAGCGGGGGCAAAATGACAGCAGAAGAGAGAAGACAGTGGATCAAGGTATTACTGGATAAAGTATTGAAGATCCATGAGCAGGGAAAACATTATGTCAAAATTTCTATTTCTAATATTAGTGGAAAGACAGTCGTTTTTGTACACGCAATGAAAAATGGTTATGTTCCCGGAAGAGATTACACTTTTTCGCAAATCATTGAATCATCTGACGACAGCATTGACTTCGGCGAAGTATTGATGTTTTATGATGCCGCTAAGTATCTGGAAAGCCTGATCGAGGGCGAGGAGGAAAGCAAATGATCGGAGTAAGCGAAGAACGCGACCCAGCGGGCATTAAGCTGATGAGACGAGCTGGTTTGAACCCGGATCAGTACATAGCAATAACAAACAAAGAAACATATCTGGATGCTATGAACTGGAAGACAGGGGAAAACGTGAGGATTAGCAAGGCAGATGCGAGCATCATGTAGATTGACAATAAAAAAATGACACACCTCATTACGAGATGTGCCAAAAGTCCGATGCCATGCATACGAACCACAACCATGGATAGTATAGCATGGCAGCAGACGACATTCAAGGCATTTGCCTTATTTTTTTAACACCGCAGGTGGTATTTATCGGGCTTGTAATAGATATTAACAATTCAGGGAAAAGGGAACCATGCTATGAAGAGAAAGAAACGAGGGATGCGTCCATTAGAGTATGACTATGAAGCAGCATATCAGAACAGTATAGAGATGCTGGACGAGTACTTCCTGGAGCAGATCGCAAAGCAGAACCGGAAAGGGTTGTATGCGTGTAAGGAGATCTATTCCGGAGGGCAGCTGGAGATTGAACTGTATCCGGAGTTCTTCCGGAAAGAGGATATACCAGAGGCTGGAAGGAAAAAACGCAACAAGAAAGCCCAGGACAACCTGAATGACAAAAACGCAAGGAAGTATCTGGAGCGTCTGATCAATGCCAATTTCCACACAAGTGATATATGGGCAACGCTGGTATACCGGAGCGGGCAGGAGCCGCAGAGCATGGAAGAAGCCATGCGGAACATGCGAAATTACATAGACAGGCTCAACTACCGCCGAAGAAAGATGGGACTGCCGAATGTGAAATACATCTATGTGACCGAGTACGATCCACACGCAAAGATTCGCTGGCACCATCACATAATCATGGATGGTCTTCTGGATCGGGATACCGTCGAGAAGATCTGGAAGCATGGGGAACGTAATCAGGTTCGCCGCTTAGAGTATGACAAGGACGGGCTTTCTGGAATGGCGAACTATGTGACCAAGGCACCGAAAGGAAAGAAACGATGGGCGAGCAGTAAAGGACTGAAAAAGCCGATCGAGAAGAAAGTCCATAATAAACCGACCGCACCGAAACGGTACCGGAAAGTGGGAACATTTGTTCATGGGATGGTCAAAAACAGAGACAGTATAGAAGAAACAGTGAAAATCTGGCATCCGGACTATGAATACACTCGGTCAGAAGTGTATTTCAATGATTTTATTGGAGTGTTCTACATATATATCCGGATGTGCAGACGTGAATAAAGACACGATAAGATAGGTGAATAACCCATGAAAATAATAAACAAAGACAAAAAATGTGGACAGTGTGCATAAAATGTGTACAATTATCGAGAATATTGGTAAAAATGCGATAAAAGAGAGTCCACAGAAAGGAGAAAACAGTGGCAGAACAGAAAGAACACGTAAAAGCATATATAAAAGTTACCGGTCACAAATATGCCTGGATGCTGGAATGCGGAGGGGGACGGCTTTATGGCGATGGAGAAGGCAGCAGTTGCAGCGTAAATCGGAAGCTGACAGCAATAGAAGCTCTGGCAGACATGTTGGGACATATGAAACGAGGCGTGATGTTTGACCTGAAGATCAATGAAATAAACATTGCCAATTATATTAACCGGGGTTTCCTGGGCAAGTGGAAGCAGAACGGATGGAAAACTGTAGGAGGTGCACGCGTGAAATACGCAGAAGAATGGAAAAAAGTGCGTTTTGAACCGCATGCATTCAGAGCAGAATATGTTCATGATTTGGAGATACCGGCATGAGCGGCGAGTGGGACGGCTTCTTGCTGCCGAAAAACGGCAGGAAGAAAAAGCGGAAAAAACATGGCAGAAGCATCATGCAGGCAGGGAAATACTGCTATCTGTGTGCCAGATTCTACGGAGACTATGGGCGAAAGCCTGTGCAGAAGCACCACATAGTCTTCGGGTGGGGAAACAGGCAGATATCAGAGGAGCTGGGATTGACCGTCTACCTGTGTGACCAGCACCATGAACACGGACCAGACGCAGTGCACGTGAACCATGAAATGGCACGAATTTTGCAGGCAGACGCTCAGGAAACGTATGAACAGACACACACCAGAGAGGAGTGGATGGAGCGGATTGGGCGGAATTACAAACTATAAATGGCAGAAACAGTTCGAGGAGCAGTGGGGCATCCTGCATAATCGATACGGAAAGCGGGATCTGCTGAGAGAATGGCCGGAGACAACGGCAAAAGTGATGAAAGCATTGAAGAGAAAGGAAGGCAAACAGAATGAACAAAGTAATCTTGATGGGAAGATTAACCAGAGACCCGGATATCCGACATTCTGCTGGCGAGAACAGTACAGCAGTTGCAAGATATACATTGGCTGTAGATCGCAGATTCAACAAACGCGATGGCGAAGCAACCGCTGATTTTATCAGCTGTGTAGCGTTCGGACGCAGTGCAGAGTTTGCCAAGAAGTATTTCCGCCAGGGGCTGAAAGTAGTGATAACCGGTCGGATCCAGACCGGAAGCTATACCAACCGGGACGGTAACAAGGTTTATACGACAGATGTAGCCGTAGAGGAACAGGAATTTGCGGAAAGTAAAGCGACAGCAGGACAGGGAGAAAACGGTAGATCCGAGCAGAAACCAGAGCCGCAAGTAGATGCAGATGGATTTATGAACATACCGGACGGTATTGACGAAGAACTGCCGTTTGCATAGAAACTGATCTGAATTACGGCAAGGAGAAAGGAAGAAGATATGATGTTCACAAAATTTGGCGAAATGAACTCCTACAAGGAGATCAATGAACTGGCGGAAAACATGTTCAACGAGGGCGATATCAAAAGCCTGAAAGAAATGGCAACAGAGAACGGGATTCCGGAAGATATGACAGAAATGTACCTGCAGGGCGAGATCCCACAGCTCTGCGAGGCGATGGATGCGGCACTGGGAAAGATCGATGTCGAGGTCAGAGAGCTGAAGCCGCAGGAGATCATGCTGGACTGGGTGGAATACCTGAGAGGACAGTGTATGGAAAATGAGATGCTTGCGTTTCAGGTACGAAAGAAAGGAAAGAGCCTGGCCGGATGCATCGGGACGTTACTGCAATGGTCCTATACGAACCGGGTATCTGTACATAAGGATGTGATGAAGGCAACAGGAATCAAAGGGAGCTATAAACTTGGCATGTGCCCGGGAATGGCAACCGCAAAGAAACTGATCACAGAGTACTATATGGGAAAGTAGGCGGCAGAAATGAAAAAGAAAGCTATCGAAAAAATCCCATACCTGGGGCTGAAACGGATCAGCAGAGGGCAGGATGTGAAATATATCGGGGTAACGGCGGTCAAAACCGTGGGACACGAAAAGCATCTGTTCCTGGAAATGTATCGAAACGAAAAAGAATCCATGGATATTCCGGTCGTGCGGATCGCCCTGACAAAGAAAGACTTTGGCATTTACTACCCTGACAAAGATACCTGGACCAGAGAACAGATAGCACAGGACTATTATTACAGTTCGGCACTGGTCTGGGATAAGGCAGGAGGACGAACAGAACGAAATACCAGAGCAAAAGCCAATATCCTTGCATCGGAAGAAGACATGCAGCGTATCGAAAAATTCTGTGGGGAAAATGGATGGTACAAAAGCGAATGGTGGGAGCACATATACCGATTTCAGAGTTCTATCGTGCATGAGGAAAGAAGACGGCGGGAAAACAGAAAGTATGAAAGACGGCAGCAGGCGTTGAAAGACCGCCAGGAGCACACACCGGAACTCCCGGAAGCGGAGATCCTGGAGATGGCAGACAGGTTCTATTTCTACCAAAAACATTTCCTGTACTATAAAAAACGCGGCTGCTGGGTGCGGATCGCCTGTACCAAATGCGGAGGTGTGACAGAAGCGAGATGGAAAGGCGGAATAAGCTACGAGAGTCAGTACCAGAAATGGGTGGACCCGCCGAAAGAGGGTGATCTTGCACAATGCCCGATGTGTGGGGAAATAGGCGAGTACAAATGTCAGGGCAAAGTCAAAGGTTCACATAGCAAAAGGATCTATGCATTCCTTGGACAGAAATACAAAGAAAAAGGCATGGTATTCCGTTACATAGAGCTGATAAAAGAATGGAAACTCGGGCTGGTAGAAGACGGGGAAGAAACGGCCATGTATAATGCCAGTGAAGAAATTTCCGGTATCGAAATAGCAAGGGCCTATTTTGCACCGGGAGAGAAAACACAGATTGATTACCATAAGTGTAACCGCATTGACGGAAAAAATTACTGGGATGACTGCAACCTGTACGGCAACGCCAACATCACGATCCATGCAGGGCGGATCCTGCCGCATACCTACCGTGAAATGCAGGGAACCATATTCCAGTACAGTGCCCTGCAGGAATATGAAAAAATGGTCCCGGAAGTCAACCCGGTCAGCTACCTGGAACGCTGCCTGGATATCCCACAGTTGGAAATGATTGTAAAAATGGGATTAAGCGAGATCGCGGCGTCCATCGTCCGGTGTGAGTGCGGCATCATAGCAGACACAAATGCAAAACGGCTGGATAAATTCCTGGGGATCCGGAAAGAGCGGACACAGCAATTGATTAAAAGCAAGGGCAACTGTGCACTCCTGGAAGTTATGAAGATGGAAAAGAATCTGAAACAGAACTGGACAGATGAACAGATCGAACATCTGGAAGTGACAGGACTGAAACGGGGACAGGTCGAACAGGCATTACAGTACATGGGCATACAGAAGCTTCTGAACCGGATAGAACGATATGCCGGATGCAGATACGAAAGCACCTGCCTGCGTGCAGAGGAACGGATCAGACACACGGCAGTAACCTACACGGATTATCTGAGTATGCGGTTGTCACTTGGGTACGACCTGACGAACACGGTATACCAACAGCCGAGGGACCTGGAAGCGGCACACAATAAGATGGCAGCAGAACAAAACAAGAAAGAGGCAGACAAACGTCTGCAGGAAGTAAAAAAGAAATTTGCAGGCATCCGGGACAGCTACCGGAAGCTCAGAAACCGGTATTTCTATGAAGATGATGGATATATCATCCGGCCGGCAAGGTCAGCGGAAGAGATCGTTATGGAAGGCAGGATCCTGCACCATTGCGTTGGCGGGGGCAGCTATCTTAGGAAACACAATGATGGACAGAGCTACATTCTGATGCTGCGGTCCGCAAAAGAACCGGAGATACCGTACATAACCGTAGAGATCGAGAGGGATACGCACCGGATCATCCAGTGGTACGGGGCACACGACCGCAAACCAGATAAAGAGCACATGCAGAAGTGGCTGGATGATTATGTGGGGCATCTGAAACAGAAAGATGCAGAAGCAAAGCAGAGGGCACAGAGCGTGGCGTAAGGAGGGAATATGGAGTACACACAGATCACACTGAATGACTGGATGGAGATGAAACAGAAGCTGAAACAGGAACTGCTTGGCGTGAAGCAGTCCTTTGTCCGGATCGGGTACGCACTTCGAAAGATCGATGATGCGAAACTGTACGAACAGGACGGATACAAGAGCATTGCAGAGTTCGCTAAAGCAGAATATGGACTGGAAGGTTCCACGGTATCACGATTTATGAGCATCAACCGGGAATATTCCATAGACGGCTATTCCGAACGCCTGAAGCCGGAATATGCAGACTTCAACCGTTCCCAGCTGGAAGAGATGCTGAAGCTTCCGGAAGCAGACCGGGAGATGGTCACACCGGATACGGCAAGAAAAGAAATCCGTGACATTAAGAAATTCAACCAGGCAGAACCGCAGGAGGGCATTGCGGATGATGTAACGGAGCTGATCCGGCATTTTGGGGAGGACAACGCAGAGACCCTGGAAAAACTGTATCAGTGCGGCATAGCAGATAACCTGCATGACAATATCAACCGATTGGTTGAGATTGTGAACCCGGGCGGCAGCAGGAGCTACCGTAAAGGGCTGTTCTTCCTGATGTTCCATGAAGACTGCCTGAAATATAAGAAATACGGACAAACACCGCAGAGAATGGAGTACCGTGAATTTTTTGAACGGATCCTGGATGCTTTTGGTGATGAACCGGAAGAAGAGACAATGGAAGAGGTGACAGAAGCTGAGCATGAAAGAACGGATAGCGAACCTGAAAGAGAAGTGGAAGAACTGGCAGCAGAACCGCAGAGAGATAGCAGAGTTGAGAGAGAAGATCCTGAGAGAGGGGAACATGAACAGGAGCGAACTGGACAGCCAGATCCGAAAGTCGAAGAGCCGGAAAAAACAGTAATTTCGCCGGCGAAAAAAACGGAAGAAAAAGAAGAAACTGTTCCGGAAATCATTGAAAGTGCAACTGAAATTGAAGAAAGCGTTCCGAAAATCATGGAAAATGTGGTTGAAATTGAGGAAGACGTTCCGAAAAATGCTGAAAATGAAGTTGAAGAGAACGTTCCAGAAAATACAGAAGAAGCGGAAATTCAAGAACGGGTTCTGAAGACTAAGGCATACTGCAAAGAGATTCAAAGAGCAATGGAAAGAAAAGAATATGAAACAGCGATGAGAATAGCTGAAAAGATGATGAAGTACATCAGGAGAGTTATTGAAATTAGCGAGTAAAGATGAAAGGTGGAATGAAGCATGACAGAACCGTTGATGATCACGAGAGAAATGCGGGACAGCAGAGCAGAAAAAGTCAGCAAAATCATTGAAAATATCAATCGGGATATTAAAAGAGCATCAGAAAAAGGCTTGCATGAATGCTATTTTGCTTGCTCAAAAGACAACTATTCACAGGCACCGTTTTACAAAGAAGTCAGAGAAAGATTCGAGAGCTACGGTTACAGAATTAAGCCAACCGGTTATATTGACGGTGCATGGCAGCGGACTGAGCATATTGAATGGTAGGTGAGAACATGAAAAGCAGGACAGAAGAAATAAACTATCTTGTGAAGATGATCCTGAAATTGCGAAAATTGTGGAGGGGGTGGAGTTGAATGAAATATCCAAAAGCAATGTATATTGATAGTCAGATATTCGGAGGAGACAGAGACGGATCAGAATCCAACTTGACAGAAAAAATCGTAAAGATAAGAACTCCTCATTCGTGCTGTATATGCGAAAAATATATACCCAAAGGTGAAAAAATGTTAAACCAAAAAGCAATAGTAGAAGGACAAGGTTGGTGTAGTTGCTACATTTGCATACCATGTGTTGAAAATTGGCTAGAAGAATCAGGGCAAGTAGAGGTTGGTGGAGCAGGATGAGAGTCAGGATTAAGGAGGACACAAAATGTTGATCAGAAGTCAGGATAAACACATATTAATCAATATGAATGATGTATCAAGCTTAGAAGTGGGTGATGATGGATTAAGAATTTTCGCTGATGAAGGTAATACTATTTATGAGATTGGCAAGTATTTGAACGAGGGAAAAGCCATCAAAGTACTGGGTATGATTCAAGAAGCTTATTGTGAATTTATGGCAGTAAGAAATGACGATATGTGGTGTGGTAAAGAATCTGTCTTTCAGATGCCAGCAGATTCAGAGGTGGAAGTATAGAAAGAGAAATCTGTTATTTCCATCTGGCAGGAGGTCCGGAGGCTGAAAAGAAAAATGGGGTTCCTAAGTGGAATGTAAGAGAAACCTACAGCAAATATCCCAACAGTGAAACGGAACTGGCAGAATTTTTGAGATCATTACAGAAGGGGAAATAAAAAATGAATTACGACAGAACGTGTGACACATGCAGATACCACGGCAGCAGAGGGGTCTGTGTGTGCCCGAAGAGTGAAGAGTTCAGAGATGTTACAGTGAACACATACTGCTGTGGACAATACGAAAGAAGCTGGAAAAAAGCTATGGTTGAGGCGTTCATGAAAGGGGCTAGAAGATGAGATATGTGAGATTTATGAGTATCGAAGAGCTAAACAAATACCTGAGCGGAGAGAAGTTGAAAAACAATACCGTGTGGAGAGATAGAGGAAATAAGACGGACTCTGTGGGATTCTGCTTCTTTGACGATTCCGAATCCCCAGAGGAACGTTTGGAATATTATTCCAGAGGAATAACTTGCACTACAGATGTATGGGCGGTATTTGAGCAGATCGGCGGGGAGCCGCTGAAAAAGTGTACAGGAATATACAGAGATCCTGAAAAGGACAATGCAAGTATTGAACAGAAGATGTTGGAAGCACTTACAGCTGCTTTGTGCGGAAAATTCCCGGATATCCCAACAATGGAGGTAACTGAGTACAGTACAACGGAATACAGCCAGGAGACGCTGAAACTGGTGGAGGTTGGTCGAGAGGGACGCTATGGTATCTACTGGCTGTCACAGGCGGAAATGGAAGAATTATTGCTTAAGAAACCGCAGGCACAGGATTGGAGTGATGTGTGCGATGAAAGCAGCTGAGAAGAACGCCAAACGGCGGGCACATTATAACCATCTGGAGCGTGCAGTGGATGCTGAGGCGGCTAAACGGTTCCAGGAGCAGACGGCTTTATGAACATACCGGACGGAATCGAAGAAGAGCTTCCGTTCGATTAGGAGACAACGATGGAAGACAGATGCGTGATGTGTGGCGAAATCATACCGGAGGGAAGAATGGTGTGTCCGGTATGCGAAAAAAGAGTATTGACCAGAAAAGGAGAACAGACAATGAAAGCAAGAACAATCAGAGAAACAGAGTACACATGGGAGCAGATCGAGGAGATCCTGGCAGCAGGTAAGGCAAGAGAAACATTCGGAGAAGATGGACAGATCACAGTCCAGGTCGAAGGAATTGGAACGGCCCTGTTGAATATCCTGGACTACGACAAAGACAAGGCTGCGGATCCAGACATGCGAACGATGACATTACAGTTCGCAGATCTTCCGTTCGATGAAATGCCATTCGATGAAAACGGCTGTAACAAATGGGAGAAGTCCAGCATTCGCAGAAACATGAACAGCATCGCCTTCAAGGAGAGATTCGAGGAAGGGTTCAGAAGACTCCTGGTTCCTGTACTGAAGGAGAACGGAGACAGAGAGGCAACACTGGACACGTTCTTCCTTCTGTCCGTGGAAGAAATGAAGGACAAAGAAAAGAAGTATCAGCGGTTCAGATCAGAATGCGACCGTGTGAAAGTCAATCCGGAGCAGGAGACAGAGGGGCACTGGACAAGATCTGCGTGCAGAGGCAACGCGTACTTTACGTGGAATGTGTACGCGTCCGGCAACGTCAATAACGGCTACACCGCAGTGTACAGCTTTCGCTTCGCCCCGGCTTGCGTCATCGGAGCGAAAGCAATCAAATAATCAGTGCCCGCCACGCAGGGCACAGGAGATCGAAAAGGGCGGGAAGATGAGCGATGAAAGCAGCAGAAAAAAATGTAAAACGTAAAGCACATTATGATCATCTGGAGCAGAGTGTTGATGCTGAGGCGGCTAAACGGTTCCGTGAGCCGACCTATTCACAGCGGATCCCTCAATATGTGAAACAGGTATATGAGCAGCTGGAACTGGCAGCAGGCCTGAGCGGGTTCGAGATTGCCGGTCTGAGGGACAGACGGACCGGCAAGGAGTATTACAGGAACGATGATGGGGTACATGAACGAAAACAGGAGGAAGAGACGTGATTACGATTAAAACAGAGAAACATACATACACAGCAAAAATGGGAGCGGAGGAAAGCGAGAAACTGTTCAGAGAGCTGGTTATGCAACTGTTCGGATACACCGGACAGTTGAGCATCCCGGAAATAGGGGCGGCAGTTATTCCGGAAATCCATGCATGTGTATCGAAAAACGAAAAGGAAACAGAAGAAAAGCCAGATGCTATGAAAGAACCGGAAGAGTACATGGAGGACAAGTATTTTGTGGATCCGGTCACAGAACCCGAGCCGATCGGGAAAGAAAATGATGGTTATGGTGGTTTTCTGCACATTAAATGTCAGTACTGTGGAAAGGAAAGAACGTTTTGCAGCAAGCATAAAATAAAATCTTGCAAGTGCAAAGAATGCGGTGAGGAAACAAAACTGAAAGATCTGGTACAGTTGTATACAAACTGTGAATGTGGAAGAAAAGCAGCATACTGGACAAACATGACAGAAAAGGCATTCGATGTACGCTGTGTTGACTGTGGCCAGCCTGTGGCAGTAATGTACAACAAGAAAAAGAACCTGTACGAGACAATACAGTAGCAAGGAAATGCATGAGGGGAGCGGACAATGGAAATTATAACAAAACTGGAACAGTACTATTCCATGAAGCAGGAAGCCAAAGACCTCCGGCAGAGGATTGAGGCAGGGGAGCGTTACCTTGCAGAGATGGAGAAAGAGGGATGTCAGGTATCAGACACAGTGACAGGGACACGAAAAGATGGGACGATCGGAGCGATCTGTGTCACCGGCTTCCCGATTCCGGAATATGAAAAGATTAAAACAATGACGAAAAAGAGAATAGCAAGGCTGAAAATACTGGAAGAGGAACTGATCGAAGCGATGAACCAGGTGGATGACTTCATCAACCGGATTCCGAAAAGTGAACTCCGGATGATTTTCCGCCTGTATTATATTGATGACTGTACATGGTTTCAAGTTGCACACACCATGAACAGCCGTTTTCCAAAACGGAAAAGCAAATATACGGCAGACAGCTGTCGGATGTTACATAACCGGTATTTGGAAAAAGTTGAAAAAAATTAAAAAATGTTCGCTCACGTTCGCATAAAGTATGTTATAAATAAAATGCAAGAACAGACAGACGCATATATCCTGATGTTCGAAAAAAGCCGCCGATCCTCTTGGTGGCGGCTGACGGAATGTAGTTTAAGGGAAAAACATACGGCGTTACGCACCGTAGACTCTGGTTCGAATCTAGATGTTCCGATCGGCAGCAGATGTTGCCGCTGCTGTGAATAATCAAATAATTTCTTCCGTTCAGAAATGCGAAAAGTGCCCGATAAAAGGCACTTTTTTGCATATTTTCTAAAAAAACACTTGACATATGGTACACCATATGATATTATATATACATAAGGAGGTGAGATACAGATGAGCGATGAAAATAGAAACAGATCCGGAATCGACTGGAAGAGCTGGTTACTCACAGCGATCACGGATCTGACAATCGGGATCATACTTATGATCCTTGACAAACTCTTCTAAGATTAACTCTTAGAAGAAAGGAGAGGGGCGAAAGCCCTTCTCTGAAACAAATATAACACGAAGGCTCATCTGTGTAAAGTATGTTGTGGAAATTAGGGATATTTTTCATTGCGATCGGATTGGCGAAGATTGCGTGGTATCTGATCCAGAAATGGAGGGATAAACGTGCCAGTCGGTAGTCCATCAAAACAGACCATTGCAACAGAGAAGTACATGAAGAAAGCTGGCTGGATTTCCAAAAGCTACAAACTCAGAAAAGAAGTGGTGGAAGAGTTTGCGAAAGCCTGTGAGGCAGCAGGGGTAAGCCAGGCAGGGCAGATCATGGCAATGATGCAGGAGTTTGTGAAAGAACAGAACAATAAGTAATGTAACGAAAGGGGCATCCGTTTAGCGGATGTCCTTTTTGCATACAGAAAAGAGGGCAGATGTTAAAGAGCTGTAGTTACTGCGGAAAGATACATGACACCAGGAAGTCGTGTGCAGAGAAGAAAGCAAGACAGAAAGAATGTCAGAGACAGCGAAGCAACAGCAGGGCGAAGATATTTCACCACAGCAGCAGGTGGGCACGTAAGAGCAAAGCCATAAAGGAACGTGACCATTATATGTGCCTGTGCTGCAAGGCTGGTATGGGACATGGGAAGGTGTACAACACAGATACATTAGAAGTGCACCACATCATACCGATTGAAGAGGACGATGACAGGAAACTGGATGATGACAACCTGATCACAGTATGCAGGGTGCACCATGAGCAATGTGAGAACGGAAGAATCTCAAGAGAAAAGCAGAAAGAACTGGTAACAGAGTCCATGCATGAAGAGAATTCAGAGGGGGGAGGGGGTATATATGTATTATAATATTGTGTTACTTACAAAAACGCAGACCATGGGCAGGTATCCCCCCGCCTGTGATTCTGCTTTTTAGTGGCGGAAGCAATGACCGACGCCCCACGATTATTTACAAAAAATTCCCAAAATGAAGAAAAAATGAAAGGAGGTAGCCAATGGCACGACCATCCAAACCGGTGAGCGTGATCCAGATGGAGAAAAAGTCTCATCGGACAAAGAAGGAACTGGCATCCAGGAAGCGGGCAGAAGATCAGATGCTTGCAGGAGACAAGATCCGGAAGTTTCCAGAAGTCCGTGAAAATCGGAAGGCATCAATGGAATGGGACCGCATCACAGAAATTCTGGATCGTATCGATAAGAATGACCGAACCTATGAAACGGTTATCAACCGGTACTGTCTGATGCTGGCGGAATGTAGAGATATGGAAAAACTGAAAAAGACCATAGAAAAAAGCATAAAAAACCTGATAAAAGCATTTAAGGAACAGGTTCTTGCCGAAGTATCGCCGACAGAAAAAGCCGAATTGCTGATAAATTTCACGGAGCAGATGTACAAGATGTCAGCAACACTGATCAAGTATGACCGTGAAATTGAAAAGAAAAGAGCAATGCTGCTTGCGATTGAAAAAGAATCCGGGATGACGCTGGCGGCTATGCTCCGAACCATTCCGAAAGAGCCGGAAAAAGCAGCAAATCCATTGCTGGAGGCGTTGAACAGTGGCTAAGATACAGAAGAGTAAAGCATATAAATACTGCGAATGGGTATTGCAGAAGGATAATCAGAAAGCACCTTCTTATGTGAAAAAACAGTGTGAATCTTGGAAGAGAATTGCAGACGGAGAAGATTCGGAAGCGTACGTGAGCGAAAAAACATATGAAAAGATTATGAAACTGCTCGGACTGATGGTGCATCCGGATCTGCAAAAGCCGCTGAATGAGTCTCTTGAGGACTATGCAATGCTCTTTATCACAGCCACTTTCTGCACGAAGACTATGGATCCGGATATCGATACAGAGGTACGGTTTTATGAAACGGCACTTCTGAAAATTGCAAGAAAAAACTTTAAAACCTTTAATGCAGCAGTCATTTTCATTCTGCTGATGCTTACAGAACCGCGTTTTTCGCGTTTTTTTTCCGTTGCTCCGGATTTGAAACTGTCAAAAGAGCTGCAGATAGCAATCAAAAAAATTATCAAGTCCAGTCCAATCTTGAGCGATGAACTGGATCCGGTGTTTAAGACATTGAGAAATGAAATCCGATGCAATCTGACAGAAAGTGAATATACACCGCTTGCCTACAGTGAAGACAAAATGGATGGAAAGCTTCCGAGTGCATTTCTGGCAGACGAGGCGGGAGCGATGGATTCTTACCCGGTGGAGGCGATGCGTTCCGGACAGATTACAGTTACTAATCCGCTGGGGATCATCCTGAGCACAGAATATCCGAATGATAACAACGTCATGATAGACGAAACGGACAAGGGAAAAAAGGTGCTGGACGGTCTGAGGGAGAATAGAAGGATGTTTTCCCTGATCTATGAGCCGGATGATTATCTTTTACAGGGAGATGAATGGCAGAAAAACGACCTGTGTATTTATCAGAGCAATCCAGTAGCGTGCACAAATAACCGCATCTTTCGGAAGATTGTTGAGAAGCGAACGGATGCGGTGGATTACGAGAACAAACGTGAAAACTATCTGTGCAAGCACAACAACATCAAATACAAAGGTCTTGGTGTGGAAGGATATATCGAAATCACAAAGGTTCGAAAGTGTAAAAAGAAAAAGGACGATGAATGGTGGAAAGGTCGGAGAGTGTGGCTTGGGCTGGATTTGTCACTGTCGGAAGATAACGTGTGCGTAGACATGAAAACCTATGAAGGGGACGATAAAGACAATGCTGTTCTGTATACAAAGACGATGGGATTCATTCCGGCCGGAAAAATTGCACAGAAAAGTAAGCGAGAAGGTGTGGATTATAACACGCTGATCCGGAACGGATGCTGTATCGCATGCGGTGATGAGGTGATTGATTACACGAAAGTGGAAGAATATGTGCTGACGCTGGAAGAAAAACTGGGTGTGGAAATTGTACAGATCGGCTATGACCGATGGAATGCAATCTCAAGTATTCAGAAATTCGAAAATGCAGGTTATGAGTGCGTGGAGATCAAACAGCACTCCAGCGTTCTGCACTCGCCGACTAAATGGCTGAAAGAATGTATTCTTTCCGGAAGATACTGGTACGAAGAAAACCTGATGCTTGAGATCAACTTTCAGAACGCCAGATGTACTGAAGATACGAACAAAAATAAATATGTAAACAAAAAGAAATCCGTTGAAAAGGTCGATCAGGTTGTCGGAAACATCAACAGCACCTATTTGATCGAACAGGAACTGCTGTATGGTGGGGATGGATTTGTAGCACAGGTGGGATGAGGTGATTGAAATAGGAATATGGAAACGTTGGCGGGAAGCCAGGGAACAGCCAAAAGAAACGGAAATCGTATCCGATTCACTGCTTCGGGCATTGATCGGAGAAACAAAAATAACAGCAGAAGAGGCAATGAGCATCCCGACGGTAGCGGGATGCGTTGGAAAGATTGCGGACACGGTTGCGTCACTGGAAATCAAATTGTATCACAGAAATGGTGATGCAATCGAAGAAGTGACGGATGACAAGAGGACGAAACTGCTGAACGGTGACACAGGAGATACACTGGATGCGTTCCAGATGAAACGAGCCATGGTAAAAGATATGTTCCTGGACAAAGGCGGCTATGCGTTTGTTCATAAAAGCAACGGAGAAATTGTATCTTTGCATTATGTAGAAGCGAATAGGCTTGCTTTTACCTATGATCCAAACCCGATTTTCAAGGATTATAAGATCTACTGTTACGGTGCATATTATGAGGGCTGGCAGTGGATCAAGCTTCTGAGAAATACAAGGAACGGTTACAGCGGAGAGAGTATTGTTGACGAATCTAAAACATTTTTCGAAACAGCTTATGCAAGCCTTCTGTATGAAAAAAACCTAGTAAAAACTGGAGGAAACAAAAAAGGCTTCCTGCAGTCAGCAAAAAAATTGTCGACAGAAGCTATGGAAGCATTGAAAAAGGCATTCAAGAGAATGTACTCAGACAGTTCAGAGAACGTTATCGTGCTCAATGATGGTCTGACTTTCAAGGAATCATCCAACACATCAGTTGAACTGCAGCTGAATGAAAACAAAAAGACAAATGCAGACGAAATCTGCAAGATGTTTCATGTGCCGCCGTCAATCATCAGCGGAAAAGCAACAGAAGAAGATAAAAAAAACTACATAGAAGGTGCCATTATACCGATACTAGACCGATTTGCCACAGCAATCAATGCGGTGATGCTGGATGAGGATGAAAAAAATGATATGTTTTTTTCATTCGATACCACGGATCTGGTAAAGGGTGACATCGAAAAACGGTTCGGAGCGTATAAGATTGCGATTGATTCTGGATTTATGCAGATTGATGAGGTCAGGGAAAAAGAAAAACTTCCGGCTTTTGGCCTGGATTTCATCAAATTAGGATTGCAGGACGTATTGTATAGTCCGTCCAGCAAGACAGTCTATACACCAAACACGGACAAAACATCGAAGATGGGAGAAAATCCGGTCAAAGAAGAGCCGGAAAAGAAAGAAGGTGAGGAAGATGCGGATTGAGATTCGGGAAGAAAGTGTGATCATTGAAGGATATGTGAACGCAGTAGAACGCGAAAGCAAACTGCTTGCAAAACCGGGAAGGCAGAGGAGATTTGTGGAAAAGATCAAAGCCGGAGCGTTCGGGCGTGCAATCAAGCGTGCAAAAGCAGAAAACAGGGCAATCCGGGTACTGTTGAACCATGATGAAAAGCGGGAGCTGGCAAACACACTGGATGCAACAGCAATTCTGAAGGAGGATAACATCGGACTGCACTGCCACTGTGAAATCAGGGATGCAGAACTGAAGGAAAAGGCGGCAGCAGGAAAGCTGAGGGGCTGGTCATTCGGCTTCTATTGTCTGAAAGATGACTATGAAGAACGCAGAGAGAATGAAGAGGTAGACCACCGTAATGTAAGAGAACTGATCCTGAATGAAGTATCGATTCTGGATGACAGGAAAACACCTGCTTATGCCGGAACGAGCATCGAGGTGCGGGACGACGATATGTTAGAATTCCGGGCGTTTGAGGACGAAACAGAGCTGATACAGGAAGAAAAAGAGAATGATATCCATGAATTTGAGCATCGCTACATGAAAATCACGGCAGAACAGCCGGTATAAAAGGAGGACCATATGAAGAAAAAGAAATTATTAGAAATGCGTGCAGCCAAGCAGAAAAGAATGAAAGAAATTCTTGAGGCAGCAACGAATGAAGAACGTGCCCTGAATACAGAGGAACGTGACGAGTTCGGAACACTGGAGGAAGAGATCCGGGGCATTGATGAAACCATCAAAGCGATGGAATCCATGAGAAACCTGGAAAAAGAACCGGAAGAACCAAAAAAAGAAGAAGGAAGCCAGGAAGAAAGAGATCTGGAAACATTCGAAAGCTTCTTACGTGGAACAGCAGGTGAAACACGGGCGGACAATATGACATCTACAGACAACGGTGCTGTAATTCCATCCAGTATCGCCAATAAGATCATCGAAAAAGTTCTGGATATTTCTCCGGTTTTCTATGATGCAGACCGATATAACGTAAAAGGAACGCTTACGATTCCGTATTACGATGAAGCAACCGGAGACATTACAATGGATTATGCAGAAGAATTTACGGAAGGAGAATCCACTTCCGGAAAGTTCAAAAGCATTTCACTTGCCGGTTTCCTTGGCCGTGCGATCACGGACGTTTCCAAGAGCCTGATCAACAACAGCAACTTTGACATCGTGAACTTTACGATCAACCGCATGGCAAAATCAATTGCAAAATGGATCGAAAAAGAATTACTGATCGGAACAAACAAGAAGATTGAGGGACTTCAGGGAGTAACACAGAAGGTAACGGCAAAAGCAGCGGATAAGGTTACAGCAGACGAAATTATCGACCTGCAGGAGAGCATTCCGGATGTTTATCAGGCAGATGCCTATTTTATCATGAACAAGAAGACAAGAACTGCTATCCGAAAACTGAAAGATGGACAGGGTAACTATCTGCTGAATAAAGATGCGAACTCCAGATGGGGTTATACGCTGTTTGGAAAAGATGTATATACATCAGATGCGATGCCGGAAATGGCAGCAGGAAAAAGAGCAATCTACTATGGGGATTACAAAGGTCTTGCGGTCAAGGTGTCTGAGGATGTGACGATCGATGTACTCAGAGAAACCAAAGCAAGACAGCACGTGGTTGAAGTACTCGCTTTCCTGGAAATGGATGCAAAAGTGCAGAATGCAGAAATGCTGGCCGCACTGGAAATGGCAGCAGCCTGAAAGGACTAATCTATGAAAGTCAGTGAAGTGACACTGCAGTATCTGGTGGATTATGCCAGGATCGATGATCCGACTGAAGTTGAGATCCGGGAGCTGAAAGAAATGAAAAAGCAGGCAGTTGCACAGATCAAATCCTATACCGGACTTACGGAAGAAGAACTGGATCAGCACGAAGATATTACGCAGGCTCTGGTTTTGCTGATCATGGATGCGTTCGATAATAGAAACCTGTACATAGAGGGAAAAGCCAGCAACATCAACAAAGCGGTGGAGAGCATCCTGTCGATGCACTCCATCAATCTGCTTTAGGCGGTGAGACATGAAGACCTTAAACATTGGAAAACTGAATAAGCGGATCACGGTCATGTGCCTGCAGGATGCAGAAGATGAGATGGGGCAGTCCAAAAAAAAACTGCAGGTAAAAGCTGTAGTATGGGGAACACTCTACCCGGTACGTGGGGCAGAATTCTATGAACTGCAAAAAATCCAGAGCAGAGTTACACATAAATGTTATCTGCGGTACCGGGAAGATATCGATACAAACAGTATTCTGGTATATGCAGGAAAACAGTATTCTGTGACAAGTGTCCTGGATGTAGGGCTGGAGCACAAAATGCTTGAGATTATGTGCTGCGAGTACACAAACAAGGATGTGATGTAATGGACGAGACACTTTCTTTTCAGGTGAAAGGCATGGATGAGCTTGCAGAAAGCCTTGAAAAATTCGCAAAAAGATACCCAGATCGTGCGGGTAATGCCCTGGAAAAGCAAGCCAAGGAATTACGAAAAGACGTTACGAAAATGGTGCGGAATGACACAGATACCGATGGAAGTTCCAAACGATCCCTGACAAAACTGAAAGAATACAAGATTAGCAAAATAAGAGGGATAGGACTGAACCAGCAAGTAGACATCAGTGGTATTGCACCGCATTTCCATCTGGTAGAAAATGGACATATGCTGACAAACAAAAGTGGAGAGCCGGTTGGAAAGGGGTATGTGCCAGGTTATCATTTTATGGATCGGGCACGTAAAAAAAGAGAAAAAGAACTGCCGAAAGAGATAGAGTCAGTGATTGACAAAACATTAAGAGAGGAGGGCTTCCTGTGACGGTTACAGAAGTCAAAAGAGGACTACTCTTGAAAATGCAGGAAGCATTTCCGAAGGAAACTTATAAATATTATGCAATGGAAGTGAAAGAAGGCTTTACGAGGCCTTCTTTTTTTACACAGCTGAAACCGGTAAGCATGGAGCCGTGCAACTACAATTCCAGAAGTAACCAGGCTGCTTTCTATATCACATATTTTCAGAAGACGATCGATGAGGCGGAAGCACTGGATGTGATCCAGAAGCTGAGGGATCTGTTCGGACTGTATGTAAAAATAGGGGATCGGGCTGTGAAAATCCTGGATTATGATTATGAATTTTCTGGGAAAGAAAAAAACATTGCAGAAATCACGGTAGACGTTGGATGGATGGATCGCATCGAACACAAAACAGATGCACCAGTGATAGAAAACGTTGAATTAGAACAGAAATGGAGGAGCAGAGCATGAAAATGCCAAGCGTTACAATCTCTTTCACGGAAGCGGCGACCGCAGCCGTGAAGAGAGGCGAAAGAGGGATCATTGCCATGATCCTGAAAGATATCGTACCGGCAGAAAATCCGGTTCGATGTGTGACAGAAGAAGATATTCCGGCAGAGCTGTCAGAAGCCGGAAAACAGCAGATCCGGCTGGCACTGAAAGGGTATGTGAATACACCAAACAGCGTGATCGTATATATGATCGGAAAGAGCGAAGAAAATTATGAAACAGCACTGAATTACCTGAAAACAGTCAGATTTGATTATCTGGTGGCACCGAGCGTTGAAACGGATGGACAGCTGTCTGCAGTTACGTCTTACGTTAAAAACGAGAGAAAAGCAAACAAACTGATCAAAGCAGTACTGCCGAATGCTACGGCAGACAGTGAAGGGATCATCAATTACGCAACGGAAACAGTATATGAAAACGACCCGGAATACACGACGGAACAGTATTGTTCGAGAATTGCCGGTATTATCGCAGGAACACCGATCACGATTTCCTGTACTTACGCACCGCTTCCAGAATTAACAGACTGCACAAGACTGACATCAAAAGAAGCAGATGCGGCAGCAGAAGCCGGTAAACTGATTGTCTGGTGGGATGGCGAAAAGGTTAAGACAGGAAGAGGGATCAACAGCCTGACTACGCTGACAGATGAAAAAGGGGAACAGTTCCAGACAATCAAAATCGTAGAGACGATGGACATGATCACAAATGATATCCGTATGACAACGGAAGACAGTTATATCGGAAAATATGCCAATACATACGACAATAAGTGCCTTCTGGTGTCAGCCATCGGAAATTACTTCGAAAAACTCCAGAAGCAGGGTGTGCTTAACAGCTGGACACTGGAAATCAATGTGGAAGCAAACAGGGCATACCTGAAAGAAAAAGGAACCAATGTAGAAAAAATGACAGAAGACGAGATCAAGAAAGTAAATACAGGGAAAAACGTTTTCCTGAAAGCAAAACTGTCAATTTTGGATGCAATCGAAGATATTGATCTGCCGATTGCAATCTGAAAGAAAGGAGGCACAAGATGGGAAACAATGTGCAGCATGCACCGGAAAAGACCATTAACGGAACATTTGGGGAAGTGTGGATTGATGACTATTATGCAGCAGAAACCACAGGACTTGAAGCCAAAGTAACACTGGAGAAGACAGAAGTAAACCAGACAGGAAGTCTGGCAAAAGGCTACAAAGTAACCGGTATTGACTGTAAGGGAACTGTAAAAATGAATAAGGTCACTTCCTTCTTCATCAATCTGCTTTCCGAAAACATCAAAGCAGGAAAAACAACCACCTGTACGATCATTTCCAAGTTGGAAGATCCGGATGCATACGGAGCGGAACGTGTCAAACTGACGGGATGTACGTTTGATGAGCTTACACTGGCAAACTGGGAAGCAAAGAAACTGGGAGAAGAAAGCTACCCGTTCACATTTACAGGTTGGGAGCTTCTGGACACAATTACGGTAGAATAAAGGAGAAAACGATGAATCTTGTAGATAAACTGTTAAAAATGGATGCAAAAAAGGCAGAGGAACTGCAGACTGGCAGCGTGGAATCGAAAAGACTGGCAAAACTGCTGGGAGTGGATAAAGTAGAAGTCCAGATCAGAGAGATCAAATCACGAAGAGTCAATGATATCGTGGCTTATCAGATTGACCAGAAAGGTAAGTTTGATTATTCAAAAAGCTATGATGCAAAGCTGATGATGTGCGTGGAAGGAATCGTAGAACCGGATCTGAGAAACAAAGACCTTCAGGCACACTTTGAATGCAAAAGTGCGAAGGATCTTTGCGAAAAACTTTTTGGAATGGAGATTACAGAAATCAGTGATGCGATCAGTCTGTTATCCGGTGTCGATACCGAGGAAGACAATGAGGAAACAGTAAAAAACTGATTGAGACGAACGGGGAGGTACAGTGCATGTATCTCCTCTTTCGTTATCATCACATTATGCCCGGTGAGTATGAAAAGATGGGGTTCGGGGAGCGGACCGTAGTCAGAGCATTCATGCATTACCAAATCGAACAGATGAACGAGGAGGCAGAACGGATAAAAAGGGGAGCGTAAATGGCAAAAGTAATAGATATTACGCTGAAACTGATTGACAAGTGCAGTTCTCCACTCAAAGGCGTGCAAAAAGGTCTGACGGAGCATGCAAACCAGTGGACAAGAGCAGGAAGACAGATCCAGAGAGCAGGAAAGAATATTGAGAGAGTAGGGGCTTCCCTGACAAAAACTCTGACCGTTCCGATTGCCACGGCGGGAGCTGCCTGCATCAAAGTAGCCAGTGATTTTGAAGCTGGAATGAGTACAGTGCAGTCCATCTGCGGTGCATCAGGGGAAGATTTGGACAAGCTGTCTGAGAAGGCTAAGGAAATGGGTGCGAAAACCAAGTTTTCTGCAACAGAAGCCACGGATGCGTTCAAATACATGGGCATGGCAGGCTGGAATACACAGCAGATGCTGGATGGTATCGAAGGAGTTATGTATCTGGCAGGTGCTACCGGGGAAGACCTTGCATCTACATCGGATATTGTAACGGATGCCATCACAGCATTTGGACTGTCAGCACAGGACACGAATATGTTCGTGGATGTACTTGCCAAGACAGCAAACAGTGCAAACACAGATGTTGCAAAGCTGGGTGAATCGTTCAAATACGTTGCACCGATTGCCGGAGCAATGAACTATAACGTTCAGGATGTGTCGACTGCTCTTGGAATCATGGCAAACAGCGGAATTAAGGCATCATCTGCCGGAACATCTCTGCGGTCATGGATCTCACGCATGGCAGCACCGACCAAACAGGTCAAGACCGCATTGGATGAGCTGGGATTGTCTCTGACGGATGCAAACGGTGACACAAAAGATTTCGAAATACTGATGCGGGACACAAGGGCGGCATTTTCAGAATTGACAGATGCTGAAAAAGCACAATATGCGTCCATGCTTGCAGGAAAATCCGGAATGTCCGGACTTCTGGCGATTGTCAATGCATCAGAGAGCGATTTTGATAGTCTGTCACAGGCGATATACGATTCAGATGGTGCATGCAAACAGATGTATGACACAGCCAATGATAACCTGAATGGTCAGCTGACCATTCTGAAATCAACGGTGGAATCCATTGCAATCAGCCTGGGCGAACGAATGACACCATACGTCAAAAAAGCGACCGAGTGGTTGCAGAAGATGGCAGAGAAATTTAATTCACTGTCAGATGAACAGAAAGACCAGGTGGTTAAGATTGCCGGGATCGTGGCGGCAGCAGGTCCTGCATTACTGATATTTGGGAAAGTGGTTGGAACTATTGGAAAAGTAGTATCTGCATTTGGAAAAGTAGGAGAAGCAATCAAAAAAGCAGGAAGCCTGTTCAAATTAATTACATCACCGGCGGGTATTGCAATCATGGCGGTAGCTGCGATTGCTGTGGCAGCATTTCTGATCATCAAAAACTGGTCAAAGGTCAAGGTCTTTCTGGCAAACGTCAAAGACTGGTTTTCAAATGCATTTGAGAAAGCGAAGGATATTGTTGAAAAATTTAAAGAAAAGTTTGAACAGGTAAAAGAGGCTGTGCAGCCGATCACAAGTGCATTGTCAGAGGATTTCAAGCGGTGCGTGGATGCCGTGAAACCGGTACTGAAAAAGTTCGGCGAACTATTCCAGGCGATATTTGAAAGGGCACAGCAGAAGTTTGAACATTTCAAAGAAGTTGCCGGACCGATTGCATCTCAAATTGTTGGGGCGATCTCGGACATTGCCGAAACACTGGGACCGATATTTGAAAAAGGACTGGATCTGGCTGCTGAGAAAATCACGTCATTTGCAGCAAAGGCTACGGAAATATTTGAAAGCGTTATGGGTGTGATCGGAGGCGTTATTGATTTTGTCACAGGTGTATTTACTGGAAACTGGGAAAAGGCATGGCAGGGAGTGCAAGACATTTTCGGAAATATCTTTTCGGGACTTGTCGCATTGTTCAAACAGCCGATGAATGGCGTGATTTCTGTGATCAACTCAGCGATCAGCAGAATCAACAGCATCCATATTGATATACCTAAATGGGTGCCAGGTGTAGGAGGAAAGACTTTTGCTCCGACGATCGCAACCATTCCGACACTTGCAAAAGGTACACAGAACTGGAAAGGCGGTCTGGTACAGATCTCTGAACGAGGCGGAGAGATTGTGGATCTTCCGAAAGGTTCCAGGGTATATCCCCATGACGAATCTGTACAGAAAGCATATAAAGATGGAGCCAGAAGCGGAAAAGGAACGATACAGGTCAGCATATCCATACCAAAGCTTGCAGATCAGATCATCGTAAGAGAAGACGCAGACATTGAGAAGATAGCAGAAAAACTGGCAGAAAGGCTGGAAAAGATTTCGCAGAATATCGGAGGCGGGGAGATTGAATATATATATTAAATGGTCCAATGACACGGAAAGCATAAAACTGCCGATCAATCCGGAAAGTTTTACACTTTCGGATGGAATGTCGAACACGACCGTAACAGTACACGGATTCGGTGAAATCAACCTGAAAGGCAAGAGGGGATTGAAAGAGATCACTCTTGCCTCGTTCTTTCCCGGACAGGAATATGATTTCGCTCAGGACACCTACAAAGAGCCGTATGAAAATTACATCAAGAAGATTAAGGCACTGTTTGAAAGTAATGAAACCGTCCACCTGATCATTACAGGAACGGATATTGACGGATTTTTCACTATTGATTCCTGGCAGTATGGACACGAGGAGAAAAACAGCGATGTAGCTTACAGTATGACTCTGAAAGAATACCGGATGCCCGGAAGCGAAAACGTGCAAAAGCGGCAGACAAAACAGGCTAAGACCGTAACGCACAAATGGAAAAAAGGGGATACCTGGCAAAAACTCACAAAAAGTAAGCTCGGATCTTCAAAAAAGTGGAAAGATGTGCGGAAAAAGAACCTGACAGTTATTAAAAAAGCAAAGAAAAAGTATCCTAAGAAAAAAGAGAAAGAAGCACTGATCGGATACAAGGTGGTGATAAAAGCGTGATCCGCTTTAGATGGAAGAACAAATGGATTCCGTTTGAAAAAGTAGAGTGGAGTGGGACAGACACACAATGTTCCAGGAAGATAACGGTTACACTTCTGCATAATCCGTATGACAGCACAGTGGAAGATCTTAAGATTAAATTAGGTGATCTGGTGTATCTGTATGACGGAACGACACAACTGTTTGTAGGAACAGTTACAACGAGGGAAAAAACGGTGGAGATTGGGACAGCAACTTATACAGCGATGGATTTCATGCATCACCTGTTACGATCCAAAGCCACAAAAAAGTTTAAAAAACTGTCTCCGGAAAAGATTACGGCAAAGATCTGTAAGGATCTGCAAATAAAAACAAGTGGTCTGGCATCCACGAAAGTAAGCATACCGAAGCTGATATTTGAAGACAAGACCTATTACGACATGATTATTGAAGCATACCGTAAAGCAAAAAGCAAAACCGGGAAAAAGTATATGCCAGTGATGAAAGGCAACAAGGTCAGCGTGGCAGTCAAAGGTACCGATTCCGGTGTTGTGATCACACAGGGGATCAATGTGACGGATGCTACCTATACAGATACACTTGACAATATGGTCAACGTTGTAAATATCTATAATGATTCCATGAGGAAAGTCGGGCAGATAAAAAATAAAAAGAATATTAATACTTATGGTGTGTACCAGGAAACAGAAAAACAGGAAAAAGGCAAGGATGCAAAAAAGAGTGCAAAAGCAAAGCTTACCGGCATAACAAAAGAATGTAGCATAGAAGCGATCGGAGATGTGCGGGCAATATCCGGAAAGAGTATCACAGTAAAAGAAAAGGCAACCGGACTGAATGGAAAGTTCTATATCAAGACGGATACACACACATTTGAAAACAATGTGCACACAATGAAACTGGATCTTTCCTGGAAGAATACCATGGAAGACGGAGATGGCACATCGAAAGACTCCCAGAAGAAAGAACTGAAAAATGCCGCAAAATGTTATTATCTGGCAAATTCCACCGTATATCATTCGGTGAAAAGCTGTAGTGCCTGCAAAGGGAAAAATCCGACAGAAACGACTGTACAGAAGATCAAGCAGATCAAGATCACACAAGGTACAAATAAGGGCAAACGGAAGTACAAGCCGTGTTCAAAATGCTGGATTACATAGGAGGGATGATGAACCCATATGAAAAAATAATCAATACTATGCGAAAAGAAGCCGGAAGAATAGAGAGAACATCCGATATCCGGATGTGCGAAATGACATCCGGGACAACCTGCGAAATAGATGGAATAGAACTGGATGCTGATGATTTGGTTGTAAACGCAGATCTGAAAGGAAAGCTGAAACGGGGCGATAAGGTTCTGATGGCCAGAGTATCCGAAGATACCTATGCAATTCTTATGAAGGTGGTGAGCATATAATGTTTCCGTTTGACATTGAGGATGAGGAAGCGATGCCGGAAATCGAAGAAGAAAAAGAACTGGAAGAGTACGAAGTTGATTTTGAAAGCGGAAATCTTACCGGGAGAAAGATCAGCGGAAAAGAAGCTGTAAAACAATGGATCCATATTGCACTGTCAATAGACCGATACCATTATACGCAATATTCCTGGGAGTATGGTTCTGAACTGAGAGAACTGATCGGGAAACACTACGATGAGGCGTATATTGTGACAGAGGCGAAGAGGATGGTGGAAGAAGCAGTTATGCAGAACGAAAAAATAACCGGAATCCGGGATTTCAAGTGCAGCATGAAATGCAGTACGCTGACCATGAGTTTTACAGCTGAAACAATATACGGAGAAATCGAGGTGAGCGAAAATGTATGAAGATCGAGTATTTGATACCATCATGGAAGAAATGATGGCAGCGTTTGGTCGGGATGTAAGGACCGATGAAGGATCGCTTGCCTACAATGCCTGTGCGAAAATCGCAGAAAAACTGGAAGAGATTTACGGTGATATGGATGAACTGAATGACAATATTCTTCCAGATACACAGGATGACTGGCATCTGATCGAATACGGAAAAGAGCGTGGAATCACATACCATTCTGCGACACAGGCAGTTGTCAGGGCAGTGTTTCATCAGGAGATAGAGATCGGTGAAAGATTTACATGCGGAGATTATACCTATGAAGTTATAGAACAGATAGAAGGTTATACGTACCAGATGATCTGTGAGACAGAAGGGACAGAAACTAATACGACAATCGGAAAACTGGAACCGGCAGAGTATGTAGAAAATTATCAGGGTGGTGAGATCACAGAAATTCTGAAAAAAGGCACGGATGATGAGGACATCGAAGAATTCCGAAAAAAGGTAATAGAAACCTTCAAAACAACCGCATTCTGTGGAAATAAGGCAGATTACCGAAGATACATTAATCAGTTGAAAGGTATTGGAGGGTGCAAACCAAGAAGAAGACAGGCAGGAGAAGCCCAGATTGATATCTACATAATATCGGATGACTTTAGCGTACCGGATGCCGAAACGGTAAAAAATGTGCAGGAAGCGGTTGATCCGGAAGATAGCCACGGAGAAGGAAGTGGTATGGCACCGATCTGTCATACAGTACATATTTCAGGCGTAACAAAAACATCGGTGACCATCCAGACAAAAGTGACATATGACTCTGGATATTCGACAGCGACCAGCAAAACACAAATCGAAACAGCTGTGAAAACCTATCTCAGGGAGCTGTGCGAGTCCTGGGAAGCAAAAGAAGAAACGGATATGATCGTCAGACTGAGCCAGATAGAAGCAAGGATCCTCAATGTAGAGGGTGTAGCAGATGTAGAAGCAACTACAATCAACGGAAAAGCAGGAAATCTGGCATTAAGTTTTGAAAAGATCCCAGTATTGGAGGCAGTAAATATTGTTTGAAGCACCAGAAATTATCAGAAACATACCGGATATCAAAGCAATCTATGATATGAACGAAAAACAGGGCGAAAATCTTGAAACGGAAGTGGAAAGGATGGATAACAACCTGTTTCTTGAAAGCATGGATGAAGCAATGACGGCACGCTGGGAAGCAATGCTTGAGATCACAAAAGCCGATAATGATACCTTGCAAGACAGGAGATTTCGTATCAAATCCAGAGTATTGGAGAGAAGGCCATATACAGAAAAGGCAATTGGAGAAAGGCTAAAGCTTCTGTGCCCGGATGGTTTTTCAGTGTCCGTAGATGAAAAACGGCAGCAGGTAACGATAAAACTTGCACTGAAATCACAGAAAATGGTAGATGATGTGAAAAAATATATGGAAGATATCCTGCCGTTGAATATGACGTTCAGCATAGATGTCCTGTGGAACCAGTACAAAATTTTAACAGGAAAACGATATGCAGACATTACAAAGTATACATACGGAGAGCTGAGAGAGAAGGTGATAGTGTGAAATATACAGAAAAATTGAACTTAAAAAAGCCGGAAGAAGAGGATTTTATTTCGGTGAGCGATTACACGGACAATATGGAGATCATTGATCAGGCAGTAACAGATGCCAGTCAGAAAGCAGACGATGCCGCATCTGCCGCTGCAAGTGCGACTACAGCGGCACGAAATGCACAGGCAGCCGCAAGAGAAGCAACAGGAAGTGCACAGAGTGCAATCATAGCAGCAGAAGAGGCGAAAAAAGCAGCAGATGCAAATGAAAAAGAACTGGGAAATAAAGTGACTGCCGAAAAAGGAAAAGGGCTTTCGGAATGCAATTACACGAAAGAAGAAAAAAATAAGCTGGCAGGAATCCAGACAATGCAGGGAACAGACGGTGAAGAAAACGGAAAAGAAGGACTTGTACCCGCACCAGAGGCAGATGATGCAGGAAGGTTCCTGCACTCCTCGGGAACATGGTCACCAATATGGTTGGAGTATGTTACAGCAGCAAGACTCATGAAAGTGGCGTGGAATGGCGGAAGCAGTGCTGTGATAATTCCGGAAGCTAATACTGGTAATGCCGGCCTGATGCCAGCTTCAATATACGATAGAATGAGGACAATACAGTCAATTGACGGCGTGGATTTTAGTGGGACAGAAACCGTATCCCACTATGCAGTGTGCGATACATCGGGAGCAACGACTGCAAAGGCGGTGACAATAACAGGATTCAAGCTAATAGCTGGTGCACGGATCACAGTACGATTCAATTACGCCAACACGGCCACAAATCCAACACTGAACGTCAATGCCACCAGAGCGAAGCCGATCTACTACAAAAACAGCAATATCCCGGCAGAACTGATCGAGCAGTACACAGTCCTGGAACTGGTCTACAGCGGATCATACTGGTACGTGGTCGGAAACATGAATATCCTGACCAAGGGTGACAGCATAAGCGTTGAATGTTTCACAGCAGGCTATGTGACATCCATGGGACAGGAGGTGCAGTTCTGTATCCCGGTATCGACACCGATTGTCGGTTGCAGTTCTGTCAAGATAGAATCAGCAACTGGACTGCAGATCAGGCAGAACGGAAATTATGTCTATGGCGGGAATGCATCCACGCTGGTAGCGGCGTCCTCTTACAGGGGCGTTATTAACCGAAACATGGTTTCTGTTGCTGCCACCATGCCGAACACGACAAACGCAGTCAATAATGCACCGTGTGGTGTGCGTGCGGCGTTGAAACTGACATTTTCGTAACAATCAATTACAGAAAGCAGGTGAGAAATACATGATAACAGCAATCATAGATGCAGGGCAGCATTACTGCCAAGCAGTCAGCGACCTGTGGCAGTGGGATTATGGACAGACACTGCGGATCCAGGGCGTGAAGCTCCCGGCGGCGGTCGAGGTTCAGTTTTCGACAACAGAGCGGATCGGCGAAACAGTCACCAGGATCGGAGTGACGAAAGAGGGAGTTACTGAGGTACCTATCCCAGATACACTGCTGGAAGGGAACGGAGCGTCACATGATTATGTGATCTATGCGTTCATATATGTGGAAGATGCCATTTCCGGGAAAACAGAGCATAAGATTGCCATGAATGTTCGGGCAAGACCGAAACCGGAAGCCCATGCCACAGCGGAAGAAGGGGAACTGTTCCGCCAGGCAATCGCGGCGGTAAGCGAATCGGCAGACAGGGCGGAGAGTGCCAGGGATTTAGCTGAGGGATCAGCGAGAACGGCACAGGGGAGTGCAGAAATCGCAGAACAGGCAAAAAACGAAGCGGTAAAAGCCGCTGAAAGCATAAAAAATACCAAAGTCCCGACCAAAACGAGCGAGCTGGAGAACGACAACCATTTCCTGACAGCAGATACAGAAATCAGCTGGGGAAGAAAAGATGGAACAATTGCCGGAATGCAGAGTGTGGCATTGGGGTTGGATGTAGAAGCATTTGGTGATAACAGTTTTGCAGAAGGAAATAATACGGTGGCGAATGGTGACAATAGCCATGCAGAAGGATATCAATCTCAAGCAACTGGTCAAAACGCTCACTCTGAGGGCGAAAATAATATTGCAAGCGGTCAGGGGGCACACGCAGAAGGGGGAGCAGGGACAACCGCATCCAATAAATATGCCCATGCTGAGGGGTATGGGACAACAGCGTCCGCTCAGGCAGCACATAGCGAAGGATATAATACCTATGCAACTGGAAAGTACAGCCACGTAGAGGGGTATAATTCGAAAGCAACCGCAGATATGGCACACGCTGAGAATTATGGGACGGAAGCATCCGGAAAAAATTCTCATGCAGAAGGGCTTATTTCAATAGCCAAAGGAAATTGTTCTCATGCAGAAGGTTTTGGGACGGTCGCATCAGGCAAGTACCAGCATGTCCAGGGGAAATACAATGTGGAGGACACAGAAGGCAGGTACGCCCATATCGTGGGCGGCGGGAGCGATGCGGAAAGGAGGAACATCCACACACTGGACTGGGAGGGCAATGCAGAATACGCTGGGGATGTCACTGCGACCGTCAATGGTAAAAAAGTGCACATGTCCACAATAGCCGTGGTTTTATTACAGCCCGGAGCTGCAACCCACAACGCAATCTACCGTGGAAAATATCTGGGTGATACAGTCACTGCTGAACAAACGGCAGCCATTGCGGATGGCAGCTTCGATGAACTGTTTATCGGTGATTACTGGACGATGGGCGGCGTAAACTACCGGATTGCCGATTTTGATTACTGGTACCGCACCGGATTCCCGGAATCGAGCAGGGTGGAAAAACACCACGCAGTCATCGTGCCGGACACCAGCATTGCCACAGGGCAGATGAATGGGAGCAATACCACATCGGGCGGCTACCGGAATTCGCTTACGAAATCCAAAATGAACGATACCATATCGGCACTGCCACCGGAAATCCGTTCAAGGTTGCTGGTACATAATGCATTGCTGGATGGTACGTGGACGGAGACATCCGTTGACCTGATGAACGAGATCATGGTGTATGGATGCTACATACTGGCTGACAACAGCAACAAGCAGACATCAGAGAACCGTCAGCTCAGTCTGTTCCGGATGAGTCCGCAGGCACGGTATGCCGGTGGTAATTACTGGATCCGGAATTATGCCAACGCAACAGATTTCACGCTGGTGTCCTACTATGGAGACGCCAGCAAGGATGCGGCAACCAGCACCTACGGCATCCGGCCGGTATTTGCAATCACAGGGGACTAGAAAAAGAAGAATCAAAATGGCATTACAGAAAGAAATCCAGAATTTGAAGGAGCAGAAAATATTTGACGAAATATATTGAGATCAGAGCAGGACCGTAGAGGTCCATTTTTATTGCAATTTTTGAAACCGTAAACGAAAAAGAAGCCCTGTGTTGAGCGATACCAATGCCCACAAGACTTCTTAGAATGTTTCTTGGTTAGATACATATTAACACATCTGACCAAGAAAGGAAAGACTAACGAGGATGAAAAAAGAAATGGTTTGTACTATTACAGGAGCAATCGGTGGGACGATTGCTTATTTTTTTGGAGGCTGGGATCAGGCATTGATGACGCTGATCATTTTTATGGCGATCGATTACATCTCCGGTCTGATCGTTGCCGGGGTATTCCATAACAGCAAGAAGACGGAATCCGGAACATTGGAAAGCCGGACAGGCTGGAAAGGTCTGTGCAGGAAATGCATGACGCTGCTGTTTGTTCTGGTGGCGTACCGGCTGGATCTGGCAATCGGTGTGGATTACATCCGTGATGCGGTGATCATCGGGTTTATTGCCAACGAACTGATCAG